>ERZ857969.747-NODE-747-length-51234-cov-9.914105_pt1 | contig 51234 bp, 58 predicted proteins | sample MGYA00519864_ERZ857969 | MGnify/ENA primary metagenome ERZ857969 (study PRJEB31778, sample SAMEA3449382) | human gut metagenome | biome: human gut; feature: human-associated habitat; material: faeces | place: United Kingdom | collected 2010/2012 ...
CCCCCCCCTACGGGGCGGGCAGGCCGGCCCTATGGGCCGGCCACGCGGGGCGCGCAGCGGGACCCTGCAAAAATTTTAACATGTGATGCAACAAAATCCGCCGTGGGCGACACTATTATGGTGAAAGCCGGTTGGGGCGGCATCACAAAAGGAAGGTGCGTTATGACCATCACCCAGCTGGTGACCCAGGCGCAGGCAGGCAGCCGGGCTGCCTTTGGTGAGCTGTACGAAAGCCTGGCCGGCGACCTGTACCGCATGGCGCTGTATACCCTGGGCAGCGGCCCGGATGCTGAGGACGCCGTGGCGGATACCTTTGCCGAAGCGTGGAAGGGCATAAAAAATCTGCGGGAGCCGGAGGCGTTCCGCAGCTGGATGTTCCGCATCCTTTCCGCCCGGTGCAAACGGCAGGTCGCCCAAATCGTGGCCCGCAAAAAGGAAATAGACCTGGACAGCTACTACGAAACCGCCGAGGAAGCAGCGCCGGAAACAGCCACTCGCCGGGCGGAGCTTAGCGAAGCGCTGGGCACACTCTCCCCGGAGGAGCGGCAGATCGTGCTGCTCTCGGTGCTGGAGGGCTATACCACGCGGGAGATTGCGAGCATGCTGGAGATGCCGCAGGGTACGGTGAGCAGCAAGCTCTCCCGTTCGCTGAAAAAGCTGCGGCTGCAATTACAGGATACCGATGGAAAGGAGGCGGCAAGGTGAAGGACGAGCGTAAAACAGAACGGAATACCGAGTGGAACGACGAGGCGGAAGCTGACCGCGACTTTCTTCGGGAAAAGCTGAAAAATGCGGGCGATCCGGCACTGCCCGCTTCCCTTTCCGCTGCGGCGCTGTTTGAGCGAATGGACGCCGCAGATCAACAGGCTGACGCTCCAAAGAAAAAGGGGGGCGCGATATGGCTGCAGTGGCGGCGCTGGGGCAGCATTGCCGCTGTGCTGGTACTGGCGGCAGGCACTGCATTCCTGTTGCAGAACAGCTCCTTGCAAAACAAGGCCTCGCAGGACGAGTCGAGCTATGACGCGGCATTGGCGCCGAATGAGGCGGAGAACCGCGACCTGTGGAACGGCTCCGCCGGTGAGGTGCCGGAGACCGGCGGCCCGGGGACAGACGGCCTGATGATGGCTCCCCCGCCGAACCCTACCACGGCCGGCGGCGACAACAAGAAAACAGAGAGCCGGCCCGACGGCTACTTCGGGGCTTTGGAGAGCGAGATCATTGCGCCGACGGGAGAGCTGCCCACCCCCGACCTGACGGATTTTGACGCGATGGCTGCGGTTTCCTCGCAGCTTTTCGGGGGAGACTATGACCAGGCGATCGCCATGTTTTACGATAGCGGCGAGCGCTGGGAGGGCTGCGAACTGCCCACAAGCTGCGCCCACTATTTTATGCTGGATAAGACGCTGTACGGCTTCTTCCCGAAGGAGCGCCGGGTGGTGGATTACAGCGGAGCATGCGCCACGGTGCTGAATGAGGACGAGGCGGCGATGCTCTCGGCGATTTTGCAGATTGAGTTTACGGCGAAAACCGAATAATGGATTTCCCCTCGCGGCGGAGTGAGCGATCACCCCGCTGCATTTTTTACACCCTCGCAGCATATCATGCCGGTAGTGGGGACAAACATCCCCCGGCCGGTGCAGCATCCCGGCGCCGCGCCCCTGCACGGGCGGCCCGCCCCTATGGGGCGGAGGAAGCGGTACCCCCTGTGGGGGCACCGCTTCGCGGGGCGCGGCCTGCCAGGGATTCTGCCCCGCACATTCCAGCCATGGAGGAAAAGCCTATGAAAGCCGATTGGGGACTGCTGGGCGGCGCTGCCGCCGCTATGCTGGCGCTGCCGCTGCTGGTACTGGCCTGGAGCGGCACCCCGCTGGGCACCGGTCTGCCCGGCGGAACCACATCCGATCCAACACCGCAGCAAAGCAATATCCTCCCCGGCACCGACCGCGAGGAACCGGAAGAGCCACCAGCCGATACCTTCTCCGTTCTCCCCTCCTTCCGCATCCTGGATGAAACCACCGGCCAGGTGGCGGAAATCCCCGCAGCGGACTATGTAGCCGGGGCCATCGCGGCGGAAATGCCCGCCTCCTATGAGGAGGACGCCCTCATCGCGCAGGGCATGGCCGCCTACACCAATGCCCACTACCTGGCGGCGCTCCGCCGGGCCGATCCCCCGGAGGAGCTGAACGGCGCCGATTTTTCAGCCGATCCCGCCAAGCGGCTGGGCTATATCACCGATGACACCATGAAAGCCATGTGGGGCGACCACTACAAAGCCTACCGTGAAAAAATCACCAAGGCCGCCGAAAAAGCCATGCGGTACCTCATCACCTACGAAGGCCAGCCCATCGTGGCGGCGTATTTTGCCATCAGCGCCGGAAAAACCACCGAAGACGCCGGAAATGTGTGGGAGGGTCCCCTTCCCTACCTCCCCCCCGCCGATAGCCACTGGGATAAAGAAGCCGCCGGGTACCGCAGCACTGTCACCATCACCGCCGCCGAAATGCGCAAAAAGCTGACCGCCCAGTCCATCCTCACCGGACAAAAGCCGGAAGAATGGCTCAAGGTCCTCACCCGCAGCGAAGCCGGGTATGTTACGGCGGTGCAGGCCGGCGACCGCGTGCTGACCGGCCAGCAGCTGCGCACCCTGCTGGGGCTGCGCAGCGCCGCCTTCACCGTGGAATACAAAAACGAGCTTTTCACCTTTGATGTGCTGGGCTACGGACACGGGGTGGGGCTCTCTCAGGCCGGGGCACAGTACCTGGCACAGCACGGCAAAAACTATCAGGAGATTCTGCTGCACTACTACCCCGGCGCCGCCCTTACCCCCGCCGCGCAAAAATAATCCATTTTCCGCTTGACGAACCCCCTCCCGATATGATAATATACTGGAGTACGATATAAAGCCGTGGAGAGGTGTCCGAGCGGTTTAAGGAGCCGGTCTTGAAAACCGGTGACTCATCAGAGCCATGGGTTCGAATCCCATCCTCTCCGCCAACACCTCCGACAGTAATTCGTAGCCCTTGGAGATGTACCCAAGTGGTGAAGGGGCTCCCCTGCTAAGGGAGTAGGGTGCGAAAGTGCCGCGAGGGTTCAAATCCCTCCATCTCCGCCATCTATAATGGTCAGTTTAGATCGGATGCGTGTAAAAGCGCATCCGATCGGCCTTTTCCGGGGTTTTTCTGACCTCAATTTCAGCCGAAAAACAAAAGATCGGCTAACCGTTTTTTCAGGAACTGTAGGGATTTGAACCAATACGCTTTCTGAAAAAGCAAGGTGCCCTTTTTGAAATATAAAAACAAAAAGGGCACCTTTTTTCTGTACTAAAAAATTCATAGCAGGAAAGAGGCACCTGTCCGCTGGTTTTGGATACCAGCAGATAGGTGCTTTTTTCATTTTCAGAATTCAAAAAGGGCGCCGGAATTTCGCAAAGAGTTCCGGCGCCCTTTTTGCGTTTAGGGAAGAACAGGAGGAATCCAAATGGTGAAAGATCAAAAGCGTAAAGAAAGAGTGAGTGGATGGGCAGGAGTTCCAATCCCTCTCCGTTGTATTGGCTGTCCCTATCCAAAGGTAGGGATCATCTGCCGCAGTTCAGACGGAACCTGTACCCGGACGGATATGGAACAGCTGGACTGGAAGAACCTTCAGAAAAGGAGGTGAAGATAAATGGTTGAAATCTATTGGGATGATCTCACCGAGGAAAAGCAGCGGGAAATCCTGGAGATGTTTGGTGATAACCAGAACTTTGACCAGTTCCCGATAACAGTACTGCTGGAGCCAGAGGAAGCAGAAGACTTTTATCTCTCATAATTGAGTCAATGACAGGAGGCTATGAAGATGTTTCAAGTAGTTTTGTCCAATAAGGACCATATGGAATATGGGGTGGTAACGGTTCCCTTCCCCATTCCAGAGGATCAATACGATGACATTACGAGGATGCTGGAAGCGCTCCATATAGGAAGTGAACTTTCCCCAGACTGCATGGTTGAAAGTGTTGAAAGCGATTGGCCTGTTCTTCGTCTTCTGACCGGCCAGGAGATCAATCTGGATGAGCTGGACTACCTGGCAAAACGTCTGGATGGCATTTCGCCCTATGAAAAGACACAGTTCCAGGCTGCGGCAGAACGTTACGGTCTCTCGCAAGTGACAGATCTCATCAATCTGACTTTCTGCTGCGACCAGGCAACGGTGATTGTGGATTTTTCAGATCTTGAACAAGTGGGACGAATCCATTACCTTACTCTGAATGGTGGCGCGACCAGAGAGGAAATGGAAAGTCTGGATGGATATGAAATGGCTCTCCTTCTCATAAATGAACATCCGGGAATCATTACTCCCTATGGAGTTTTCTATGATAATGGAATGCAGCTGGAGCCGGTCTATGACGGAAGATATTTTCCGCAGTACCTTTATGCGGACTCCGTCCTCACCCTTGCGCTGGCATCAGATGAAGATCTCAAAAAGGGCGCCAATGTCACCTGGCTGTATCTGCCCTGCAGTGAGGAACGCCTGGAACGTGCCTTAACCAGAGCGGAGATTACCCAAAGAAGTGATATCAACCTCTTTGTAATGGACAACAATCTGCCCTGTGAAGTCAGCCGTTCCTTGAATTTGGAAGACGAACTTCCTCAGAAACTCAATCAGCTGGCTCAGGAGGTGGGCAAGCTGGATAAGGTAAGCCAGGCAAAGCTGGGAGCGGTCACTGCCTGGGCCCAGCCTGCTGCCGTGGAGGAAGTAGTCCAGCTGTGCCGGAACCTGGATCAGTTTGATTTCATTCCACATATCCACTCCGTTCAGGAATATGGGAAGTATATGGTTCAGGAGTCTGGCGACTATTACTATGACGCTGGGCTGGAGGGATATATCGATTATGAACGCCTTGGGCAGAGCCTTCTGTTTAAGGAAATCGGTCAATTTGTTGAGAGTGGATATATTTCCTATAAAGGAACTCTTACACTGGAGGAATTGATGATGGGTGACTCTGTGGAGCAGTACAGGGCCGAGCAGGGTCCATTAATGGGCGGAATGTGAGGGAGGCTTAATGAAGAAGCATACCGATCTGGATGGGGTCAAGCAGGTAGCCTCTGCTTTGCTTTTCACCGATATTGAGAAGACAAAGTATTCTCCAATGGTCGTGCAGCACCCTTTCACCAATACTGGTGTTACAGCGATTTCCGTTGAAGGATCTTTTCAGTTTCTGAATCTTTTGGAAAATCCAAAGGATCTGGATATGTGGAGGCAGAGTATGCGGCAGCAGATTCACAATGCCGAAACGCCATATCAAATCTACAGCCTGATTAACTCACCCTATGCCCTGACTTTTCTCAGATTTTCGCAACCATATCTGTCCAAGGAGGATTTCTCCTCCATCCTGGCGGACGCCTGGATGAAGTCTGAGTATGCAAACCGAGATGCAAACGTCAGCAAAGAACGACTGGTTTCTATGTTCAAACAGGCAGATCGAGCCAAGTTAATGAGCGACATGGAACGGACTCAGTTGGATGCTCTCGCAGACCTCGTCACAGTGTACAGAGGAGTGACCAATTACAATGCCAAAAATATTCGCGCTTTATCCTGGACACTGGATTATGACACTGCTGTGTGGTTTGCACACCGCTTTGGGGAAGATGGAATGGTTTATCAAGCGCAAATAAAGAAAGAGCATATTTTTGCCCTGTTAACTGGAAGAAATGAATCAGAAGTAGTCCTGGACCCAAAGTATCTGGAGGACATTGCCCCGGATTTGGAGCTGAAACAAGAACCGGAACTCACCATGTAAATAAGATTCAGATTTCTGGTAGCTATTCTGCCGGAGATGTGGTATTAGTTGTTGCTATAAACTATGAAAGGAGGAGTGAGATTTATGGCAGTGAACCGACGCAAGACAAAAGAACAGCAGTGTGAGCCAGGATTCCATCTACGCCCCGCTTTCCCGGAGGAAGCGGGGCTTTTCCATGCCCTGACACCAGAGGAAGACGAGGCGATGGGAACAGCGGGCCATGACCAGCAGCTTTGGCAGGAGGACCATCCTGTCGGAAAGATTGCCTTTGCCAGTGGTGAAGAAGAAATTTTTACTGATCCACAAAAGTATCTGGATGCTGTCCGGGAGGAACTTCCCTTTATGTCGACCACTGGCTTCCGATATCAGACCCTGACCAAAGACCCTCGGGTGCGAAAGGCTGTGGATGATATCCTGCTTGACTTTGCAGGTGAAGAAAATTCTTTCAAGCTGGAAGACTACGGTTTGACGGAGGAAGGAAAGAAGGCTCTGCGGGATGCCGCTGATCCTGAGCTACCACATACCTATAACTGGTATGTGATAACAAACTGTGGAAGCCCGAAGGAGCAGATCCAACAGGATATGACGTTGGAGGAAGCCATCCGGGTATACCAGGATACCGATGAAAAAGAAAAACGGCTGGGTGTTACCAAGGACAAAATCGCTACAGTGGATCTTGTTCATCTGGCAGATCATGAGCAGAGGTTCTTTGGGGACTACCGGGCTATGGACTGTTTCAAGGGTGATCCAGTTATCCTGCAGGCGGTCCAGATGCTTCATCAGGTACTGGGAGAGGAAAATCCCGTACAAGGTATGACAATGGGAGGGATATAAAATGCAGAGGATCACAAAAGAATGGCTGGAGTTCCTGCGGGAACAGTATCCCGAGGGAAGCCGCATCCAGCTGAAAGAAATGAATGACCCGTATCATCCGGTAGAACCTGGAACCATGGGCACTTTGCGATGGATCGATGATAAGGGACAGTTCCATGTGAATTGGGATAACGGAAGGACACTTGCCCTGATCATCGGTGAAGACCGCTTTACAGTCATTCCTCCGGCACCCCAGGAACTGAAGTTTTATATGCCCCTGACAGGAGATTTCTATGGCTATGATGACTGGGGCGATCTGGAGGAATACGGCAGTGATCTGACCGGCCGGGAGCTGATGGATTATGAAGCCAGTATTCGGGAAGCGATCCTGGAAAACCAGATGCCGGAAGAAAAGGAACGGGGTCTGATGCGCTGGTATGATAAGACGGATGGGGTCAACGGGAAGGTCCGATCGGTGGTATTTGATGTGGAAAGCCGGAACGGGCAGCTCTGGGGAGTGGCCCGCTGTCAGGTGAATGGAACTCTGTCCCCAGAGGAGAAAGAGATTCTGGCTGACTATATTTCCGGGCAGGCGTCGGATGGATGGGGTGAAGGCTTCGAGCAGCGTAAAATCAGGGTCAATGAAGGTGAGTTATATGTTAGCCTGTGGAATGCTGGAAACTGGACTATCCAGACAGAACAGGAGCGGTTCTCTCCCGATTCCCTGGACCGGCTTCCGGATCTTTGCTGGTCAGTGCTGCCCAGTACCGGTGCCCTGATCTGTATCAAGAAAGGAGAAAGCGGTTACTATCCCAGCAACTGGGATACAGGCGATCGGGAACAGAACCAGCGTATCGCCAACTACAGCAACCAGAAGCGTGGGATTACCCCCGAGCAGGTGGAAGCAATGGTGACCGGCAGTATGCATGGCTGGGATGTCCCCGGCGCAGACCCCGCATGGTACCGACAGGATGAAGCCCAGACAGGAGGGATGGAAATTGAACAAAGTCTTTGAGTTGTATATTGCAAACGCACTGAGAGACGAGGAACGTTATGCCGTCCTTGACTTACCAGCTACGCCTTACGAAATGCTGGACGCATTGGAAAGGGCAGGCTGCCGCAGTTCTGAGGAAGCGTACTACCAGGTGGAGGAATATCTGGACTTTGAGTATCTGGAATCTGTGATTTCACCTGACTGTTCCTTGAATCACCTGAACGCTTTGGCGGAGAAGCTGTCTGAGCTGAACGACAGACAGAGCATCACCTTTGAAGGGCTGCTCAGGATGGAGCAGGAGAAAAATGAGGGCCAGATCTCCATTCATACATTGCTCCAACTAGCTCATAATGCGGACTGCTGCCATGTGGTGGGAGAAGCCCGCAATGATTCCCAGCTGGGAAGATTCTATGCGGAGAATGATTTTTTTGTGGAGCTGTCTGATCTTCCGGACAAGGTATTTGACCTGCTTGACTTTGATCGGATCGGGCGGGAACAGCGCCAGGCGGAGGGCGGTGTATTTACCAGGGGCGGCTATGTGGTACAGAATACCGAACTGGAACAAATCCCGCTCCCGGATGATCCTCCGCCGAAACCTGACTATACCGTCCTGCTGAAAGTCAGCCGCGGATATTTTAACGATGGACAAGATGATGGCCCCTCTGTTACGATCCGTCTGCCTGCTTCGGAAGAAGATCTGGACAAGGCGCTGGAACAATTGAACGTGGCAAGCTGGGAAGAATGCGGTTACACCTGCCTGGACTGTGCTGTTCCATGGGCAAGAGAGTGGATGGAAGATGAGGAGGATCTCGGCACTATCCAGCCCTTTGCTGAGGAGCTCGATCAGCTTCAGAGGCAGGGGCAGCTCCCAAAGTACAAAGCCCTTCTGCTGGCCAGCCGCTGTGAGGATCTGTGGGACGCCCTGGAAATGGCAGATTCCATGCAAAGTATGGTGTTCACACCTTCCATTCTTTCTTCCCAGGACGCTGCTCTGGCGAAACTTCAGACAATTTTTGATGCGGACAATCTGAACATACTTCTCCGGCACCTTGATCTGAACGGATATGGAAATGAACTGATTGCCGCCGATCACGAGGAACTGACCCCGTATGGGCTGATCCGCCAGCAGAACAGAGAACCGATTCCAACCCGGCAGAAAGAGGATCAGGAGATGGGAATGGAGGTGTGCCGATGAGTGGTGAAAAAGAACTTCTGCTGAGTCTTCCTCTGGACAACAAGGAACGGGAATGGATGAAAGAACGCCTTCGAACCTTGTCGGTCCGGGAGGAATACCAGCTGGCAGCCGCTGTCTGGAGATCCGACAGGCTATCCAGATTGGCCAGCCAGGACAGGGACGAAAGACTGGAATCTGTACTGCGGCAAAAGCCGGAGGATCTCGCGCGGGAGGCAGTTAACTGCCTGTTATCGCTGGAGGAGTATAATGTGCTCTGTCCCGCGGGCAGCTATGAGAGTCTGGGACGGTTTTATCTGAAATACTACACCGATATCCCCCCGGAAGCCTGGCTGTTTATGGATCTGGAGCAGATCGGAGAAAACTATGAGTCCTGCCATCCCGGCCTCTTTATCGGCGACTGTTATGTGTCCTATCCCCGGCAGGAACCGGAACAACTTTATCGTGGAACCAATCCGGAGTCTCTTCCCAGAGGGGATTGGAGCCTGCGTCTCAGGCTGGCCTCCCCCACAAATCCGGAGGGAGTCTGGCTTCGTCTGCCGGATTACTCTGTCCTGAACGGCTGGATGCCAGGCGAGGTGGAAATGGCCCTGCAAGCGTTATCGGTGGACAGTCCCCGGGATTGTACCCTGCTGGAAGCCCGGTGCATCATCCCGGAACTTCAGGAGTCAGCGGAGCAGTATGAGGATCTGGAGCAGCTGATCCGGGACGGAAACGACCTTGGATATGTTCTGGATGAGCAAGGACAGGGGCAGCCGCACTTCCTTGAGAAATATTTTGCGGCCATGGAACTGGAGCGGTGCGACACCATTGCAATGGCGCTGGACATCGCCCAGAACCTGAACTGCTATGAGATGGTTCTCGCGGGACAGGAGAAAGCATATGGGCAGAAAAAGATGGAACAGCTCATAACTCAGTCTGCTGATCCGGTGATCACTCCGGATTGTGTCCGGCCGAAGGAGTACGGACTCTCTTTGCTGGAACAGGAGGGATATGTTCTGAATACGAAAGGAACAGCTTATATCCGCCGCAACAGTCAGGAATTTTATTTTGAACATACGGCACCCCGGACAGAACCCGGTGTGACAATGAACTAAAGAGTAAATGCAGAAGGCCGCTCTCTCCGTTTCCGGATTGGGCGGCCTTTTTGTTTTGCAGAGAGGAGGGAGCGTCTATCCTGAAACCGTTTATCCCCTGGGTAGGGGGCAAAACCGCGCTGCGGCCGATTCTCTACCGGTTATTTCCCAACGGATATACCAGGCTGGTGGAGGTCTTTGGCGGTGCCGCGGCAGTTACCTTTGGCCGGGAACCAGATCGCTGTGAGGAGGTGTACAACGACTACAACAGCAATCTGGTCAATCTGTTCTGGTGCGTCAGAAACCGTCCTCTGGCCCTGATCCAGGAGATAGGTTTCCTGCCGCTCAATTCCAGACAGGAATTTGAAGTACTGCGGAAGTTTCTCAGGGAGGAGGAATTTACCGATGATTATCTGAAGGAGGAGATGGAGCTGTGTAAACGATATTTTGACCCGCCCGAGCGGGAGGAACTTCTGAAACTGCTGACCGAGAAAACAGAACTGGGAGATGTGCGGAAAGCTGCCGCTTTCTACAAGGTGATCCGATACAGCTATGCCGGCGGCGGGACTTCCTATGGAGGGAAGCCAATCGATATCCGCCGGGGTCTGCACCTGATCTGGTCCTGTTCCCGGCGGCTGCAGAATGTAGTGATTGAAAATCTCAGCTATGAAGCAATTGTTCCCAAATATGACGCGCCGGGTACACTCCTGTATTTTGACCCGCCTTACTACCAGGCGGAGTGTTACGAGGTAGCCTTTGGAATGCGGGATCACTACCGGCTGCGGGAGCTGTTTGGAGAGTGCGGCTGCTATGCGGTGCTTTCCTATAACGACCATCCTTTTATCCGGGAGCTCTACAAGGGCTTCTGGATTTTTTCTGTGACCCGGCAGAATACCATGGCAAACCGATACGCATCCAAACATCCGGAGAAAAAGAACGAGTATGGGGAGCTGATCATTCTCAACTACGATCCCAGGGATCATCCCAAGGATCGGCAGATGACCTTGTTTGATCAGACAGATAAAGAACAACAGGAGTATGAATATACCCTGATTTGCGAAGGAGGAAACGATAATGAGAAGAATGATGAATGGAGAGGGCTGTTTGCAGATTCCGAAAGAGTTTCTGACAGTGGCAGGACTGAACCGGGAGGCCGAAGTGCTGATCGGGATGGCACCGGAGATGATCCTGATTACATCAAAGAACCTTGACGAAACGAAGCGGGAAAAAATCAGAGATGCCCTGCGGAATTTTTCTGCGGACCTGGATATTCCTCTGATCCCGGAAGGGGTGCTTCTGCCCGAAGAAATGCTGATGGATGCGGGACTGCCCTGCGATCCGGAGCTGCTGGACATGTATCTGGAAGATGGCCGGATTGTCATTGAACTCCTGGAGGAGCTTGAGGAGGAGCTGCTGGAGGAAGCCTGGGATGAGGCCCAGGAAGATGATGTTCTCTCACAGCTTCCCGCAGGGCTTCTTACTATGTTCCGGTGCATGGGAATCTCTCCGGAGGTTGTGCGCGATGTCATTTTGGAAGGAGGCGTTCAGATTTGAGTCAGTCAGTCTACAAGGTGATGGGAAAGAACGGGCGGATTTATCTGCCCAGAGAGCTCCAGAATGAAATGGAAATCCAGCGGGGGGATATCATCAAGCTGATCCCGGTCAAAGACGGGGTTCAGATCAAGAAGGTCCATCTCATCGAAATGGGGGATAAATCTCCGGAAGCTGTGGAGGCTTTTGTCCACGCTGCCACATCCGCTATGAGCCGGGAAAGCCAGATGGAACTGGCTGCCCGGCTTTTGAATTCCCTTCGGGAGGAGGAAAAACAGTGAAGGATTACCCTTATCTCTACCGGGGATCGCTGGCTGAGGCAAGGCGAAGGAATCAGATTGACCTGTGGCAGGAGAGCCTGCGGGAAAATATCAGATGCAAAGACGCCATCGAGGAGGCCATACGCAGGGACTTTGATGGGATGCATCTCAAAGGAGATTGCGTCCGGAGAATTATTGAACAGTATGGCTTCAGGAGAACGGCCTGGGTGCTTTCCAACACACTGCAGCAGAAGGAGTGGGACGGACGTTTTTCGCCGCAGAACAAAGAGTGGGCAAGAAAGACATTCATTCCCGGAGAAGGACGCTGTACAGAGTATTTGGTGGAGAGTCACCCTGCGGTTCTGAATGGTTTTGTTTCGCAGTTCCGGGAGAAACTGCAGGCGCTGAAGCTGATTGGCCCGGAGCACTGTGAAACGGATTCCTTTTCTTCCCTCGATTACACAGGAAAGGTGCTCGTTCTGTCTTCTGATGCTCTGCGGGAAAAATTCTGGAGTCCGGAAAATCAGCTGTGGCTGGCGTTGGATGGATTCGGCTGTTCACCCGGTGCCATCGGGAGATCTGTTTGGTGCATCTGTCTGTGGGACGGAGAAACAACACGATGGAACCGATCCGAGTTTGCTGGCGTTCTCAAAGAGGAATATCTGCCCGATTGGGCAAAGGAAAAGCTGGAGCAGCTGCGGCCATCGGCCCAGGAACCCCAGCTTTCGTTGTGAAGGGAGGATTTATATGAAAAGACAAATCGGCGCGCTGCTGGTCTGCACCCTGATGCTTTCTATGGGGACAACCGCGTTTGCCCAGGAGCCTCAGACCGTGGTGGGGACCGGAGAAAACGGAGAAACCAGCATCACTATTACCGATATTACACCCAGAGAGGAGAAGAAAGATGAAACGGAAACCCGATTTCAGACAGGGGGCTGCTACCCCATCCAAGTACAGACCCTGCAGGACGGCGATACCCAGCTGCTGGTCAAAACCTTCCTTGTGCCGCAGGATACAGACCCCCAGACGCTCCTCGAGGAAGGGCTGATCCGCCGGGGGATCTCCTATCAGGTTTCTGATATTCTCTGCCGGGAACTGCCCGGTGAGACAGAACGGAAGGAGGTGTCCAAGTCAGTAACCACATCGGCCCAAACGGATGAGCGCGAGGAGCTGCTTTCCCTGCTCTCTCCCACACTGGAGTACAGTGAGGATGGATTTACCGGGACGCTGACCCTGGATCAGAATTCGATCCGCTCCAAAGCCGATGGAACCCAGAGCTATGCCTATACTCTGAAGGACACCCGGGAATATACCGGACTTGACCGGAACGACCCCTACTATATTCCCAAGACAGCGGAGAAAAATGGTGTGACACTGTCTCTGGCAGATGTCCAGTGGACCCCTATGGCCAGCGCCGCTGACAACAGCGAGGTTCCCTCCCTTTTTCGAGCCACAGCGGTCTATACCGGGACCGCCTGGGGCAGCAAAGCAGACGGATACCTTGTGAGCGCGGACTATACCGGGGAGGCGACCCGCACTACGCAGGGCAGCAAGATGGTGAGCATCGTCTATGAGGAAGTTCCCTCTGCCGGCCTGTTTTCTGTCAGCGGCAGTCCGATCAACTGGCGGGGTGTTCTGGTCCTTCTCCTGGGGATCGGCGCGGCAGTCGGCTCTGTGTATGGAGTGATCTGGCTGATTCAGCGAGGAAAGGAGTCCATGAAGGAACGCGAGAAGGCCCGCAGGCAGAACGACCCCTACAGCGGGCGTCCGCCAATGGATCTGCCGGATCTGCTCGATGAAATGGATCGCGGATTGGAGGATGATGAGCGATGAAAGAGTGGATGAAAAATCTTTGGAACCAGTCCGGCAAGTGGTTCCTGCTCGGCCTGCCCCTGGCGGCCCTGCTGATTGGAGCGGCAGCATGGCAGGCAAATCAGGCATACGAGGCTTCCAAACACACCATTGCGGACCCGCCCGCTGAAAGCCAGGTGACTTTTGATCTGGATAAGAACCGGGTCTATACCTCGGAAGATGGGGTCATGGTCATCGGCTCATCGGCAGCGGAAATGGATGAAAGCGTTAGCGAAAGCGACCAACTGATCCGGACCGAGCAGCCGGAAACAGTGTGGGAAGAAGCCATTCCCCTTTCTACTGAGACCTTTACCCTTCCGGAAGAAATCACACTGGAAGACGGAACCATTGGAACCCTGGTGATTCCCAAGATCAATCTCACAGCGCCGGTCTATGAAACGGCTCAGCATGGCGGCGAGATGGAAAGTATGACCAAGGGAATTGCCCATTTTGCCATCACCTCCGCCTGGGATGGAAATATCGGTCTCAGCAGCCACAATGTGGCGCCTGCAGGGGCAGCAGCCTATTTTGGCGACCTGCACCTGCTGGAACTGGGGGACAGCCTCACCTATAAGACAGCACAGGGGGAGCGTGAGTATCAGGTAACAGAAAAGAAAGAGATCGCGCAGGATGACTGGAGCTATCTGATGCGGTATGAGGATGGTCTCAACCGGATCACTATGATTACCTGCATCACTGGAAAACCGAATATGCGTCTGATGGTGCAGGCAACGCAGAAATAAAAAACGGTGTCAACTCTCGACACCGTTCATATCTTTACATTGTTCTACAATCATTCGGACAGCTTCTATTTGACGGGGATAGAGTCCGGTTACATCAATTGTGATTTTTGAGCGTGTTTCCGATGAAGTTTCAACGCCCAGAAGGAAATCCGTTGTAACCTTAAAATATGCGGCGAATTTGATCAACGCTTTGTAAGACGGAAGCCGCTCCCCTGCTTCATAGCGGCTGATCATACTGCTGGATATGTGAACTCTTTTCCCCAATTCGTTTACGGACAGCCCTTCCGCTTTTCTCAAGGCAGATAATCTTTCAGCAAATATTTCGATCATTGACATCACTCCCCACTGTCCCAATTTTATAGAATTAGTATTGCCGATTGGGAAATATCGTTGCTAATTAGCATAGTTAATGCTATTATGAAAATGGATCATAAAGGATATTGATATGGGGTGATGGAAAGTGTATCCTGATGATTTTGAGAAAGCCTTCTCAGATTTTTTGGAACGCAGAGAATATGATCAGGCGTCCAATGCCCTGTTTTCTATGGTCCGTATTGCCTTTATAGCTGGCTGGAAAGCGGCAGGTGGTGAACCGCCGCCTCCCCAGAAAGTGATTGAATTGGTGCGACTGGATCTGAGCGAAGCCACCGAGGACGATATTGCAACAGATCTATGTGTTCTTACCGAACAAGACGATATCTGAAGTTTCAGTAGTTTTGGTGATAGCTTTCGGGGGACGGTGCTGGTATCCTTTGTGGCGAAGGGAGGTTTTCTGAGATGAAAAAGAAACTGATCGCCATAGCTGCTGCTGTTGTGGCTGCAGCCTGTACTGTCACCGCTTATGCTGCATCCGCCGAGATGGAAGGACTGCCTGTTGACATCCAGGACTGGGATACCCCCGCTGTCTTTGCAGCCGGAAAGGATTGGCCCATCACAGTATGGTATTTTTACGGAGAAAATGGAGAGGTACTGGGCAGTATCCCTGCTGATTCGGTAAAGGACTTGTCCCAAGGAGAGCCTGCTGATGGGACCCAATGGGAGTTCTGGTTGGCGGAGGCGTTTAACGACTACCGGAAGGTGTACGGCACTGAGGAAGAAAAAACACAGCAGTCCCAGGATACGCCGCCAGCAGCAGAGCCGGAACAGGTTGATGCTGATGCGCTTATACAGGAAGCCTTTGATCTCATCAACGAGGCTCGGGTGGAGAATGGCCTGCATGAGCTAACGGTCAATGAGGAGGCAATGGAACTGGCGAAGATACGGGTTCCTGAACTGGAGGAGCTGTACAGCCACACCAGACCGGATGGGAGCCGGATCTCCCGAACCTACGCCTATGGCGAAATCATCAACCGCCGGGCTTCTACGCCAGAAATTGCGGTGTCGTCCTGGCTGGATTCACCAGGGCACCGGGATATGATCCTTGCGGAGCGGTATCACAGCGCGGGAATCGCCTGCTGGCAGGGCTCTGATGGTATCACCTACTGGTGTATGCTCTTCTGCCGGTAAACACAAATCGAAAACATCAAGCTGACCGGGTCCCCGAAAGGGGACCTATTTTTATTTTAACAAGAAAGGAAGCGCACTATGAGGAAGAAAGCAAAGCGTATTCTTGCGATGGCCCTTACTGTCGTCATGCTGATGGGCGTCATGCCCACCCAGGCATTTGCCGCAAACACAGCAGATACGGCGGGCCTGCTTGCTCCCCAGCAAATCTCAGACAGTGGAGCTGCCTCTGATGAGGAGGAAGAAGAAACGGTCATAATCAGCCCTCCGGCAGACCCGGAAGAAGGTGAAACCGAAACATCGCCCGGCATCTCCGGTGAAGACGAAAAGGAGACTTCTGCTGATGAAACCGCCCAAGGGGAAACGGAGCAGAATGCAGAAGAAGAAAAGAATCCGGACGAAAACAATACCGACAGCGCAGACTCTGATGACGGGCAGACACCGGAGGAAGAGCCTGCTTCTGAACCTACGATTGGAGCGTCCAACGAGGAAAGCTCTTTGACCTCTCAGGAAGATGACGCTACGGTACACTGGCTGCAGCAATACCAGCAGGCGGCAATGGGAGCGGCAGACATGACTATGCAGCAATCCCGATCTGTCCGGGCATCTTCGGCCTCTCCTTCCTACTCCATGATCACATGGAGCGGAGGCCAGCTGGAATTTGCCAATGGAGCGTACCTGGGCAGCCCTATGCCCAAAATTTATCTGAACGGAGAAATCGCTTTCTGCGGCGAATGGAATGGAGAGGTCCCGTCAGGTGACTATATTCAGTCCGGGGAAGGTAATGACTCCACCATCAAGCAGATCCTTGCCAACTATGACAAATCCGGCAAGAGCAATGAAGACTATGCCGCGGCACAGGCGGCGATCTGGGCTCATATCATGGGTACCTCCGTCAGATCCTGGGGCGGCTGTCCCGGCGCATCCTCCGCAGACGAAATCTTCAATGGGGATGCTGATACCAGCAATATCAAGTACAACTATCTCTCCTGGACCGGCGGCACTCAGGATCTGATTACCTACAACACAGAGGAAGGTCCCGATCCTGACCCAGATCCGGAGATCGACCCCGATGATTATCCGGAAGATAAGTACCACATCGAGGTGAAAACCGACACCCAGACTGAAACAGAGGTTCGGAACCGGAAAACCTATGAATACAGCGACGCCATAGGCCAAATCACGATCCGTAAACACGACGAGAATGATAAAAGTCTGGATGGCGCACTGTTTGACATTGATGTAGCGTTCTCAGACGGTACCCACACGACAGTAGAAAATTGGGAAGTGGACAACGGAGCGCGGCTTTTTACCTGGACCCACCCCAAAGATAACCATGATCCGGCCACTGTAACGGTAACTGAGGTCAAGGCTCCGGCCGGATACCTTCTGGACTCTACCCCTCAGACAGCAGTCGTTGCCCCAACCTATACCCGCATCACGCATATAGAAACCTGGACGGTGACCATTGTCACTGAAACTACCTCCAGCACAGTCATCGAGATTGAGAGTGGTGAGGTAGTGGCAGAGTCGGAATCCTCTTCTTCCGCGGAAACGGAAAGCGATCCCCAGGTGGAGGAGTTTACCGATTTCATAGCCGGTGACCGGGAAACCACCATGACGTTCACCAACACCGCCATGCCTTGCAGCCTTACCATTTACAAGCATGAAACAGGAAACCGGGATATTGCATTGGAGGGTGCAACCTTCCGCATCCGGTATGCGGACCCTCATGTATCTGCTCAGGTATGGACGCAGACCACTGACCGGAACGGTGAGATCCGAATCTCGCTTCCATATGAGGGCGCACTGGTGGCAGAGGAATTGTTCCCGCCGGAAGGTTACGTTATGGCTGAGAAAAACACCTATGATGTGACGGTTGCCAAGGGCGAACATAAAACTTTGGATGTCCCCAACGACAAAAAATCCATGATCACCATTGAGAAAATTGACAGCGTGACCCTCCAGCCCATGGAAGGGGTGGTTTTTGAGGTTTCCATCAAAAATGGGAAAAGCCTTGGAGACTTTACAACTGACTCAAGCGGAAAGGTCGTCGTTGAACCCTTGGAACCCGGTCAAATTTATGAAGTAAAAGAAAAAAGAACGTTGCCCGGGTACCTCCTGGATGAAACTGTCCATGAGATCAAGCTGGATGCTGCCGAAAATCCGGTTCTGAAGCTGAAAAACACCCCGGAGAATCCTCTGATCATCTCCAAGAAGGATGCTGTCACCGGTGAGCCGATCCCGGACACCGTTTTTGAGGTGCGTCATTCGGACGGACGGATGGTGGGAGAGTTTACAACCGGTGAAAATGGTATGGCAGTGGTCACTGGAAAGGATGTTGTTCCGGGCTGGTACCTGGTGACTGAAGTGCGGGCAAACCCTGCCTATATCGCCACAGGTGAAGCAAAACTGGTGGAGCTGAAGTACGAAGCCACCGCCATGGTGGAGTTTGTCAATCAGCCCCGCACCGGGCTGCAGATCCGCAAGGTGGATGACGTCACAGGCGAACCCATCCCCGATGTAGGATTCTATATCGAGGAGATCGATGGCCGGACCATTGGAACCTTTTACACTGATGACGCAGGTGTCATCAACATCTCCGATCAGGAGGAGATCTGGGTACGGGTAACTGAAATTCAGCCGGCGGATGGATACAAGCCCGATCCCACCCCCAGAACCATGAAACTGGAATCCGGAAAGCTGAACATTATGGAGTGGCGCAATCAGCCCTGGCCGACGCTCAAAATCGTCAAGCTGGACGCGGATACCAAACAGCCAATGGAGGGAGTAAAGATCCGGGTCTATGATAAGTTCCACCGGGAAGTGGGAACCTTCACTACCAACAAAGTGGGGCAGATCCTGCTCTCCGGTGTGGACGGAGGCGAAACCCTGTATCTGCAGGAGGTAGAGACCTTGCCGGGATACCAACTGGACGAAACGGTCCATGAGGTTACCCTGGCCTGGGGTCAGACCAGTACAGTGGAACTGCTCAATGAGCCGCTTGCCACCCTGCGGCTCATTAAGATCGACGCGGAGACAAAGGAACCCATTTATGGGGCGGTGTTCAATTTGTATGATGCGAAAAACAATATCATCGGGGAATTTAGCACCGACCAGAGCGGCACGATTGAGTTCCCGAGGGAACTGCCGGAAGGCAAGTACAAACTGAAGGAGATCAAGTGTGATGGCTATGTGGTCGACCCGACCATTCGCACTGTTGAGCTGAAGGCCGGGGAAACCACTGAGATTACCGTGGAGAACCGCCCGATGCGGGGACAGATCCAGATCGTCAAAAAGGCAGCGGACGATAACCCCATTACCAAGGACAAAGCAGGGTCCCTCCTGGATGGAGCCGAGTTTACCATTTACAACGACAAGCTGGAAGTGGTGGACGTGATCGTCACCGAAAACGGCGTAGCCACCAGCAAACCGCTCCCTCTGGACACCTACGCCATCAAGGAGACCTCCAGCCCGGAATACTACCGGACAGACGGTAAGGTGTTCTATGCCACACTCAAGGTGGCAGATGACCTGGTACGCTTCGAAGTGCTCAATGAAAGTGTCGATGCGAATGTGACAGTGGAGAAACGGGGCAATGTCGAGGTACTGGCTGGGGACATTATGTCCTATGAGTTCTCTGAGATCCGCAATGATTCCAATGTGCCGCTGGACGATTTCTATTGGCATGACAAGCTGCCTTCGGAGGTGCGGCTGGGTAAGATCATCACCGGTACCTGGTCGGAGCGGCTCACCTACTCGGTGGAATACAAAACCAACAAAAAGAGTGGTTGGAAGACGCTGGAGGATGGACTTTCCAGCAAAACCAGCCATACACTGGACTGCGGCAGAGAAGCATTGAATCTGGCAGCCGGTGAATATGTCACCGAGATCCGCTTCAATTTCGGTACAGTTCAGGCCGGATTCCATGAGGAGAGCGGGCCGGTTCTCTATGTAACGACACTGGCAAACCTGGATGACGGATACCGGATCATCAACCGTACTGATGTGGGAGGCCGCATCGGAGAGGAGTGGATCGTTGCCAAGGATACCTGGATCACAGTAGTCTGGGGCAAGCCCAAGGGGGATCTGCCCAAGACGGGTATCTAACTCAAAAGAAAGCGGCGGGAATTCCCGCCGCTTTCTCTGATTTCATTATTTGTGGTTGTTGATCCAAGCTAAGATGTCCTCATAGCGGTAAGAATTGTCCGCGACGGACAATCCCAGCTGAATCAGCTCCGCCTGAGTATATTGAATCTGCACATGGTTGAGCCGCAGTGTCATCAGCATCACCAGCATACCGATACGCTTGTTTCCATCCACAAATGGATGGTTCTGCGTAATGGCATAGGCCAGTCTTGCGGCGCGTTGTTCAACAGTGGGATAGGCTTCTTCTTCGCCAAATACTTGGTTGGCACTGTATACCGCAGATTCCAGCAATCCCAGGTCGCGGGTTCCACTCAGCCCGCCAGTCGCATCCAGTAGCTTTTGATGAAGGCGGAGTATTTCGCTGACAGTCAGTGTAATCATTTAGCCAGCTCCTGAAACGCTTCGAGATTTTCCTCTATCAACCGATCCGCGGTCTGCTCCACCAAAGAGCGGCGATATGCCTGGAAACTGTCATATTCGGAAAAGTCTACAACGGCATACCGGGGTTTATTGTTTTTCAGGATCACTGCAGCTCCCTGCTCATCCACCAGACGAGCTACCCTGGAAAAATTCTGATTCGCTTCGGTCATGGCAACCAGCGCACTGGTATCAATCATCATAAAGATCACCTCAAGGATAGTATACGCTAAATATAGGATAAATACAACCTATATTTCAAAAGAAAGGAGGAGCATATGCCGATTGTTCAGAATATCCTCCATGTTCAGGGCGGCAGCGCACAAGCTGCTGCCCTTTTTGATTTTATCGCAGACCGACGGTATGGGCGGGGATCGGTGGATCTGAGTCGGATAACCCCTATGCCGCCCTGGGTCTATCGTCAGCCAACCAATCTGGATCTCCTGGCGAAATACGGAGAAGAAAACTGTTCCCGGGGCTGGTGCCTGCAGAACTGGGGAGTGGATCAGAACACCCTGCACCCACAGAAAAGCGCCAGGGAGTACGATGGAGGAACCTCCGTCCGCTTTCAGACCGCAGATCGGGATGTAAGGGAACTGATCCGCAAGCTGTCGCTGGTGTTCAAAGACCTCTATCTGGATTACCTGTGGGCCAGCGAAGACGTGGGCAGCCTGGTGGGTGCGGCGCAGTACCGGGATGGCGAAGCGTTGATCGAATTTATTCCTGCTCCGGGAAGCCGGGCGGCTATTGAAAAAGCCCTGGATATCCTGGGGGCCAAAGCGTCCGATTTCGGCCTGGTCTACAATCCCACTCTGGGAAGCTATGAGTACAAAGGAGGAGTTGCCAATGAACGGGAAAAATCTCATCCGGCAGGGCGGAACGCCCATCGGGTATTTTGATGGTGAGAACGCGGTGATGGATGCCGCATTCATCGGCTGCGATACCGGTCGGCGCTTGGTCCGGGAAGGCCGGGCGGTACGCTGGCAGAACGGCCTGGCGGAAAAGCTGAGGAACCTGGAACAGAACGTGCCCTCTGTGCGCCGGGTGCGGGTTTATCAGCTGAAGCCGGATGTTGATCCGGCCAGGAAATTTATTGGTTACCAGGAACTGAAGGGGTTGTCTGGAGGTCCAGCCCTGAAAGAATATCGGGAAGTATTCTGCGGTCAGCTGGATACAGACAATCCGGACGAACTGTATGAGCGGTTCAATGCCGCAAAGCTGCCAAAGGGATATCGGGGACACCGGTTGTCCATTTCGGATCTGTTGGAGCTGATCGGTGAGGATACCTCGGAATTTTGGTATCTGGATCTGAATGGGTTTATCCCTGTGAAATTTGACAAGGAGGAATCGGAAGAATGAAACCGAAAGAGCAGAAGAATGGTATGGATCCTTCGCAGGAGCAGTTCCCTGCTGTGGAGATGCGTGTGAATCGGCTGGGTACAGGAGATGGCCATTGCCTGGCGCATCTTTCCGTTACCCTGGGAGGTGTCTTTGCGGTACGGGGTCTTCGTCTGATGGAGGGAAAGAACGGTCCGTTCCTGAACTTTCCCAGTTATAAAAGCGGAAATGGGTATCAGGACATCTGTTTCCCGGTTTCCGCTCAGCTGCGCCAGCAGATGACCGATGCGGCAGTGACAGCATACCATCAGGTACTGGACCGGCACCAGGCTGAGACTGCCGCACAGAGTCAGGCGGAACTGGAAGAACCGGAGCCTGCCTCCGGTATTGGTATGCAGATGTAATGGATGGAGGAGAACAATATGAAAAAGAAGATTTGCATTCAGGGAGCGGTTGTCGCTCTGATGACCGCTCTGATGACGGTCCCCGCACTGGCAGCGCCTACCGGGGATGTTTCTGGAGTGATTGAGCAGACATGGCAGAGCGCGGCAACTCAGATCAAGACAGTGGTCAACAGTGTGGTATTTCCCGCTCTGGATATGATTCTGGTGGTACTGCTGTTTGTCAAAATCGCCAGTGCCTACATGGATTACCGAAAGCATGGACAGATGGAGTGGGCGCCCATTGCGATCCTTTTCGCGGGACTTATCTTTTCTCTGACTGCCCCGACTTATATCTGGACTATCCTCGGTATTTAACCTGACTGTCCCAGGGGGAGGAGGTGGTCTTATTGTTCATCTGGGACTTTGTAGCAGATACCGTTCTTGGACAGATTTTTGACTGGGTCTATGGAAGAATCGTGGAATTCCTGGGAGAATTCTTTTCCATGATGAACGGAATGGGAAGCGAACTGTTTGAATTTATGTGGGTACAGGCTGTGGTGGAATTCTTTCGCTACTTCGGATGGGCGCTCTATGGTGTGGGCCTCGTGGTCGCCGTGTTTGAGGCTGCGCTGGAATACCAGTCCGGGCGGACCACAGCGATCCGGGATCTGGCCTTGGGAAGTCTGAAGGGATTTCTTGCCGCCAGTTTGTTTACCACAGTACCGGTCGAACTGTATAAACTTTGCATTGACCTCCAGGGAAGCCTCTCTTCCGGAATTGCGGGAGCCTCCCATACAGAAGGAGTCAGCAATATGGCCCGAGCTGCACTGGGAGCCTTGAATGGATACGGTGTTTTCATTGCTATCTTTCTGCTGATTCTGATGGGGTACAGTGTCATCAAAATCTTTTTTGCCAATCTCAAGAGAGGCGGGATTCTGCTGATTCAGATCGCGGTGGGAAGCCTTTATCTGTTCAGCCTTCCCCGAGGATATGCGGACGGATTTTACAGCTGGTGCCGCCAGATTGCGGGACTTTGCCTGACAGCGTTCCTGCAGACCACCATTCTGATTGCGGGACTTATGGTCTGGAATGAAAATATGCTCCTGGGCTGTGGGCTGATGCTTTCCGCTTCTGAGATCCCCAGAGTAGCCCAGCAGTTCGGCCTGGAAACCACAACCAGAGCCAATATCATGTCTGCGGTGTATGCTACTCAGACCATTGTGAATCTGACCCGGAATATTGCCGCTGCCGTTAAATAGTACAGCACGATCCTCAAAAGCCGCCGAATCAAATTTCGGCGGTGAATACATAAGTTTTGAAAATCTGGTTGCACTTTTGATCTTTTTCCTGTCTTACTATATAGAGGATGTTATTTGAATTTAGAGATCAGGATTCGTATAATAAATAGGGATCAATATTTCAGGATGTGAGGCAACTTGATTTTTATTTTACTGCAAGCCATAGAAAACGAATCAGACCGGATTTTGCTGACGGACCTTTATACACAGCATCAAAGGCTTTTTCTCTATAAAGCAAACATGTATACGAGAAACTCAAGCCATGCAGAAGATGTATTGCAGGATGCGATGATCCGGGTAATTCGGAAGGTCGATACTCTTCGAGGTCTTACAGAGGCACAGATGGTTGCCTATGTTGATCGTGCTATTTATAGCTGTGCCATGACTTTTCTGCAAAAAGAGGCAAAAACTCCGCAGGCAGATGAATGGGAAGATGCACTGGAAGGTATTCAGTCGGAAACTGATGTCATGGATCACTTGAATCGAAAAGAACTTTCTATTCAACTGGGTATTGTTTTGGAGCAGCTTGCGCCCAGAGAAAGAAATGCGCTGATTTATAAGTATATTTTTGAATATAAGGATTCGGAAATCGCAAGGATTTTGTCCGTAAAACCTGAGTCTGTCCGTATGATTCTGACCAGGGCGCGCAGGAGTCTGAAACAATTTATGATGAAGGAGGAGCAGCATGGTTTACAGTACCAGGAAACAAACGGAGCGATTTGAAGATGCACTCATGGAGCTAGGTGCTCTGGGTCTGCTGGAAATTGAAGGCCAGAAGCTGCTTCAGGAAAGTTCAGAACTGAACGTAGCAGAGGAAACGCAGCCTACCGAAAAGACTTGGAACACAGTAAAAAGGAATCTGTGGAGACAGAAGCAGAAAAATCGGATTTCCAAAGCCACCAAGGTAATTCGTCCGGTGTTTGTAAGAGCGGCGGTATTCTTCTTTGCACTTTTCCTTGGGACAGGATCGATTTTGGTTGCTTCAGCAGATGCCAGGGAGGTTCTGTACCGGCTACTTTTTTCGGAATACGAGAGATATATTGAGATCGACCCTACTCCCGTAATCAATGAAACATTTGTAGATCTGGAAGAATATCAGGCAGCTGGTGCAGCATTCGGGCCTACTTATGTACCGGAAGGAGCAGAATTGATAGAAGTTTCTTCCGTGCCATTTGCCACATCTGCACTTTATGAACAAGAATCAAATAATGATGATTATATTTTTCTGGTATTTTCTATCACAGAGATGACGGAGGGGGCCACCTATCGGGTGGATTCAGAAGATGCAGATCAGATTGAACGTATCATGATAGGAGAAAGTGAGGGGTTGCTGATTGTGAAAGGTGACTTCACCGGAGTCACATGGTATGTGGGAGACATATTGCTGGATGTCTATACAAATCTGCCAACAGAAGAAGCAATAAAATTTGCAGAAGGTATTAGAAATTTGTAAAAAACAATGAATATTCAGCCTGATATATGTAAAATATATACATATATCAGGTTGTTTTTTATACAATTTACGCTTGTTTATTGGTTGTATTGATGTAAAAAAGGAAAAGAACATTCACAATCTCCTAAGATTAAGTACAAGTTTTGTGTTGCACTTTTTAAGGTTTTAGTGTCTTACTTTATGAAAACACTTTTAGGAGGTTAAATATGAAAAGATTCATCCAAGTAAGTCTGGCAATTCTAATGGTTGCTGCTATGACATGCGTAGCATACGCACGATATGGTAATATAGGTCGATTTACCATTTCAGGTAATATCGGGAGTACATCTGTGTCCTCTATGGTCTCTGTTACTTTGAATGGGAACTATAGTTCGCTAACTGAAGTAACACTTGAAAGATCTAGTGATGGTGGAAATTCATATCGTGATTACTGTACATTAGAAACTAAAGAATCAACCTCAGCAAATTATAAGGTCTATGCAGATAAAAGTGGCCTCAGTTCGGTTTACGATTATAGAGTGAAAGCTGAGCTGTATGTCTATGATGATGCAGGCAATGAGATTGAGTATGACTGCACCTATCTTGATTAAAATTTGTGATACATGTTCTTTCGGCAGCCCCCTTTTGCTGAAGGACATTATCAGATAAGCTGGGACGCTTTATAACAAAGGATGAAGGTGATGTTACGGTAAGGCATTAGTTCGAATATTCACCAGAGTGAAATTGAAAGGATGAAATTGTATGGAAAAGAGGATTATGGCAATCCTTCTTGCATCGACAATGGCAGTTGGAGTGGCAACTACCGCATATGCGGCGGAGGCTCAGACCGAGGTCGCAGACACTGCTTCAATCACAATTGCTCAGGAAGATCCCATTGATGCCGCCATTGATTCTTTGGATAAGGATACTTACGGTGGCGTTTATTACGAAAATGGTATCCTGCATATTATTCCCGTCAACGGGTATGAAACATCGGTTATGCAGGCTACAAATGCAACACTGCGCGGAGTAAATGAGCTCAGCATTTCTGTAGATAGTGTTGCTTCCAACGAAGCAGTTTATTCGATGACTGCTTTGGAAGATGCAAAGGCTTATCTTCTTGAAAATAAGGATGAGCTTGGGATCGTTGGTGTAGGATTCAATGGTAAAGAAAACGCACTGGCGGTTTATGTGGATGACGGGGACGAAGCAACCATTATGGCTGAAAGCCCTGTAAAGAATATTATTTTCAGAGATGGAGATGTGCTGAAGTTCTCGGAAAATGTTGAAGCATTGGAGCCTGTTGATAGCGATGCCATCGATACAGCAGGCACTGCACGCTTGACAGTAAGAGGAGGTCAGCGTTGCACAAATGCATCTGGAAGCTATTATTCAACAATTGCGACCAGTGCAGTCTATGACTATGGCGGTGCAGATGAAACAACAGGATTCCTGACATGTGGACATGGATGGTCTGTAGGTGATAGCATCTATGTGAATGGCGTTTACCTGGGTGAAGTTATGACCAGAAAACAGTCCGGTGATGCTGATTACGCGTTTATTGAAAGTTCGTATAACTCTAATGGATACATGACCAATGGAGATCGACTGACAGGGCGCAAGAACCCGACAACTGGTATGGCAGTTAAGTGCTATGCAAATGTAAGTGGAGTTCAGTCTGGCGAAGTTCTGGATACCAGTATTTCTGGTGAGTGGAGTGGCATCAGCTTCAACGATCTTTTCTCCACAGATATTTCTACTGCAAGTGGAGATAGCGGCTCGGCCTTCGCTAATGGTAGCAATATTGTTGGCATCATGAAGGGTGGCCTGGGTGGATACGACATCAGTGTTGGTGTCAAAATCAATAACATCACTGAAGACAATATTCTTCCGAGTAAGTGAGGTAATCTCTGATGAAAAGGTATATGCTTCTGCTCTTGGTAGTTTGCATGTTTATGTTGACAGCCTGTGTTCCAACAACAGAAGAATCTTCCTCGGAACCTGGGATAGCTGAGGAGCCCATTTCTCTTGACGAGTCTTCAGAACAGGAGAGTATGTCAAGTGAAGAAGAAATTATATCCGATCCAGGAAATTCGATGAATTCAAGTTCGTCAATCCCTAGTGTGGTAGAGCCTTCTTCAAAGCCCTCTGTCAATTTCCCCCCAGCAAGTGAATCGGAGTCTGCATCTACTAGCGAACCTGCTAGTATGGAACAGGTTTTAGCTTTGCAGGAATATCTGTTTGATACACTTCCCAAGGATAGCTATGCCTATTTGAATGCTGGAGCTCAGGAAGGTTTTCTTACCATTGGATATACTGATCTTGATACCATAAAATCAGTGGTTAATGATTATAATGGATCTCCATGTCCGATCATATACTCAGCTGCGGAATGCTCTGTGGCAGATACTTTGGATTTTCTGGATAAGATCAATGAAAACATAGATTTTCCGGGAGAAGCCTATATCGAACCTGTCAGTGATATTCCAGGTGCATTTGAAGGAGCAAGACTCGGTATTCATGCCTCCAATGATGAACAGGCACAAGAAATTGAGGATGAAATACTTGCCCTTGCCAAAAAAACAAACTTCCCTCAAAAGTATCTGAAGTTCTATCATATGGCATTAGGATATAACCCAGATACTTAAGGAAAGTATAATATTGCTAAGAGCCGGTTTGCGTTGCCTTAGATGGTGAGCAAACCGGCTCTTTTTATATATTCCCATCATTAAATCTTTACGAAGGAGGAATGTGTATGAAGCTTGTGTATATCGCATCACCTTACGCCGGTGACATCCCAAATAATGTGGAGCGGGCGAAAGAGTACTGTAAGCAGGCGCTGGAGCAGGGGGTGATCCCGGTAGCGCCTCACTTGCTGTATCCGCAGTTCCTGGAGGACAGCGATCCGGCAGAGCGTAGCCTCGGCCTGCGGGCCGGGTTGGAACTGCTTGTCCGCTGTGATGAAATGTGGGTCTTTGGAGGAGAAATCTCACCGGGCATGAGTCGGGAAATCCAATTTGCCCAGGGACGTGGCATCCCCATCCGGCAATGGGAACCGGAGGCAGGTATGGAACGGGGGCTTTCCATATGACTTTAGGAAGTCTGTTTGATGGGATCGCGGGTTTCCCGCTGGCAGCCAGCAAAGCGGGGATCGAAACCATATGGGCCAGTGAGATTGAACCATTCCCCATAGCGGTCAGTCAGTTTCACTTTCCGGAGATACAGCAGGTTGGCGACATTACAAAACTATGTGGGGCGGATCTTCCACCAGTGGATATTATCTGTGGAGGAAGCCCTTGTCAGGATCTTTCAGTGGCCGGAGCACGGGCCGGATTAGCCGGAGAACGCTCCGGCCTTTTTTTGCACCAGATCCGGATCATAAAGGAGATGAGAGATGCGGACATACGACGTGGACGGACAGATGAGTTTGTTCGCCCAAGATGGATGCTCTGGGAAAATGTCCCAGGGGCCTTCTCCAGCGGTCAGCCCAGAGGAGAGGATTTCCGGGCGGTCCTTGAGAAAACGGCCGGAGTGGTGGACCCAGCCTGCCATGTGCCTCGACCTGCGAAAGGAAAGTGGCTGGGTTCTGGGTATCTTTTGGCAGACAGTTTTTCCATTGCGTGGAGAACAGTCGACGCACAGTTTTTCGGAGTTCCCCAGAGACGCAGAAGAATCGCTCTTATCGCAGATTTTGCAGGACTTTGCGCCCCTGAAATATTATTTGTCGAAAACGGCCTGCAGAGGTATTATCCACCGGGCCAAAGTACGGCAGAAGCCATTGCCCGGAGCCTTGCGGCAAGCACTTGAGATCCAGTCCGGACTCCGCCCAAACGCATTCATTCAGGCAGAAGATTTGCCCCAGGCATTTGCCTGCAACCAGAGGGATGAGACGCGGGATCTTCACAGTGTTTCTGCGGCGCTGACCGCGGAACCTGGAATGAAAGCCCAGACCTTCATTACCAGGAACTCCGGGCGAGTAAACAATACCTATACCGCAGGATTCAGCGCGGGAGCGGGTGCATCCGCAGGCAGTACCGGATACACCGAGGAACTTTCCCCTACCCTAAAGGGTTCAGAGAGCGGGAATTGTATGCCTTCTGTTCTCTGCCTGACCGACCAGGGAGGCAGTGTCATGGACTGCCAACGGGAACTTGCGGGGACGCTGCGGGCACAGGAACATGGACATCAGCCGTTAGTACTGTATGAAAACCATGGGATTGACAGCCGCTATACCGGACCACATCCTGTTGCACCAACCATGTCTGCCCGATATGGGACTGGAGGCAATAATACCCCGCTGGTGGGAGCATACGCAATCGCGGCAAACACAGTTGGACGCAAACCAGAAAACGGAGGAAATGGAACGGGATATTCTCCGGAAATCGGATATACCCTTACTGCTACAGATGAGCATTGTGTCTGCCAGCTTTTTTCCCAGCAAAGGAGCGACCACTATCAGGACAGCCCTGTGACCTCTACCCAGAGCGCCAGACAGGGCAAAAGCGCCACAGATATCGTCCTTGATCCTGCTGAGGAGGGACTGTACATCCGCAGGCTGATGCCGATTGAGTGTGAGAGACTCCAAGGGTTCCCGGATAACTGGACAGCGATCCCTGGAGCAACAGATTCTGCCCGTTACCGGGCACTGGGCAACAGCATCGCTGTGCCTTGCTTTGAATTTGTTTTCAAAAACCTGGCTTGGTGCCATGAACAAAAAATGACCCTGCTGCCAGCGGATGTATATTCCGCTTAGCTTTTTACATCTTCTTCGTTGCATTTGGTGAATAGCTATTGCGTTGGTTTTGGAGTATCCTTTGCTTACCAGCCAGAGAGGAGGAAAAAACTGTGGGCAAAACAATAAACCTCTGCGCCAAAATCCCAGAGGAACTCCACGCACAAGCGCGTGAGGAGCAGGAAGAGCTGGGTGTTACACTGAATGAATATGTTAAGGAGATCCTGGAGGAGCATTTTAAGAAGAAAGGCGGAAAAAGTATGAGCGAAAACACTAGAACCATTGCATTTCAGATAGGGGATGAACTGTTTGACCGTCTGAAAACCTACCTGACAGACAACAAGCTGACGCAGAAAGGATTTTTTGTGGGACACATTGAAGATGTTGTTGGAGAGTGGGAAGCATCGCAGGCAGCCCTCCAGACAGAAAAAACAATGGAAGGTGAAGTCGAATAAATATAATCACACATTTCTGAGGAGGCTGGATTTCAGCCTCTTTTTCTTTGGAGGAATGATATGTATATCTATCCTGAAAATCTGAAGGCCGCCCCAACCCTTTGGTTATGGCGGCTTCGGGATATTACCATTGGAGGTACATTAGCGGTGCTGGGAGCTGTGCTTCTGGCACAGTTTGAGTTCTATCCTCTGGCAGCCGCAGCGGGCATCTATCTGTTTCTGACCATCCGGATTGACGATGCCTGCATCCTGGATTTTATCCGGAAGGCCAGCATCTATTTTCTGGTCAGGCCGCAGAAGTACCGCTGGGTGTCCCCTTTTCATATGGAGGTGAAAGATCATCAAAACAATTTTTTCAGCAGAAAAAAGAAGAAAGACGCGGCGAGATAAAAGCACCCGCCGACTGATGAACATTCAGTCCATCACCGAGAGAAGCATGATTACTCCGCAAGGCGAGGAAGTGATCCTCTTCCTGCTGCAGCCCACCAATGTTTCGGTGCTGTCCAGAGAAGGGCTTCGGGCCAGAGTGAATGCGCTGATGAATGTTCTCAAGGGCTTTGCGGAGGTGGAACTGCTCTGCCTCAATTCCCGAGAGAGTTTTGAGCACAACAAACAGTACCTGACCAGGCGGATCGAGCAGGAACCTGTCCCGCAGATCCGAGCACTTCTGGAACAGGATCTGAGGCACTTGGATGAGATCCAGAGCCGTACAGCCACTGCCAGGGAGTTTATGTTGGTCATCCGTCCCCGGAACATCGGAGAGCGGGAGATCTACCCTTACCTGTCCCGGCTGGAAAAGATGATCCGGGAACAGAGATTTGCGGTACGCCGGGCTGACCGTGAGGATATCAAGCGGATTCTGGCAGTCTACTTTGCCGGGGATGTGATCAGTGAAAGCTATGATGATTTTGACGGGCAGCGATGGCTCATGAAGGATGGCAGGAGTGATTACAAATCCGCATCCGTAATGGATGAGGAACAGGTCCTGCAGACCTTCCTGGATCTCATCGCGCCTGCCGCAGTCCGCTTCGAGGTGGATCGGTATCTGTTGGGAAATACCTGGCGGTGTGTATGGGCTGTCCGGGGATACCCCACCTCCACAGAGGAACAGGCGATCCTCCAGCGGCTGGGAGAGCGGGCAGGTGTTACCCTGCGGATCTATACCCGTTTGGTTTCTCCGGCGGAGGAACGGAAAATCCTCCAGGCAGCGGACAAGGCCAATCGTTTCAAATCCGGCAGCACAGATATTCGGGATATTGTAGAGGCCCAGAGCAATCTGGAAGATGTCGCCTCTATGATCCGTTCTGCCCAGCGCAACCGGGAGCCTTTCTTCCACACAGCAGTTTATATTGAACTTATCGCCAGAAGCGAGCAGGAGTTCACCGAGCTGCGGGACAGTGTTGAAACCGAGTTGGGACGGGCCAAGATCAGTGTGGACCGGCTCCACCTCTGCCAGCAGGAAGGATTCCTCTCAGTGATGCCCAGCGGGTATAACGCCCTCGGGGAAGAATTCGAGCGGATGCTCCCTGCGTCCAGTGTGGCCAACCTTTTCCCGTTTTCTTACACCGGTAAAACCGACCCCCAGGGCTTTTATCTGGGATATGACAAGTACGGCAGCTCCATCATTGCGGACCTGGACCGGCGGGACCAGGATAAGTCCAACGCCAATGTGCTGATTCTGGGCAACTCCGGTCAGGGAAAAAGCTATTTTCTGAAATTGCTGCTGTGCAATATTCTGGAGAGCGGTAAGCGGGTAGTTGGGCTGGACCCGGAAGGTGAGTATGAGGAGATTGTCAAAAAGCTGGGTGGCTCCTACCTGGATCTGACCAGCGGAGAATATCTCATCAATGTATTGGAACCGAGGATGTGGAACACCGGTGAGGAGGAATCCGATCCGGAGTCTCCTGCAGCCTTCCGGCAGGGTTCTCTGCTGTCCCAGCACATCTCCTTCCTGCGGGATTTCTTCCGCAGCTACAAGCCCTTTGATGAGGCACAGGTTGACACCATTGAGATGATGCTGGGAAAGCTGTACGAAATGTGGGGGATCAATAATCAGACAGACTTCTCCCTGCTTGGTCCCAAGGACTATCCCGTCCTGTCGGATCTCCATGCGCTGATGGAGGAGGAGTACCAGCGCGTCCGCGGCACTGAGGGAGGAGAACTTTATACGCCGGAACTGCTGCGGTCCGCCTGCCTGGGCCTTCATTCCATGTGTGTGGGAGCTGACGCCAAGTTCTTCAATGGACATACCAACCTTCAGTCAGACCGGCTGGTCTTTTTCAATGTCAAGGATCTGATGGAGGGTGGAAAGAACATCAAGGATGCCATGCTGTTCAATGTCCTTTCCTATATCAGCCACACGCTGATTTCAGGAGGAAATGCCGCTGGAGTATTTGAGGAGCTTCATGTATTCCTCTCCAACCCCACAGCAGTCTCCTACATCCGAAACGCCATGAAACGGGTGCGAAAGAGAAACAGCATGGTGGTTCTGGCTAGTCAGAATATCGAGGACTTCCTGCTGCCGGGCGTGGCGGAGATGACCAAGCCCCTTTTCTCGATCCCCACTCATCACTTCCTGTTTCATCCCGGAACCATCGACAAGAAGGATTATATGGATGCCCTCCAGCTGGAGGAAACTGAATATCAGCTAATCCAGGCGTGCCAGACCGGAACCTGCCTCTATCGCTGCGGCGCGGAACGCTACAATCTGGTGGTGCGGTCGCCGGAACACAAGGCGGCGCTGTATGGGACAGGAGGAGGAAGATAAAATCTGGCGGCTGTTTTGTCAGTTCTGATGATAGCTTACGAAGAACAGGATGTGATATGTTGGTACAAAGGAGGGAACCTGATGAATACAGACCGTTCATGGAGATGCCCCTATTGTGGCTGTACCGAGCTGCTGGAAGGATACCAGAGATCGGATGGCATGATGATGCCCCGGAAATTCACTATGGGAATCGTGGGCAGTATCATGCAGCACTACTTCTGTAAAAACTGCGGAACAATCGTTTACAGCCGGGTGATCGATACAAAACCGTTCCGGCCTGCGGGTAGAACGGAATCGTGAAAAGAATGGAAAAAGCGTCGATAACCCGACGCTTTTTTCTGTTTGCTGAAGGAGGTGATACACTATGGCCAATCCGGTCCTCATTAAAGCGGCAGTGATGCTGCTCACTGACAAGCGTACCTGGAAAGCCATCGGGGTGGTGATTGCCGCTGTCCTGACCCCGTTTATTCTTATCATCATCATGATCAACGCCATGCTCTATGGAACAGCCAGCCATAACAATGCCGCGGTGGAACTGACCTTTTATGGAGGCAGTATCCCCATCACCATGCCAGGAGAGTACCGGGATTATATCACCGAAATGCGTTCCTGTTTTTCCTCTCTGGATGAGGCGATTGCCGCTGTGGAGGAGATGATGGAGGACGGAGACAGCCTTGATTCCAACCGAATCAAGGCTGTCTTTTATGCACTGAATTTTGGAACCGAAAATCTGTCCCTGCGCCGTGCCAAAGCCAGGGAGTTTGTGGACTGCTTTGTGGAGTACCGGGACTGTACCCACACCTGGGTCGATGAGGAGGGCGAGGAACATAGCTACACCCACACCAGAGCCTATCCCATCAATGATCTTCCCACCATTTACGCCAATGTATCCGCAGAGGTTGGGCGGCAGGTCACATCGGACGACATGGCTAACATCACCGAAATCTATCTGCGGGTGGTGTACCGTAATTTTGATGTAGGAGCGGATATGGCACTGGAAGGCGGAAACAGTACCCATGATCTCATCGCTGAGATGGTCAAGGATTCCGACGTGATTCCATCGGAAGGCGGCTTTGTCAGTCCTCTGCCCGGTGGCTGGGAGGACAAGGTTACCTCTGAGTTTGGGTACCGGCAGAATCCCACTGGCGCTGGCAGTGAGGGACATACCGGGCTGGATATGGGCGTTCCTCTGGGAACAGAAGTGTGTGCGGTCAAGGATGGCAAGGTTCTGTTTGTCCGGTATAAGCAGACGGGATATGGATACCATGTAGCGATTGACCATGGCGGTGGCATGGTGACCCTCTACGGACACTGTTCCGAGATTCTGGTGACAGAGGGGCAGACAGTCACAGCCGGTCAGGTGATTGCCAGGAGCGGCAGCACAGGGCGAAGTACTGGGCCTCATCTGCATCTGGAAGTGATTCAGGACGGGGCGCCGCAGAACCCAAGAAATTATTTATAGCAGGAGGAAGAACAGTGCGGCTTTGAATGCAGAGTCCGGGTAGTCTCCCTATGAAAGTATGTTGGGAGATGTGTTATCTGAAATTGTCCATTCACCAGATTTTATATCTTGGGTCAGGTAAAAATACTGCTCTGTGTAACCATCATCCAGAAATGTTTTTGTATGGTCGTACTCCACATAGTATTTTGCACGTACCACAACAAAATGTTCTTTCAGATATTCGTCCGTCCACCCTCTGTCTTTTGCAAGGTCGCTGCCAGAGTACATTTGGATAATACGCTCTGTTTCGCTTTCGTCCACTTCGATTTCATCCACACGCACGCAGATCGTATACCCTTTATTGGCTTGCCCTTCAATGGCACTTTGAACAGTTTGGACTGGATCAGCAGATGGCTTCTGGAACCATGGGTCAAACAATCCGAGTTCATATGCCGCAAAACCGCAAAGAGCTAATACGGCAATGGCGGCAGCGATTAAGACACCCAGCTTTCGCGACCGTATCATCGATATATGCGACTTGTCATAGTAAAGAGCTTCATCAACATATTTCGTATTCAGCTCGCTCATAGCATCAGAAAACTTCTTTGCGTTCATACAGACACCTCTCTTTCGATCAGGTATTGCTTCATCTTTTCGCGGATGCGGGTCAAGCGGACGGAGATGTTTTTCTCGGTCAGCCCTACCAACTCAGCTATGTCCTTATAGCTGTCGGCAAACCAATAGCGGCGCATGAAGATAACGCGATTTTCGAGGGTCAGCGTATCCAAAAACTCCTCGATGATACGAGCTAACTCTCTGGCTTCAATTTCATCTTCAACGTTTTGGGGACCCGCGATGCATCCCTCAATTTCCTCCAAGGCAATTTTGTAGTTCCCGCTTCGTTTGGCTGCCTGCTTTCTCCAATAGATTTTGAGAGAAATGTTCCGTACAATTTTCACGATGTAGCTAAGCAGCGGATTTGGTCTTGTGGGGGGAATGGTGTTCCACGCACCTAAGTAAGCATCGTTGACACATTCCTCTGCATCCTGTTTGCTGTTCGTAATGTTGTACGAAAGGCTGTGGCAGGTTTTCCCGTATTTAATGTCCAGTTCCCGTATACCCTGTTGGTCACGCTTGAAAAACAAGTCTATGATTCTTTCGTCATCTATCATATCGCTGCCTCCTTTCCGGCTTCACCTATGTACTACGGTTTTAGCAGCAAAAACTACACCACTCTGAAATAATTATACCATGCTTTTTGTAAAGTTGCTGGCGATGGAAGACCAGACAATTACGGCCGGTCAGGTGATCGTCAGAGGCGGCGCAGGACAGGGTATTTGGAAGTAAGCCAGAATGATGCGCCGCTGAATCCAGGAAACTATTTATGACAGGAGGAAGAAAATGCGTATTTTGAAAGTAGAACCAGGACAGGTTCCCTATGAAAAGGATATCCCCAATACGCTGGAGAGTATCCAGGCAGAAGTGGGCGGCGGTTTGTTCCAACCACTGTATGTTGGTGAAGGAATTGTACTCTGCTGCAATGAGGAAGGGAAACTCAATGGCATGGAACCCAACCGCTGGCTGGGTAACGATATCGTCTGCGGCCCTTTTTTCCTTGTGGGGGACAGTGAGTCCGGTAATTTTGTATCCTTGACAGATGATCAGCTGTCATTGGGAATGGAAACCTTTGCGGAACCAGAACAGTTTACCGGTGAGGAGCCGGAACTGGAGCCATGGATGGAGTTTTACACTTTTTAGATTGTTCGTTTCACACAGTTTTGGCAAGGTGGGTTGTGTCGTACTGAGAATGGATTCCCGATCAAAACTGTGGCATTGTGTTGTTGGAAAATACAAACCCCAAGACCCCTGTAAGGAGGAACACACTATGAGAAAAGAAAAAGCAATAGAGATGCAGATCAAGCTGGCACATGAAGCTGCTATGATGATCCAGCTGGCTGGAAGCAATCATGATACGCAATCCTTTGAGAATGCCATCAGGCTGATCGGTAAAGCCTGGAGCCTGGAAGAGAAAGACACAGAGAGGAGCCTCCTGCTGATCGATAAGGAGCGGGAAGCTATGGTGGAACTGGAAAAGGGAAATCAGGCTGACCATATCCTGCCGGAGGATGAGCTGCTTGACGCATGGTCCGGGCGGGAGTGTATCGAGATGATGGAAGGCTTGTTCGAAACGGCGATTCGCCTGGATAGCGCAGCGGAGCGGACGGCGCTTTATAACACAGCGATGGAATCCGCTGAAATTCAGAACCTGGATGATTGTATCATCCGCACGAAAAAGGAACAGGAAGCAGAAGAAACCATTCGCGCGGGAATGATCAATTAAAACAACCAAACACTGAACCCTAAGTAAAAAAGGAGCCATCACATGGCTCCTTTTTTATTGTTGGAAAGGAAGGAACGACAATGGAGAAAATGGAATTGACCCTTACGATGGATGCGGAAAAGATGGAGGCACTGAATTTCTGGTTGAGAAAGGAGAATACAACCGCACAAAAGAAAATGAATGAGGCATTGGCTATGCTGTACGAGCAGACCGTACCTGAAGCAGTACGGGAGTATCTGGACAGCAGATCGGCGCCTGTCCGGGAGCGTCCCAGGCGTCCGTCAAAATCCGCAGGTAAGGCAAGGACAGATGAGTCCAAAAATGGAAGTGTCGTATTTGCAGAAACGGAGGAAGGCAGATGAATATCGGAAGCAGAGAAATTGTCCTGTGGCTGTCAGAGCCACAGCATCAGGCGTTGACCAGGGCGCTTGGCGAAATGGGGACGGACATCGAAACTATCATGCAGGCCCGCCTGGAGGAGCTGTACAGCCGGACTGTTCCGGTGACAGAGCGTCTCCGGATCAGCCGGGAGATGGAGGCAGAGCGTTTGGAACAGCAGCGGCAGTGGGAGGCAAGCCGGACTTTCTCAGTGTTCCGGATTATGGAGCATGGACAGGACAGCTTTCTGATGAAGGAAGGCTCCGTAGAGTTTCTGGACGCAGCTGTGCTGCTGCGCCGGTATCTGCGCCAGCAGAATAATCATGATGCGGATACCTTTGTGAGCCTGATTCAGCCGGCGGAATATATTGCGGAGTGTCGGTTCCGGGATCTGTCCAATGAGCGGATGGAAAACACCGGACGGATTGCGGGAGCCTTTGATATCGACCTGGATCAGGGAACAGTTTATGCTCTCAGCATCCTGGATGGGTGGCAGGGATTCCGGATCAGAGATGTAGCTGCCGCAGCCTATCACGCAACCAGAAAGATGGGACTCAAACCAGATGACAGGTGGCGTCGCTTTCTGGACAAGCTGGAAGGAAAAGCTTTGACACCCGACAGTGAGTTCTGTCTGCTCCATGGTTCCAGAGAGCTGCGCCCGGAGGAGGTTGGCTTTTCAGATGAAGTTACAGAATGTGATGGCAAACTGATTTTTTATATTCCCGTCAATTTTGATCCTGACGCTGTCTTCGGAACCTATGTTGCTACCGATCAGAACGATGACTATCTCAATGTCTATGCACAGTACGATCTGGACACCGATGAGGTTCAGGATCAGCTGTTGGTAATCCTGGTGCGCTCAGATGGAACGGAACAGGAGTACAGCTATCCTCTCTCGGACAAGGAAGTGCGGTGGATGACTGAAAAGATGAACCACTACTGCGAGGAACAGACGGGACTGAGTCTGTCGGAATACAGCTCTCAATGGCGGGAGGAAAACGACAGCACATTCCAGCCTGAGATGGCATAGCAGTGATTTGTTTCTGAGTTATGTGAGAATCCTCAGCCTGTTGCCCGCCTGGTTCGCCCTGTGTGGCCGGACTGGGCGGCAGGCAGACAAACACCCCGGCCCTGCAGCCCGACGCGGCTGTGGGGCGTTTTTGCGGGGTGTGTGGAGAAGCGGGATTCTGGGAGAAAAGGGGGTGACACATGGGGTCGAAAATGAAGCAGGATAAAGCGCGGGGGTCAAAATCCCCTGCCGCGCCCCGTACATCGCCCCGCAATGCGGGTCGGGAAGGATTTAGGCGGGGGTCAAAAATTAGGGGGTGGGGTCAAGGCGGGGATCAAAATAGCAAAGAAACCCGATGTGAAGCCATTTTTGAGGGTTCCAAGCGGGGATATGACAAAGAAAGGGTGAGATAATGCCAAGGCAGAAAATTAAATTTGCATTGCGGATTTATCCGGAAACCATGCAGCAGGTAAAAGAATTTATGGATAGAGATAACTGCCAGACACAGAACGAGTTTATTGAAAAGGCAATCCGTTTCTATGTGGGGTATCTTTCAGGTAATGAGGCTGGTGAATATCTTCCGCAGGCATTGGTGGATGCCTTCCGCGCAACCTTGCGTGATTCGGAAAATCATATTAGTCGGCTCCTTTTCAAACTGGCAGTGGAGGTAGATATCCTGATGCACGTGCTGGCCAGTGCTGTAGAAATTGATCCGGCAATCCTGGATAAGCTGCGGGGAGTCTGTGTCCGGGAAATCAAGAAGTCAAATGGTATGGTCCGTTTGGAAGATGTCGTTCTGTACCAGCAGGGAGCTGACAAATCATAGGGAGAGGTGGTGACTGCCAGTGCCGAGGTTGATTTTCAAGTGTCCCTACCTCAAGGGCGGCAGTCACACAACTGTTCAGCGTGAGAATTATCTGCGTTACATTGCAACGCGGGAAGGCGTTGAGTTGCTTCTGGAACATCCGGACTGGCCTGCAACTCAAAAACAGAAAGAGCTGATCCAGCAATTGAACCAGGACTTTCCTTCCGCCCAGACGCTGTTTGAGTATGAGGATTACCGGAAATCCCCCACCCGGAAAAATGCGGCAGAGCTGATTGACCGTGTGCTGGAGGATCACTTTTTGAGTGTGTCAGGAAAGAAACGATACATGGAGTACATTGCCCAACGTCCCAGAGTGGAACTGCATGGCGCCCATGGTCTCTTTACCGGTGGGGATCGTCCGGTCATTCTTTCACAGGCAGCGCAGGAGGTGTCCCAACATACCGGCCCGATCTGGCTTCCGATCCTCTCGCTTCGGCGGGAGGACGCTGCGCGGCTCGGTTACGACAATGCGGAAAGTTGGCGGAAGCTGCTGACCAGTCATGCACCGAAAATGGCACAGGCCATGAAAATCCCTCTCAAGGATTTTCGTTGGTATGCGGCTTTTCACAATGAAGGCCACCATCCTCATGTCCACATGATCTGTTACAGCACAAACCCATCCAAGGGCTATCTCACCAAATCGGGAATTGCCCAGATTAAATCTGCTCTGGTAAATGATCTCTTTCGTAACGATCTGATGGAGATCTATGGGCGGCAAACAGAAAAGAGGAATTCCCTATCAAGAGAAACGAAGGAAGTTCTGAATCAGTTGATCCAGGAGATGCAGGAAACGAAAAGCCTGGATAATTCTCATCTGGCTGATCTGCTACTCCAGTTGGCTGACCGTCTTCGGTTCACCAGTGGGAAAAAACAGTATGGATATCTCAAGGCACCACTGAAATCTCTGGTGGATGAGATCGTGGATGAATTGGAAAAGGAGCCGGTAGTGAAAGAAGCGTATGGGTGTTGGTACGAACTACGGGAGGAAGTGCTGCGCAGCTATCGAGATGACCTTCCGGAAAGGCTGCCTCTCTCCCAGCAGAAAGAGTTTAAGAACATCAAAAATCTGGTGATTCACCAGGCATCTGCTCTCAACAGTGTATCGGAGATTTTTATTTCGGATGAAGACGCATCTCAGGAAAACGAGATGTTCTTAAATGATGATCTGCAGGACGATATGGAAAGTAAAATGAATGATACATTTTTTGTTGGAGTGATGGAGTATCAGTTGGCTAAGAAATGTCTGATTGAAAGGAAAAGTGATGACCGCAATTATGAGAAAGCATATGATTTATTTCTGCAGGCGGCGGAACGGGGAAATGTCTTTGCCATGTATGAATTAGGACAGCTTCATCGGAAAGGTATCGGATGTGAGTACGACAAAGAGAAGGCAGCAGAGTATTTTTCACAAGCCTTGAAAGGATTCCTGAAAATTGAAGAAAAGAAAGAAAACAGCAATCTGCAGTACAGGATTGGATGTATGTATCTTTACGGTATTGGTACAGAGGTGGATATATCCAAGGCTGAAATCTGGTTCCGGAAGTCAGCAGAGGGAGGAAATATTGATGGAGAATATCAGTTAGCGAAACTGATTCTGGATGATCTGTATCGTGATCCCACTAAAACGAAGGAGGCTATTGCTAACCTTTATAAATCTGCGCAAGCAGGTCATGCCCGCTCACAGTATTTATTGGGAAAAATACTGCTCCAAGGAGAGGGCCAATACAGAGCAGAAGGGATTCGATGGCTAACCATGTCTGCTGACCAGGGAAACGAATATGCACGTCAGTTTTTGGTGCACCAAAATGATGTTGCAAAAGCCGCTGCGTTCCAAAGCGCGGGACAGCTCTTGCGGCAGCTTGGAAATCTCTTTCGGGAGCAGACTCCTGTTTCAGCAATTCCTACTCCCCAGCTGGTAGACCAGAAGCTGAAACGGAAAATACAGGAGAAGAAAAAGGCTCTGGGACTCAAACAAGGCGGCCCAGAGATGCGATAGAAAGGAGAAATTGTGTGGGAGGAATTCTCTATTACGGAAAATACACCAGGGAGCAGATTGACAAGGCCAATCAGGTGGATCTGGAGGAACTGCTCCGACGTCAGGGAGAAAAACTGATCCGTTCTGGCCGGGATCACCGGCTGGAGAGTGACCACAGCGTAACTGTCCGTGGAAACCAGTGGTTTGACCATGCGTCGGATCAGGGAGGATACGCCCTCAGCTTTGTACGCAGGCACTATCATCTGTCCTTCAATGAGGCCATGGAATTACTGACCGGCGAGAAGGGGCAGGCTCCTCTCCCGATTGCGAAACCGCGGAATGATCCGCCGAAAGAATTTGTACTTCCACCCGCCAGCAGTTCCATGCGGCGGGTGTTTGGTTATCTGCTGGGAACCCGCAAGCTGGACCGGGAGGTGCTGGCTGCTTTTGTCCGGGAGAAGCTGATCTATGAGGATCTGCCTTATCACAACGCGGTCTTTGTGGGGACGGATGAAAAAGGCGTTGCCCGCCATGCCCATAAACGAAGCACCAACAGCGATGGAAAACAGATCCGCCTCAATGTGGAGGGATGTGACCCTGCATACAGTTTTCACTGGAACAGCCATAGCGGGAAACTCTATGTGTTCGAAGCGCCCATTGATCTGCTGTCCTACATCTCCCTCTATCCGGAAGGATGGAAGGAAAACAGCTATGTGGCACTCTGTGGTGTGTCAGGTCAGGCGATGATGAAGCAGTTGGAACAGCAGCCGGAAGTCCATGAGGTGTTCCTGTGCCTTGACAACGACAAGGCAGGACATACTGCCTGTGCCCGGCTGACAGAACAGCTGCGTGAACAGGGTGACTGGAAGGTGGAACGACTCTGCCCCCAGAACAAGGACTGGAACGATGACCTGCGGGAATCTTTCTCTCAGGAAAACAGGCAGGAAGGAGGAATGAGTCTTGCCCTTTGATTTTTCCAATCTCCCCTATATTCTTCTGACCGCCGGAGCGATTGTCGCGATTTTCGCTGTGATTCCTCTGCTGGAGAAACAAGGCAGTCTGGATAGTTTCAAGTCCCGACCTGTGGGAGATGGACAGCATGGCACTGCTCGATGGGCCACACCACAGGAAATACGGGATGCCTATCTCCAGGTTCCGTTTACACCACAGCTATGGCGTAAGGGACAGAATCTGCCCAAAGCGCAGGGACTGGTAGTTGGTTCCCTCGTACAGAGAAAAAAGACCATCGCCCTGATCGATCCCGGAGATGTTCACTGCCTGATGATCGGCGCCTCCGGTGTGGGCAAGACCGCCCATTATCTGTATCCCAATCTGGAGTATGCCTGCGCTTCGGGATTCAGCTTTCTGGTGACCGATACCAAGGGTGATGTCTACCGGAATTATGGAGCCATCGCTCAGGAGTGCTATGGGTATCAGGTCTCGGTCATCGACCTGCGGAACCCCACCCGCTCAGATGGTGCCAATATGCTGCACCTGGTTTCCAAGTATGCCGCGCAGGTAAAGAAAGATCCGGACAACCTCCGGGCCAGAGCAAAGATGGAGAAGTACGCAAAAATTACCGCCAAGACCATCATCCAGGCGGGCGGGGAAAGCAACTATGGTCAGAATGCTTACTTTTACGACGCGGCGGAAGGGCTGCTGGCAAGTGTGATTCTACTGGTTGCTGAATTCTTCCCTCCAAAGAAGCAGCATATTGTGTCGGTATTCAAACTCCTGCAGGATCTGCTGGCTCCCAGCAAGGTGAAAGGGAAAAACCAGTTTCAGTTGCTGGTGGAACAGCTGCCGGCGGAACACAAAGCCCGATGGATGGCGGGAGCTGCGCTGAACACTGGTGAACAGGCCATGATGAGCGTCCTCTCCACTGCCATGAGCCGGCTCAATGCCTTTCTGGATTCGGAGCTGGAGCAGGTGCTGTGTTTTGGCAGCGCAGTGGACGCAGAGAAATTCAGCTCTCAAAAGACAGCTCTGTTTATTGTAATGCCGGAGGAAGATCCCACTGCGTACTTTCTGGTGAGCCTGATTATCCAGCAGCTCTACCGGGAACTGATGACGGTGGCGGACGAGCATGGCGGCAAGCTGCCCAGCCGGGTGGTTTTCTTTGCGGATGAGTTTGGTACCATTCCAAAGCTGGAGGGAGCGGAGATGCTCTTTTCTGCTGCACGTTCCCGCAGGCTCTCCATCGTGGCCATCGTCCAGGGCCTGATCCAGCTGGATAAAAACTATGGCAAGGAAGGAGCGCAGGTGATTCGCGATAACTGCCAGCTGACCATCTTCGGCGGCTTCGCGCCAGGCAGTGAAACAGCAGATACCTTGTCAAAGGATCTGGGAGAGCAAACGGTCCTCTCAGGCTCGGTGAGCAGAGGGAAGGATCAGAATTCCCGCAGCCTGCAGATGATGGGGCGGCGGCTGATGACCCCGGATGAGCTGAAGTCCATGCCGAAAGGAACCTTCATTACGATGCACACTGGAATGCATCCAATGAAGACAACCTTCCGCCTGTTCCTGGATTGGGGCATCACTTTCGGAGAACCGTTCACCCTGAAGGAAAACGCCGCCAGAAAGGTGGAGTACGCAGGACGGGAAGAATTGTTCCAGGAGATCCAAAAGGCTTTCCAGGCGAAACAGGAGGCTCCAGAGCGGCAGGATCAGGACAACTCTGTTCGGAAGGTTATTCCCCGTACCGACTGACGAAGGGAGGCTGATATACTTGAGGAAACTGCAGGAGATCTATGATGACCAGAATCTCACCCACCGGGCTAAAACGGTCTATATTTATCTCGCGGACCGGGCGGATGCACTTCATCAGTGCTGGCCTTCCATCGGCACCATTGCCCGAGAACTGTCTCTCTCCCGGTCTACGGTGCAGCGGGCGATCCAGGATCTCCGGGAACAGGGATACCTGGAAACCCAGCAGCGGTGGCGTGAAAACGGCGGAAAAAGCAGTCTGCTGTTCCGGCTGATCAAATAAAAAGCCACACCAAGAGGAAACTGCGTCTTGGTGTGGCATATGGGATAGGTCATGATGGAACGAGAAGGGGAAGAACCCACTGGAATAGTACCAGTATACAGAGGGAAAGAGATCAGTGTATCGTTCTATGCGATACAGGCGATATAGAGAATCAAAATCAGTCTAAGAGGTGGCTGGGATCTTTTTAGCATTCAATAATCTCTGTGATTATTCATCATTATCTTCGTCAAACGAGTAATTGTTCAATTCTTCAAAGTCCAGGAATTCCGACAGTGTCATATTGAAGGCCAAGGCAATCTTGTGCAAAGTCTTCACTCTGGGATTTTTAGTTAGGCCACGGACGATGTTGTCCAGTGTAGATTGCTTCACATCGCTCATTGTTGCAAGCTTGTTGATTGCTATTTTTCGCTCCTGACATAGCATCCGTATCCTTTTTCGATAAAGTTCAGCATATTCCATAGGATCTGTCCTCATCATCATTATCATACCTTTTTGAGGCTTAATATGATGATAGCAACATAATTAATGGGATTTACCCGAATACGGGTTGACTTTTAGTACAAAAAGCCCTTAAAATATAATTACCCATAAACGGGTAATTATATTTTAGAGGGGAAACAATATGTCCACATGCACATTTTTTGGACACCATGATTGCCCAGTTACAGTAGAGAGGACTCTGTATATGGCTCTTGTGGATTTGGTAGAAAAACATCGTGTGGATAATTTTTATGTTGGAAGACAAGGTGCTTTTGACGCTATTGCTCTTTCTGTCCTCAAAAATCTGATCCGCCAATATCCACATATCCAGTATTCAGTGGTATTGGAACGCATTCCAGAAAAACGCAATTGCTCAGGAATTTTTGAGGGGATCGATACAATGTTGCCGGAGGGGATTGAAACTGTTCATCCCCGATATGCAATTCTGTGGCGCAATAACTGGATGCTTAACAGATCCGATTTTATAGTGGCTTATATCAGGCATTCCTGGGGTGGAGCAGCAAAATTTGTGGAGATGGCTGCTCAACAAGGGAAAGTCATCATCAATCTGGGATACCGCAGTTAAAATACAATAGCTGGAAATGGACTATAATTATATGCATTTTCGCGAATGTTTTTGTAGAAAGTTCTAATCTGGTATGGTATACTTGCATTATAAACAGAAGTTTTTGTAAAGATGTACGATGTCATTTATTACTCTTTGCAGCAGGCAGACTTGCCATTACTTCTGCTTAGATATTATGTTTTAAACTGCAAAGAGAGGTTCCAATGTGGGGTAAATTCGGATGGGAAACCATCTTGCAAATAGAGAAAAAAATGAAATCTGTTGAGAAAGCTACATCCGCTGGGATGCAGCTTTGTTTCGATGTTCTTTTGATGCCCTGTGTCAGCCTGTCCAAATGACAGGATGCCGCAGGGCTTTTTTCAACATTCCGAAAGGAGTCAGAGAATATGAGCCTGAAATACACCTGCCCCGGCTGTGGAACACCCCTGGGCTATGAAGGGTTGTGCTGGAAATGCAAATCTGAACAGGAACGGAAGACTGCTCTTGCCTGGAAACCGGAACAAATCACAGAGAAGCAGAGAAACCTGATCCAGAACATCCAGCGGCTGGCTGATATGAAGGACCCGGAGTTCGCCGACTTCTGGCAGCTGCTTGGCTACCATGATGCCATCACCCCGGAGATCCAGCGGGCGGCACTGGCCGCAAAGGTGTTCTGGCCCTGTGAAATCTATTATCACGCTCCCACTGATGTGCGGGATGGCCTGATCCATGCGCTGTTGTCTACGGAGAATTCCAGCGAAGCATCCAACCTGATGTGTTGCCTTGCTATGCAGGGAGATGACAAGACCATGGAGACACTGCTGGAGCTGGAGCGGAATCCTCGCCCCTGGCGCAAGGGCCTCTATGTGGACCCATCCAGCTATGCGCAGATCGGCGGCTGGACTTTCAGCAATGAGGGCCAGAAAATCCAACTCAACTACGACACCTGCTATCCTATGGTCAAGGGAACCATCGGCGAGAAATCTCCCGTCCGCATTGGCCGGGCGCGGGAAGATACATGCCCCCACTGCGGCGGACGCATGGTGGACATGCTGGTGCTGGATGGCCGGGATGAGCGGCTCCGGTTCCTGGGGCTGGATGGTGTCCTGACTGCCACCTGCTGCCCCAACTGTGTGGGATTCCTCAAAGGCCCCGCCTTCAACCGGTTCGCTCTGGATGGCGGCGTGGAGGTCTTTCCCTCCGAACTCTTTGACGGCGCGGAGAAGACGGATTGCTATGTCAGTCCCGAGGACTACAAGGCCCTCACGGAAAATCCCTTTGTGCTGGGCAAGATGCCTGTGCCCCTGTTTTACGGCGCGGCCTGTCAGGATGTGAACACCATCGGCGGCTTTGCCAACTGGGTACAGGACGCGGAATATACCGTCTGTCCCCACTGCGGGAAACCTATGAAGTATCTGGCGCAGATCCAGTGGGATACGGTGTTTGACTGTGCGGAGGGCACGCTCTATGTGGAATTCTGTCCAGACTGCCAAATCGTATCCATGCAGCATCAGCAAACCTGAGAGGAGACCTTGCCATGAGTTTGCCAAAGCGTGATGGCGTACATGACCGCTACTATCTGATCCACAAGCCGGACACTTCCCCGGAGGTGCTGGCGGAGGCGGATCTCTGCATTCAGGATGTGCTGAACGGAACCGCTCGTGAAAATCACTCCGCCTACCCGACCGTGGTGCGAAATCACAACGGGACACCCTTTCTTCCCAGCCAGCTGTTGGATCGGTATCTGTCCAAACTGCCTTTGAAGGGATTTCCCTATGAGGAAGCTGTTATATTCTGCGATGCCCTGCGGCGGTTGGTGGGCTGGCAGGAGATCCGCTATACATTGGAGAAATACATAGAAAAGCAGGTGCAGGAAAGGTATTTTGAGACTGGAGAAAAAGAGGATGATTTTACGCCTTACCCGCCTTGTACTGTGTGGCCGGAGCTGCGGCCGGAGGATGTGGATGAAGGTCTGCTGCGCTTTGCCTGCTATGTGGCTATCTGCCATACCGTGTACGGGCAGAGTTTTGAATCCCTCACCACTGAACACATCCTTGGCCTGGTTTCCCAGCTTCGCCCAGATATGGTGAAGCAACTGAAAACAGCCGGCAGCGGCAAATTACCAAAGGACATCCAGCAGCGTAAGACAGAGCATTTCACCGCATCGGCCAATGATGCGTTTGCTGCCATCCGCATCACCGCCAGGGACTCCACCGAGGAGTGCTATGCTGAAATCCTGGACTACCTGTGTGCGGTGTTGGAGCAGGAGGAATTTCCCCGCAGTTACTCGGTGGAGTTCCGTGGGAAGGAAAAACTCTATCTGCCTATTCCCGGCCTGCCCAAGAAGGGAGTCAATCAGCTCTTTGCCTGCGCTGTGCAGCACCCCAATCTGCATCCAGCTATGGAGCGATACGCTCGTCTGGCTATGCGGGAGTTTGAGTGGTACCAAAACCTTGCGGACGAAGCCTGTGCTATGCCTGGCACCTTTGCCGTGTTCGCCCTGGGACTGGAGGGAGAACAGTGGGCACCGCTGGTAGCAGAGTATTTGGATCTCTGTGACGACGAGCACTCCTCCCTGCAAGAGAAATTCCTTCATGCCTTGATCCGGAAGTTTGGTTTTCAAACATGGACACTGGGCGTATTGGTACGGGGCGCATTATCTATGCAGTGGCTGAAGCCTGCCAAGGAATTCCGCAGCCTGATAGCCAATGGGGAAAGCCTGGATGCACTGCTGGCAGTCAAGCGCCGCTTTTCCGCTTATCTCCTGCCGGAAGAAAACGAAGACCCGAAATTCCGGGCCATCGCTTGGCAGAGCCTGCTCTGGGCCATCTGGGGGCAAGCCTCTGAAAACGGCGGCAGCAAGGTCATCAAGTCGGCACCGAAGGAACTGAGAGAAAGGTATCAGGAAATTTTTCAATAGACTATAAGGAGGACTCGGATGAGTGAAGTAAGCTATTCAAATGTACCTCCCATGATGGCTGCCATCAAAAGTGGTGACATAGAGGCGATTCGTTCCCTGCTTCACGCAGGGCATTCTCCCAATGAGCCACAATGCTATCATGTAATGATTGGAGATTGGCCGCGGGATGACGAAGCCTCTCCGCTGGAATTGGCTGTACTGGAAAATCGGATGGACATGGTACAGCTCCTGATCGAATGCGGAGCAGATTTGACCCATAACCCGGAAGAATTGCTTTGTGGTTCCCTGCGCAGTCAAGACCTGACCCTGTTTTCCTTTTTGGTAGATGTGGGAGTCAGAATCCCCGCAACGCAAAGGGATATATGCAGGCTGTTTCTTCACTTGGTGGATCGGGATGAGCCTAATGTACTCCCCATTTTGAAAAGGATGGGCATGGATTTGAAACAATACGGCGGTGAAGCCCTGCGCAGTATGGCGAGCCATGGAAATCAGCTGCTGGTGGAGTATCTGATTCAAAACGGGGCGGACATCAACTATCACAAGCCAGATATGGTGTTTCCCTACGCTTCGACTCCTGTCACTGAAGCTGCACGGCACAACGATTTTTCTATGGTGCGCTGGCTTGTGGAACAGGGTGCAGACATCACCATCCCGGATAAATACGGTGACCGGCCCTACACCGTGGCAGTACAGAACAAAAATCAGGAAATGGCTGCCTACTTAAAAGCTCTGGAGCCGGAGGAATGGCATAACGAACAGGAAAAGGCGCGTCAACTCACGCCTTACAAGCTGCCTGCCAAGCTGGTGGAATACTTAAAGACCGGCCCCTTGCGTCTGGAATTTCCAGAGCGGGAACTGGTGAAATGGGCGGAACTGTACCCCTACATGGATGTACAGGAGATGACCTGGAAACGGAAAAAGTTGCTCTCCCTTATGGCGAAAATGGACAATTACAGCGACTATTTGCTGCTGTGGAGTCCCAGAGATAAGAAACTCTGGTATCTGGACATTGAGCATAAGGAGTTTCATCCGTTAGCCAAATGGGAGGAATTTATTGCTGATCCCGGAAAATATCTTAATGGAATGATTGAGGGAGAGTTTGAGGAATAAGGAGCTAACGCAATGTTTGAGGAATTTTATCAAAAATATGAGACTGAGGAGCAGGAAGTGATTGCCCTGATTCGTAAGTGCATTGGGGCTGGGTACCATAAGAGCGATAACAGTGACTTTTGGGAGATGACTGTCATTACACTGGGTATGGTGTTCTGCAATACCGGCAAGGTCAGCATTAAAGAAGGTCGGCTGAAATGGCCGGTTACGGAGGAGGAACGCAACAGTGAAAAGAGCTGGGGGCGTTTGCAGCAAGGGCAGATTTGCCGTCTGAAGGTACGCAGATTGTTGGATGGGTTGGTACCTGAACACACCACTCCGGAACAGTTCAACAGCTGGGCTGTTATAGATGTGCTGGAGCCTTCTGTCCCCTGCCCTCCGTTGGAGGCAGTATGGGAGGAATACCAGAAACCCGTAAACATTGAGGATGAAGTTCTGGGAACTTTGAAACTGAACCGGGACTTCGGGCTGCTGGATGGCAAAATCTTGTGGAACGAAAAGGAAGTCTCCCTTGCACTGGAAATAGATCTGGAGGATGAGGAAACCTGGGATACCGTCCGCAGCATTGCCCACAAAGTTATGGCAGACCGCGAAAGCTGGGACAAGTCCATGCGGGAATTTGCGGCAAAGGAACTGACCGGGCTGGCCAATGAGTGGCAGGCAGATGACGATGAGAAGAAAAATGCTGATCCCATTGCAGAAGAAGGATTTGCCCAGCGCATTACTTTGTCAGAACTGAGCCTTACTTATGAGGGTGACTTTACGGCCTATTTTGATGACGACGATATGTTCTGGGGACACACTGTTGAGGTTTGCGGCTCCCTGGAAAATGGGATAGAGAGCGCCAATATTGCGGGATAACGGTTGCATAAGACATACAAGCTGATATTTGAATGCGAAAGGAGAAATCATGATGAAAGCATTTGACCCGAATTACAAACTGCTGGACGAGATGTATCAGGATAATTACTATCCAGTTTTTCTGGTGGATAAGGTCAGGGACGAGCTTCAGAAGGTCATTGACCTGCTGGAGAGCGGCGAAACGGACACCGAAGTGATACAGAAAACGCTGGATAAGGCGGTCTGCGGCATCAATGATCTTCAGGATGAATTTTACGAAAACGACAGCGAGATTGAAACGGTGGCCCGGGATTGTATTGGAGACACCGTTGCCTACATTCTGGAGTGGTTCGGTATCCCGATTGATATGGAGGAGGCCATCCGAGAACGGGACTGGTGATCTTTATGAAAATAGAGCCCCCTCTTAGCACCGCTGTTTTCTGGCGCGGCGGAGAAAAGATTGATCTGAATGGACTAAAACCAGATGCGGTATGGTGTCTGTCTGTGACGGGAGAGCGGAAGGTGAATCTGTCCTTCCTACGAGATTATCCCAATCTGGAGGAACTGATCTTAATGGAAAAGTGTGAGGGTGTGGAAGTTCTCTCCGAGCTAAAGCAGCTTCATACACTGTCCCTATGGCTGTCGGCCCCTGTTTCCTGGGACAATGTTTCTCTCCCCGGCCTGCGTGTCCTCCACCTGCGTGGGGAAAAGAATGGCGACATCACCCCGCTTCTCACCAGCATTACCTATCTCCATTTGGAGGAAATGCGGAAAACGGAAGATCTTGCCCCTTTCCTAACTCTGGCGCCCCGGCTTCAGAAACTCTATCTCCAGTCACTCCCAGCTGTGCAGAAACTACCGACTCTGGATGGGCTTCCTTCCCTTTATGCCCTGAAACTCTATGAGCTGCATAAACTAAACGATTTGTCCGCCCTCTCTCACAGCCATTTGCGCTACTTTGCCGCCTCTCTGATTGGGGATAAACTCTCCGCCCAGGCGCTGGCAGATGCTGTGATGGCGATTCCCAATCTGGAGGCAGCCGCGCTCCAGCTGGCGGATCGCTCCGAGCGGCGCTATGGCGGTGTCCAAAAAGCCTTTGCCGCCGCTGGGAAGTCCCCACTGCTGCGGGAGGAAATCAGTGCTTTGACCACATGGCTGTCGCTATGATGTAGGAATTGGAAGAAGGAGAAACTACCTATGGCAGAGTTCAAACAAATCATAGATGATGCGCTGGATATTCTGAAATTTGACGGAGCCGTACAGGACACTCTGGCGGAACTGCGAGAAAAATGGGGCGCACAGGTTCCGGCGCTGCTGGATGAACGCTTTGATGCCGTTGGCGTCCAATATATGAAACTATCCCATGAAAAAGGGGTGGCAGCATTAGGACAAGAACTTTCTGCCTTCGGCTGGGCACTGTATAACCTGGACGATGAGGACGAGTATCTGTTTGTCTTGATCCAAGAGGAAGAACGCAGCGAATGGGAACGCTACTGCAAAAAGCAGGGGCAATATTGTCACCTGATGAAACAGCAGGGGCGAAAATGGGGCGACCATGCCAAGGAGCAGGACCCTGGGAAGCTGATGCCCT
>ERZ857969.753-NODE-753-length-51123-cov-9.270659_pt1 | contig 51123 bp, 43 predicted proteins | sample MGYA00519864_ERZ857969 | MGnify/ENA primary metagenome ERZ857969 (study PRJEB31778, sample SAMEA3449382) | human gut metagenome | biome: human gut; feature: human-associated habitat; material: faeces | place: United Kingdom | collected 2010/2012 ...
TTCGCGGAACAGGTGTTATCTTAGCACCTACCGCCCCTTTTGTCAACACCTTTTTTCACTTTTTTCAAATTATTTTTCAGAGCCAGATAGAGACAAATCCATCTATTGATGTTATAATAAAAAAACCGTTTCATTTTGGAGGTATTTCCCTTGGATTTCCAACATATTGAGGCAACTTTCGGGAAGCTGGAGCACCGTTCGCTCTCGTTTTCGAAAGGTCTTAATATTATAGAAGCGCCGAATGAGTCCGGCAAGTCGACGCTTCTCGCGTTTCTTCGCGTGATGCTCTACGGCTTTCCGCCGCGGGAGCGCGGCGCGCTGGCGGACAAGAACCGCTACGCCCCATGGTCACTATCGCCGATGCGCGGCACGCTGGCTCTCACATGTCAAAAGGGCGACATTACGTTGCAGCGCGACACCGCGCGCGCGAATAGTCCCATGGGCCGCTTTTCCGCCGTCTATACCGGCAGCAGTGAAACCGTCGACGGCCTGACCGCCGCCGACTGCGGCGAAACGCTGCTCGGTGTCCCGTGCGAGGTCTACGAGCGCAGCGCGTTCATCCGCCAGAGCAGTCTGACGGTCGACGCGAGCGCCGAGCTTGAGCGCCGCATCGCCGCGCTCATCACCACGGGCGAGGAGGGCCAGTCGTTCAGCGAAGCGTCCGCCGCGCTCAAAAAGCAGCTCAACGCCCGCAAATACAACAAGTCCGGCCGCATCCCCGCACTCGAGGCCGAGATCAGCGCACAGGAGCGCGCGCTCGAGGAACTGTCGCAGCTCACGCGCAGCAAGCGCAAGGCCGAGGAAGCCCTCGCCTCATTCGATGCCGAGGAGGCCTCGCTGCGCGAACAGCTCCGCGCACACGATCTCTGCGATGCGCAGGACGCCCGCCGCGCCGCCGCGGAAGCGCGGCAGGCATGGCAGAGCGCCGAAAGCAAAGCCGAATATCTTCGCCGCGCGCTGATTGAACAGAATGTGCCCGCGCGCGACGCGCTGGAGCAGGGCCGCGCAAGGCTCAACGCGCTCTCTTCCCTCAAGGTTGAGGCCACGGACGCGCAGAAGCGCTGTGATGACGCCGAAGCTGCTCTGTCTGATTTTGACGCAAGACCCGCCGAGCGCCCGCGCTCACTATTACCTTATATAATAGTAAGTGCCGTGCTATTGCTGCTCTTTATATTTGTTCCCGCATTGCCTAGCCCTGTCGCTCTGGCCGGGTGCATCGTCTCCGGCGCTGCGCTGGCTGCACTTCTTGTCTTAAACTGGAACAACGCACGCAAAGTTCGCGCCGCACATGAGGAAAAGCGCGGTGTCTTAGAGCAAGCCCTGCGCGATGCGCGTTCCGACGCCGCCGCACAGCAAAAGCTGTATGATGCCGCCGCGCGCGAGCTGCTCGTGCTCATCCCCGCGGGCGACATCTCCCGCGTTGGCGCATATCTCGACGCCGCGCTGCAAAAATACGCCGAGCTGGACGCCCTGACGCGCGAGGCGCGCGACCTGTCGCTGCGCTGCGAGCTGCTTTCCGCCCGCGCGCCGAAGGGTGACGTTCCCGACAAGCCGGTTGTGCGCCCCGCACGCTCCCGTGCGGAGCTGCAAACTGCGCTCGATGCGCTCGCACGGTGCCGTCGTGAAGCGCAGAGCACCTTTGACTACACCTCCGGCCGCTGCCGCGCCATCGGCGACGCCGCCGAGCTTGAAGCCGCACTCGCGCAGAAGCGCGACGAGCTTGCACAAAAACAAGCGGAATACGACGCCATCGCCCTCGCGATGGAATCGCTGCAAAGCGCGAACACCGCACTGCAAAACCGCTTTTCTCCCGCGCTCAGCCGCCGCGCCGGCGAGCTTTTCTCCCGCCTGACGGGCGGCAAATACGAAAGCGTCCTGCTTGACCGCACGTTTTCCGCGCAGGCGGGCGAAACGGGCGAGAGCGTTTCCCATGACGCACAGCTTTTGAGCCTCGGCACGCTCGACCAGCTGTATCTTGCCGTGCGCCTCGCCATCTGCGAAAGCGCCCTGCCCGCGGACGATCCCCCGCCCATCGTGCTCGACGACGCACTTGTCCGCTTCGACGACGAGCGCTGCCGCGCCGCGCTCGAGCTTTTATTAGAGGAAAGCAAATCCCGTCAAATTCTGCTTTTCACCTGCCAGCACCGCGAGAGCGCGTATCTCTCCGGCCGCGACGGCGTCACATTCCTGTCCCTATAATCCCAAATTGATAAAGGAGAAATTGAATGACCACACTGCAAGCCCTTCCCCTGCCTTCCAACTTCGAAGACCTCTGCGAGCTGTTTTTGCTCTACATCGCGTACAGCACCCTCGGCTGGTGCGGCGAGATGCTCTACTGTTCCATCCCCAAGGGTCACATCTGCGAAAAGAGAGGCTTCCTCAACGGCTTCCTCTGCCCCATTTACGGCCATGGCGCGCTGCTCGTGCTGTATCTTCTGCACGGCGGCTTCCAGAATCCGGTGCTCACGTTCATCTTCGGTGCGATCGTCACGTCGATCCTTGAATACTTCACGAGCTGGATCATGGAAAAGCTCTTCCACATGCGCTGGTGGGACTACTCCCATTATAAATTCCAGATCAATGGCCGTGTGTGCCTTCTGAACTCCACGTGCTTTGGCCTTGCGTGCGTGCTGCTGTGCCACCTTGTCCAGCCCTGGCTGTGGGAGCACATCGTGAATCTCGGCCCTACCATCACCGTGCCGCTCGCGTCCTTCATCTTCGGCATCTATCTGATGGACACCGTGCTCTCCATCCGCAGCGCCATCCAGCTCAGCGCCCAGATGGGCAAGCTGCGCGAGCTGCAATCCGAGCTCAAGGACTATGTCGCCGAAAAGCGTGAGGAGAGCCAGGAGCGCAAGGCCGAGCGCCGTGCCGAGGTACGCGAGCGCGCCCGCATGCTGCGTGACGGTGCGGATATCTTCGAGCGCCGCCTGCTCCACTCCCACCCCGACATCCGCAAGTCGCGTGAAGACCTGCTCGCCGCGATCCGCGCCCGCCTGAACGAGAGCGAGACCGAGGCCAAGAAAGCTGCCGACGAGCTCTTCGGCGATGAGCGCAAGGCGTAATTTGCCAAGCCGCGCGGTTGACTTCCGCGCGCAAACGGTATAAACTAAGCGCGCCGCTGGCCAACCGGCGGCACACCACGCAGCAAAGGAGAATACTGATCTATGAGCGAATGCACCCATAATTGCTCTACCTGCGGCGAGAGCTGCGCTGAGCGTGCAACGCCGCAATCCTTGCGCAAAGCGCCGCACCCCGAAAGCCACATCGGCAAGGTGTTCGGCGTTGTGTCCGGCAAGGGCGGCGTCGGCAAGTCCATGGTCACGAGCCAGCTCGCCGTCACGCTGCACCGCCGCGGTTACAAGGTCGGCGTCATGGACGCCGATATCACCGGTCCCTCCATCCCGCAGGCCTTCGGCGTGCACGACAAGGCCGTCGGCACGCAGACCGCGCTCTACCCCTGCGTCAGCCACAGCGGCATCGAGGTCATGTCCATCAACCTGCTTTTGGAGGATGAGACCGATCCCGTCATCTGGCGCGGCCCCGTCATCGGCGGTGTCGTCCAGCAGTTCTGGACGGATGTTGCCTGGGATGTGGACTATTTGTTCGTCGACATGCCCCCCGGCACGGGCGACGTGCCACTGAGCGTCTTCCAGTCCATCGCGCTCGACGGCATCATCGTCGTCACCTCCCCGCAGGAGCTTGTCTCCATGGTCGTGGAGAAGGCCGTGAAGATGGCTGAAAAGATGGACGTCCCCATCGTCGGCGTCGTGGAGAACATGAGCTATGTCGCCTGCCCTGACTGCGGCAAAAAGATCTATCTCTTCGGCGAGGGCAAGAGCGAAGAGGCCGCAAAGCGTCACAATCTTCCCCTCCTCGCCCAGATGCCCATCGACCCGAAGCTCGCCGCCCTTGTGGACGCGGGCAAGATCGAAGAGTTCGAGGGCACATGGCTGAACGCCGCCGCCGATGCGCTCGAAAAGACGCGCAAGCGCGCCGAATAACAAAAAACAAGCGCAAAAAATCGCACCTCGAACGAGGTGCGATTTTTTATATTCTGTTTCTGGCTCAGTCGTTGGAATAGTTGTCGAAGTAGCCCTGAATGTAGACAATGGGCGTGCCCTTGTCGCCGCTGCCGCTCGTCAGGTCGCAGAGCGAGCCGATCAGGTCGGTCAGGCGGCGGGGGGTCGTGCCCTCGGACACCATGTTGCCGACCAGGCTCTCGCTGGTCTTCTCGCGGATGCGCTCTTCGATGGCTTCCTTCAGCGCCTCGCCCTTGAGATCGCCGAAGTCATTGTCGGCGAGGTACTTGAGTTTCAGCTCGTTCGGCGTGCCGACAAGGCCCTTGGTGTAGCCAGGGGAGACGACGGGGTCAGCGAGCTCCCAGATCTTGCCGACGGGGTCTTTGAACGCACCGTCGCCGTAGACCATGGCCTCGATGTGCTTGCCGCTGGCCTTGCTGAGTCTCTCGCCCAGCTCCTCGGCAACGGCCATGCAGTCGCGCGGGAAGAGCTTAACGGTCTCCTCGGTCGCCTTGTTGGAGCCGAGCAGTCCGTATTCGGCGTTGTAGCCGCTGCCGTCGACGCTTCTGTTGAGCAGATCGTCGAGGCCGAGCACCACGCGGGCGCCAGAGGCCTTGAGCAGGCGCTTGCTGCGCGCGCGGGTGTGGATGTCGCAGGTGATGACGGCGTCGGTGTAGTCGCACAGCGTCTGCACGCGATTGCCGAAGATGACCTCGACCTCAGCGCCGGCGTCGGTGATGATGCCGGAGTAGAAGTCGATGTAGTCGACGCCCGTGAACGGGTGCACCGCCGCGCCGAATTTCTTGCGGAATTGTTCGAGCGTCAGGACATCGCTGTACGGGTCGACGCCCGCCTCGTCGAGCTTGTCCCAGTCGACAAGGCCGTTGCCCACCTCGTCAGAGGGGTAGGAGAGCAGCAGCACGATCTTCTTGCAGCCCATCGCCATGCCGCGCAGCAGCAGGGAGAAGCGGTTGCGGCTCAGGATTGGGAACGCGACGCCCACGGTGCCGCCGCCGGTCTTTTCGCGCACGTCTTTCGCGATCTGGTCGAGCGTTGCGTAGTTGCCCTGCGCACGCGCCACGACGGATTCCGTCACGGCGACGACGTCGCGGTCGCGCGGCTCGATGCCCGCTTCCTTCCACGCTTCCATCACGGAAGCGGCAGCGACCTCAGCAATGTTATCTCCCTCGCGGATGATGGGTGCGCGCACGCCGCGCACGACAGTTCCGATCGTTCTCATCTTGATCTCCTTTTTATTTTATAGTCAGCGCACAAGGCGCTCTTGCAAAGTCATACAGTCTAGTATTATAATCACGGTATAGGGATAAGTAAAGCATCGTTTTTTGATAATAAATATAAATCATTCTTATGGTTTAAGATCAGGAGGGTTTGCCAAATGGTCAAGCTGGAGCTTTACCGCGTCTTCCGCGAGGTCGCCGAGGCCGGGAATATTTCCCTGGCAGCGGAGAATCTCTACCTTTCGCAGTCCGCCGTCAGCCAGAGTGTCAAGCAGCTCGAGCAGCAGCTCGGCACGCGTCTTTTCCTGCGCTCGCCGCGCGGCGTCACGCTCACCGAGGACGGCCGCCTCTTATTTGAATATGTGCGCAGCGCCATGGGTCTTCTCGAGACCGGAGAAGATAAGCTCCAGCAGTCGCGTACGCTTCAGGCCGGCACGCTCGTCATCGGCGCGAGCGACACGGTGACAAGTCAATTCCTGCTGCCGCATCTCGACGCCTTCCACCGCCGCTATCCCAACATCCACATCCGCATCATCAGCGGCCGCAGCTATAAGGTGCTGGGGCTTCTCCGCGCCGGAAGGGTCGATATCTCCTTTGCGAGCGCCCCCGGCGATGCGGACGACTTAGAGCACATCCCCTGCTTTGAAACGCATTCCTGCTTTGTCGCCGCGCCGGACTACCCCTGCGACTTCACCCGCGCCTACACGACTGAGGAGATCGCCGCATTCCCGCTCATTCTTCTTGAAAAGAAGGCCTCCTCGCGCACTTACCTTGAAAAATACTTCCTCCAAAGCGGCGTCAGGCTCACGCCGGAGATCGAGCTCGGCGCGCGCAGCCTTCTTGTCGACCTGGCGAAGATTGGCTTCGGCGTTGCGGGCGTCACGCGCGAATTCGTCCAGGGCGAGCTCGCCGCGGGCGAGATCCGCGAGCTTTCCACCGCTTTTTCCATCCCACCGCGCACCGTCGACCTCTGCATGCTGCGCAACGTTTCGCCCAGCGCCGCAACCGAACGTTTTGCCCGCGATGTGCTTGAAAAATTACAGGGCAAATCCGTTTCCGTTTAAATTCTGCAAGGTTTCCGTCATTTTGCGCATCGAGTCTGCATAATTTTTGTCATTTTCGCCAAGGCGATTTTCTTGACAAGATTTTTGCGGCATGTTACCCTCTTTTTCGCTGCAACGAGCGAAGATACACGGTTTTCAGGATCTTTTTGAAACTGAAAGCGCTGGAAAACTCTGGAGAACTCATTCAGTTGGGTGCCGAAGGGGCAAGGCCTTGTCTAAAATTGTTAAGGCTGAATCTCTCAGGCAAAAGGACGGAGAGCATCGGCACCATGCCGGTTTTTCCGTCCTCACTTTTTCTCTCTATTGTTTTTTAAGCTGTCGATCTTCTGTTGGATCGGCAGCTTTTTATTTTTTGCATTTTCGACTTTACAATAAGGAGAGCATCATGGCTTCATCATTTGAGACCACCCTTTTCCCTATCGTTCAGACCATCAACGAATACCTCAGCAACTACGTTTTGGTCATCCTGCTGCTCGGCGTCGGCATCTGGTACACGATCAAAACGCGCTGCGTGCAGGTCCGCTGCTTTAAGGAGGGCTGGAACCGCGTGTTCGGCAACATCACCCTCAACGGCAAGAAGGGCGGCGGCGGAATGAGCTCGTTTCAGGCGCTCGCCACTGCCATCGCCGCCCAGGTCGGCACCGGCATCATCGTCGGCGTCGCGGGCGCGATCCTCACCGGTGGCCCGGGCGCGGTGTTCTGGATGTGGGTCATCTCGTTTTTCGGCATGGCCACGATCTACGCGGAAGCGACGCTTGCGCAGGAGACGCGCATCGTCGAGCTCGACGGCACGATCAAGGGCGGTCCTGTCTACTACATTACGACAGCCTTCAAGGGGAAATTCGGCAAGTTTCTCGCGGGCTTCTTCGCCGTCGCCATCACGCTGGCGCTCGGCTTCATGGGCTGCATGGTGCAGTCCAACTCCATCGGCGCAACGATGGAAACCGCGTTCGGCATCCCGTCGTGGGTCGTCGGCGTCGTGCTGATCGTCATCTGCGCGTTCATCTTCCTCGGCGGCGTGCAGCGCCTTGCGTCCGTGACGGAAAAGGTCGTGCCGCTCATGGCGGCGGTGTTCCTCTTCGGCGGTCTCATCGTGCTGGTCGTTCGCATCAAGTACATTCCCGAGACCTTTGCCATGATCTTCCGCTACGCCTTTGAGCCGCAGGCCATCGTCGGCGGCGGCTTCGGCTACGCCATCAAGCTCGCCATCTCCCAGGGCGCGAAGCGCGGCCTGTTCTCCAACGAGGCCGGTATGGGCTCCACGCCCCACGCCCACGCGCTCGCCAACGTCAAAAATCCGCACGAGCAGGGCACCGTCGCCATCATCGGCGTGTTCATCGACATGTTCGTCATCCTGACGCTCAACGCCCTCGTCATCATCTCCACACTTTACGCAGGCGACGGCCCGCTCGCCGGCTGCGGCGCAGCGGCGCTGAGCAGCACCTTCAATAAGACGAACCTTGCCCAGTGCGCGTTCGGCACGGTGTTTGGCTACAAGGCGGGCAGTATGTTCGTCGCGATCTGCCTGTTCTTCTTCGCGTTCTCCACGATCCTGAGCTGGAACCTGTTCGGCAAGATCAACATGGTCTACCTCTTCGGCAAAAAGAGCGCCAACGTCTACACGCTGCTCGCGCTGATTTTCATCTTCCTCGGCACCACGATGTCCAACGACCTCGTCTGGGAGCTGAGCGACATGCTCAACCAGCTCATGGTCATCCCCAACGCCATCGCCCTGCTCGCCCTGACGAGCCACGTCGTCAAGCATTCCCACACGCCCGACCGCCTGTCCGGCCGGGAAAACGGCTGATATTCCCCAAAAAAGCGCAAAAGAGCGCGGCTTTTGATAAAAGCCGTGCTCTTTTTTCATGCTCCACCCGCATTTTTTAAGGTTTTGCGGCGTAATTCCTTTTCGGAATGGTACTCTATTTTCTATTCATTAAAAATATAAAAGTTTATCATCAATTTGCATAATATTTTTGATGAATCTTTGGCGGTTTTGAAGCCGCCGCTTCTCTTGACTTCTTCTTTACGGCATGTTACGCTTTTACTGCTGAAACAAACGAATATCTACCGATGACGCTTTCGGGATCTCGCAAACCGGAAGCCGAGGAAACTCTGGAGAACTCATTGAATTGAGTGCCGAAGGTGCAAGGCCATGGTGGTCGAATCTCTCAGGCAAAGGGACAGAGAAGCAGGACGTTTTTACGTCGTCGCACCGTTTCTCCTCCCCGCTCAACTGAATGCTACTTCCGGAGTTGCTGATTTTCGTATCGGCAACTTCTTTTGTTTTTAGAGGAGAGAGATAACCATGTTTGAATCCATCGAAAGCACCCTGTATCCCATTGTATGCGACATCAACACCTACCTGAGCAACTACATTCTCGTGTTCCTGCTGCTCGGCGTGGGCCTGTGGTACTCCATCAAGACCCGCTTCGTGCAGCTGCGCTGCTTCAAAGAGGGCTGGAACAGCGTGTTCGGCAACCTGTCGCTGCGCGGCAAGAAGCATGACAGCGGCATGAGCTCGTTCCAGGCGCTCGCCACCGCCATCGCCGCTCAGGTCGGTACGGGCAACATCGTCGGCGCGTCCGGCGCGATCCTGACCGGCGGCCCCGGCGCCATCTTCTGGATGTGGATCATCGCCTTCCTCGGCATGGCCACGATCTACGCGGAAGCGACACTCGCCCAGGAGACCCGCATCGTCGAAAAGGACGGCAACGTCAAGGGCGGTCCTGTCTACTACATCACGACGGCCTTTAAGGGCGGCTTCGGCAAGTTCCTCGCCGGCTTCTTCGCCGTCGCCATCACGCTGGCACTCGGCTTCTTCGGCTGCATGGTGCAGTCCAACTCCATCGGCTCCACGATGCAGACCGCCTTCGGCATTCCCTCCTGGATCGTCGGTATCGTCCTCGTCGCGATCTGCGCGTTCATCTTCCTTGGCGGCGTACAGCGCCTCGCCTCCGTCACGGAGAAGGTCGTCCCCATCATGGCGGCTATCTTCCTGCTCGGCGGTCTGATCGTCCTGATCGTCCGCATCAAGTACGTCCCCGCCACCATCGGCATGATCTTCAAGTACGCTTTCCAGCCCCAGGCCATCATCGGCGGAGGCTTCGGCTACGCCATCAAGACCGCGATCTCCCAGGGTGCCAAGCGCGGCCTGTTCTCCAACGAGGCCGGTATGGGCTCCACCCCGCACGCCCACGCCCTCGCGAATGTTGACTGCCCGCACGACCAGGGCGTCGTCGCCATGATCGGCGTGTTCATCGACACCTTCGTCGTCCTGACGCTCAACGCGCTCGTCATCATCTCCACCCTCTACACCGAGGGCGGCCCCCTCCACGACTGCGGCGCTGCCGCGGCCAGCACTACGCTCGGCAAGGCCAACCTCGCCCAGACCGCTTTCGGCGTCGTCTTCGGCGAGAGCGCGGGCAACATGTTCGTCGCCGTCTGCCTGTTCTTCTTCGCCTTCTCCACGATCCTGAGCTGGAACCTCTTCGGCAAGATCAACGTCTCCTACCTCTTCGGCAAGAAGAGCACCGTGGTCTACACCGTCCTCGCGCTCGTGTTCATCTTCCTCGGCACGATGATGTCCAACGACCTCGTCTGGGAGCTGAGCGACATGTTCAACAACCTCATGGTCATCCCCAACGCCGTTGCGCTGTTTGCTCTCACCAGCCTTGTTGTCAAGCACGCCGATGACCCGAACCGCATTCCTGGCAAAAAGTGATCCTTTCCATCCTCTGTTAAAATAGGCAAAAGCGCCCCCGATTCGTTCGGGGGCGCTTTTCCTGTCTTCACTTTTATCAAACAGGCCTCCGAATCATTCGATGCGGCGGCCTTGTTCCTCTTTGCCTTTTTATGCTTCCAGCAGCTCCCGGAACGCGAGGCCCAGTCCCCGCGTCACGAGCTCCCGCGGGCTCGCACAATACGCGGTCATTTCCTGCGCCAGAAGTTCTCCCGCGCGGCCATGGAGCCACACGCCGAGCGCCGCGGCCTCTGCCGCGCCCATGCCCTGGCACAGAAGCGACGCGATCAAGCCTGTCAGCACGTCCCCGCTCCCGCCCTTTGAGAGTGCCGAGCAGCCGCTCGTGTTGACGAGCATCCGCCCGTCCGGCAGCGCAATGCGCGTCCGGTGCCCCTTGAGCACCAAGATACAGCCGTGCTCGCAGGCAAAGCGGCTCGCAAGCTCTGTCCGTTCGCTCGACGCGATCTCCCGGAGCGTCCGGTCCGTCAGGCGCGCAAATTCGCCGTCGTGCGGCGTCAAAATCGTCACGCGTCCGCGGCGGACGTCCAGCTTTTCCGTGCAGCCCTGTAAGGCGTTCAGACCGTCGGCGTCCAGCACCAGCGGCTCTTTCACCTGCCACAAGAGCGCATGAACGAGCTGCTCTGTCTCTTTTCCGCGGCCAAGGCCGGGACCGAGCGCTAAAACATCACAGCCTTTGAGCTTGTCCTGCATCTTGTCGAGCGCGGCGAGACAGAGCCTTCCGTCCGTCTCCGGCAGCGGGAACGGCATTGCGCTCACGCACTTTTGCGCCTCAACCGCCCAGATGCTCTCCGGCACGCCGAGATACACGAGCCCGCAGCCCGAATGCACCGCCGCGCTCGCCGCCAGATACGGCGCGCCCGTATAGCCCATGCTGCCGCCGAGGACTAAGAGCTTGCCGAAGTCGCCCTTGTGCCCATCTTCTTTGCGCGGCGGCAGGAGCGTCTTGGCATACGCGCGGTCGACGATCGTTTCACGCATCGCAGTTTTCCTCCGTCAGTTCGAGTTTTTTCGCGCGCGGCAGCTTCTTGATGGCGGCCTCGCGCCGCAGCGCCGCGCCCTTGTCGCTGCATTGCTCGCAGTACACGACCGCGACAGGTGGGTGCGAGCGAGTGTACTTCGCCCCGTGCCCGCTCTTGTGCATGGCAAAGCGCTTTTCCACGTCTGAGGCAATGCCGGTGTAGAGCGAGCCATCCTCGCAGCGCAGCATGTAGACGTACCAGTCCATCTCAATACTTGAGCACGCCCGTCGTGCGCAGCGCGTTATAGAGCGCCGCCGCAGCCTGCTCGCGCAGGATGGGGGCCTGGGGCTCGATATCTTCAAGGCTCATGCAGTACATATTCACAGCATCGCCGTTTTCATCGAACACGGAATTCGTCAAAAGCTCTGCGCTGCGGATGGCCCAGTGTGAAAAGCTCTTATACTTCGGCAGCGGCTGCAAAATGGCCAGCGGGTTCTTGTCCAAAAATTCACGCGCATCCAGATTCACGAATTCCACGAGCCTGCCCAGCACCGTAATGAATTCCTCCTGTGTCATCGTCGCGTTCGGGTCGAATTTTCCCCCGCCCACGCCGGAGACAAGGCCGATGGCTGCCATCGCGTTCACAGAGGGCGCGTACCAGCTCCCTTTGGCAACGTCGGTAAAGCACCCGTTCGCCGTGGAGTAGAGGTCAAGCGCCTGCGCGAGCAGCGCACAGACCTCCGCGCGCGTCATCGTCGCGTCGGGGCGGAACTTGCCGCCATCGCCAAAGACGATGCGGCTCGCCGCAAGCGAATCGATCTCCTGCGCGTACTCGCTGTCCGCCACGTCGGAAAAGTCGAGCGCGGACGATGCGGCAAAGCCGCACTTTTCGCGCGCCTGCGCGAGCGTGAGCTTCCTTTCGCCGCCGTTTTCGCCCCAGTAAAGCACGGCGTCCGGCGTCAGCGCCGCCAAAATGGCCTCAAGCGCGGCGGAAGAGCTCTCCTTCCCCGCGGGAATGTCGATGTAAAAGTCGCAGTCGTTCAGCACCAGGCGGAGATACGCGCTGTCTTTCGTCTTCTCGCCGCTCAGCAGGCGCGCCGCCGCAACGGCCTGATCCTGCGGGATGTAGAGCGTCGGCACCACGCCGATGCGGTCGGTCGTGTTGCCGCCCGCGCAGTAGAAGCGGTACGCCGTCACCTTCACGGCGTCGCCGTGCAGATACGGGCAGTTCAACTCATCGTATAGGACCTGCGCCACGCCCTTGCCATAGCTGCGCGTGCCGATGACGATGCCGCTGCCCGTGCCGAGCACGCCGCCCGCAAAGATCTCCGACGCGCTGGCACTGCCGCTGTCCATCAGCACGATGGCGGGCTTGTCCGTCAGGTCCTTGCCCGAATAGCTCTGCGCGGTACTCTCGCCATCCTGATCGACAAAGTAGGTGAGGTCTCCCTCGCCCGAAAACGCGCCGAGCGCCGACACCGCCGCGGAGGTCAGCCCCCCGCCGTTGCCGCGAAGGTCGACGATCCACGCGTGCACAGCGCTGTCATTCCCACGCACGCCCTCTTGAAAATACGTCCCCGTCTGCGTGCCGAAGCTGTCGCAGTCGATGTAGCCCACGCCGCCCGTGACCGAGACGGTCGTATTCGTCTGCGTGACGAGCGCGCGCGTAACGGTATAATCCGCCTGCGTGCCGTCCGCGTGGCGGACGGTGATGGTCACGCTCGTCCCCGCTTCGCCGAGGAGCTTGGCGCGGTGCTCCGCGCCGCCCGGCGCGCAGGACTCGCTCTCAATGGCGATGATAATGTCGCCCGCGGCAAGGCCCGCCTTCTCCGCGCCACCGCCCTTGAGGACGGAGACGATGCGGATGCCCTCGGGCACATAGGTGATCTCCGCGCCGATGCCGGCGAAGCTCACATCACCCTCGACGCCCTGCAAAAACGCCTGATACTCCTCCGCCGTCATGTAGTACGTGTAGTCGTCCGTGTAGGAAAAGAGCTCGTCGAGCGACTTCGCGTCTTGCGCGGCGCGCGGCAGCTTATCAACATAGCTGCGCTGCAAAATATCGTAGGCCTCCTCCACGCTGAGCGCCTGCGCACCGGTCGTTATCGTCATCGCCGCGGCGCAGCAGAGCGCGCCCAGGCGGAACAGTCTCTTTTTCATGCCCGATTCTCCTTTGTTCGGCAGTTTTCTCCATTATACCGTGCCCGCGGCAAAAAGCAATCGCAAATCCCGCCGCTTCTCCCGCCTTGCCAAGCGGGCGAAAATAGGCTATACTGTCAGCATAATGAGAAATTTTTGCTTTTTGGAGGATCTTATGGACGAGCAGAAGACCACCGGCACCCTTTATATCGTCGCAACGCCCATCGGCAACTCGCGCGACATGTCCGAGCGCGGACGCGAAATCCTGTCCACCGCCGACATCATCGCCGCCGAGGACACCCGCCGCAGCGTGGTGCTGCTCAACAAGCTCGGCATCCGCGGCAACAGTCTGAGCGCCAACCACAAGTTCAACGAATACGGCAAGGCGAAGTGGTTCATCGAGCAGCTTGCCTCCGGCAAGGACATCGCCGTCATCACCGACGCGGGCACGCCCTGCATCTCCGACCCCGGCAACGAGCTCATCCGCGCCGCGGTCGAAAACGGCATTCGCGTCGTCGGCGTGCCCGGCTGCTGTGCCGCGGTCAACGCGCTATCGATCTCGGGCTTTGACCTCTCGAGCTTCCTCTTCTATGGCTTTTTCCCGCGCGAGACGGCCGACCGCCGCCGCGTGCTGATGATGATGCGCAAGGGCGACACCGCGACCTACGCCTTTTACGAATCTCCCAAGCGCATCATGAGCGTCATCGACTTCTTCATCGAGGAAAACGCGCAGCTGCGCCTGTGCCTCTGCAACGACATGACAAAGCTCCACGAGATGACCTTCCGCGGCACGCCGCAGGAGGTCAAGGATCAGCTCATCGCGAAGGAGACCTACGAAAAGGGTGAATATGCCCTCATTGTCGAGGTCTGCGATGACTACCGCCTGCGCGAGGTCGAACACATCACCTCGCCTGAGGCGCTGCTCGTCGACTGCATGGTGCGCAGTGACTGCACGGCCAAGGACGCCATCAAAATGCTTCTCAAGGACGAGAACAACACCTACAGCAAAAACGAGCTGTACGCTGCGCACCTTGCGCTCAAAGAGAGGTTTGGCGCATGAGCATCGTAGTCTCCGACCTCTCCGAACGGCTCGACACGCTCACCAAGCTCGTCCTCGCCGAGCCGGTCGCGCGCATCGGTCACTCGCGTGTCACCGTGCGGCCCTTAACGCTGCGCGGGAAGGCCTTTTTCCAGCTCGAATACCAGCAGGGGCAGAAGGTCGCGCACCGCAACGTCGCGCGCGGCGCGCTGCTCGAAACGTTCGAGCAGGAGCTTGACGGTCTGTTCCGCTCCGTCACGCTCTGCACCGAAACGGAGACGCGCCAGTACGTCCGCAAGACGAACGGCGCGTACAAGTGCACCGCCAAGTCCGGCGCGGCCCGCGCCGCCGTGACCGCCTCGCACAACCGCAAGAAGGAATACATTTTGCAGGAGGGCGAGAACATCCCCGCCCTCGTCGACCTCGGCGTATTTACGCCGGACTTCAAGATCGTCAAGGCGAAATACGACAAATATAAGCAGATCAACCGCTTCATCGAGCTCGTGGACGACGCGTTCCGCGCCTACGGCCGCGACGAGATCACCATTCTCGACTTTGGCTGCGGCAAATCGTACCTCACGTTCGTGCTGTACTACTATTTCGCCGTCAAGCGCGGCGTGCGCGCGAAGATCATCGGCTATGACTTAAAAGAGGATGTCGTCGAGCACTGCAATGAGGTCGCCGCGCGCTACGGCTATTCAGATCTTCACTTCGTCGTGGCTGATGTTACGCGCGATGTGCTCTACAGCGAGCACATTGACATGCTTGTCACGCTCCATGCCTGCGACGTCGCGACCGACTACGCCCTGCACTACGCCATCTCCCGCGGCGTCGAGCACATCTTCTCCGTCCCCTGCTGCCAGCACGAGGTCAATAAGACCATCCAAAAGGGCGGCGATTTCGACATTCTGCTCTCCCACGGGCTGTTTCAGGAGCGCTCCTCGGCGCTGCTGACCGACGCCATCCGCGCAGCGGTCCTGGAGGACGAAGGCTACGACGTCGACGTCATCGAGTTCATCGACTTCGCCCACTCGCCCAAAAATCTGATGCTCCGCTGTCACCATACCGGCCACCGCGGCACCAAAAAACTCACCGAGTCCCGCCGTCTCCGCGACCAATACGGCTTTGAGCAGACTCTCCTGTCGCTCGTCGAAAACGAGCGGCAATAAAACGCGTCGCAGACTTTTTACCCGCAAGGGGTACGCGGCATCCGTAAAGCAGCAAAGCTGCTAACGGCTGCCCAGGCGTCCGCAGACGCGAAAGAAATTTAAATCGTTTTTCTGACGACAGAAGGTGAATTGTCGCAAAGCGGCAAGAGAAGCCGCCCTGGGGCGTGCGCGTCAGAAAAACTCTTCTCACTCCGCAAACGTGCGCGCCTATGGCGCGTGCGCTGCCGCGGAGTGCAATCTTTCTCAAAAAAGAGGGACGCAGTTTTCAACTGCGTCCCTCTTTTTTGAATATTTTTTTACTGCGCCGTGCGCACCGTGTCGAGCGAGCGGTTCAGCAGGTTCACGACCGGCGGAGCCACGAACACCATCAGCACCGCCGTAGCCGCGCCGGAGATGATACGCACCACCAAGCCGCCGAAAACATAGGCGTAGCTGTAGTAGTTGTAGATCACACTGTCGATATACATCGCTCCCGTGTTGAGCGCCGTCACGACCAGCGCCGTGCCGATCAGCGCAAGCGTGAGCTGACCGCTGGAGAACTTGTAGCCGCAGTGCTTGGCATACACGCCGACGAGCAGGCCGCGCGCTGCCTGCGGCAGGATCCACAGGATCGTGGTCGCGGTCACGCCATAGGTGAGAAGCTGACCCATGAATGCACCGAGAAGACCGACGAGCAGGCCGCCGACCGGACCGTAGAGCATCGCGCCCACGATGACGGGCAGCGACGCGACGGAGATATTGATCCAGCCAAGGCGCACCGTACCGGCAAAGTTCAGCACAACGTAAACTGCGGTCAGCATGGCGATGGTGACCATTTTGCGCGTGGACATGGCCGAGGACTTCCACGTGAAGACCACCGCGGCGATGAGCACGAGGGCGACCGCGATGATGATCGTCCACATGATAGGGGAAAGCGCTTCGATCTGAAGGGACATTGTGAGGACCTCCTTTTTCATCAAAAGATTTTCCCGCGGCTGCGGCGCCGCGCGGAACGGCTTAATCCGGTGAAAAAGAAAACACCTCTCCCTCCGGATGGCAGGAACCACGCGGAGGAGAGGCCTCACTTAAACTCTCTTCTGAGTGGCAAGCGGATGCGGAAACCATACTGCAAACCATGGGTTTTTCGTCCGCGGGCAACTTCCCATCCCGACGGCACTATTCGCTCTTCGCGTAAACACATAGTTTCCTACTCTGCCGATGCATAAAGCTCTTCAAAATTTAAACTTCATGCAGGCACAGCATAGCAGATTGCACAACACGCGTCAATCCCTTTTCGACCCTTTTGGCACACTTTTACGTTTTTAAGGTGATATTCCTCTTTTCCCTAATAAATTCAGCCCCTCCAAGGCCCGGTTTTCCTTGACAGGGCCTTACTTTTTTTGCTATTCTAAGATGTGAGAGAACCGGCATAAGTTCGCACTTTTCAGCTTAGCCGCCGGTAATATATCAATCGACTGAAAAATCAGAGGAGGAACACGCACCATGATCAAAGAAACCATGGAATTCCTGTCCCAGTATGACCCCGAAGTCGGCGCCACTATTGAGAAGGAGTATCACCGCGAGCAGCGCAACATCGAGCTGATCGCCTCCGAAAACATCGTCTCCCCGGCTGTCATGATGGCTATGGGCACATGCCTTACCAACAAGTACGCCGAGGGCTATCCCGGCAAGCGCTACTACGGCGGCTGCTACTGCGTCGACGAGACCGAAGAGATCGCCCGTCAGCGCGCCTGCAAGCTGTTCGGCGCTGAGCATGCCAACGTCCAGCCCCACTCCGGCGCTTCCGCCAACCTGGCCGCGTTCAAGGCTATGCTCCAGCCCGGCGACACCTTCATGGGCATGAACCTCGCCCACGGCGGCCACCTGTCCCACGGCAGCCCGGTCAACATCTCCGGCCAGTACTTCCATCAGGTCCCCTACTCCCTCAACGATGAGACCGAAATGATCGACTACGACGAGGTCTACCGCATCGCGCAGGAGTGCAAGCCCAAGATGATCCTTGCCGGCGCTTCCGCCTATCCCCGCAAGATCGACTTCGCCAAGTTCCGTGAGATCGCTGATTCCGTCGGCGCTTTCTTCATGGTCGATATGGCCCACATCGCCGGTCTCGTCGCCGCTGGCGTTCACGAGAGCCCCGTGCCCTATGCCGACGTTGTCACCACCACCACCCACAAGACCCTGCGCGGCCCCCGCGGCGGCATGATCCTGTGCAAGAACGAGATCACCAAGAAGAACATCGAGACTGGCGAGATGGAGACCATCAACCTGGCCAAGAAGATCGACTCCGCCGTGTTCCCCGGCACCCAGGGCGGCCCGCTCGAGCACATCATCGCTGCCAAGGCCATCTGCTTCGGCGAGGCACTCAAGCCCGAGTTCAAGGCCTACGGTGAGCAGGTCGTCAAGAACGCTGCCGTTCTTGCCGAGGGTCTGAAGGCTGAAGGCTTCCGTCTGGTCTCCGGCGGCACCGACAACCACCTCATGCTCGTCGACGTCCGCAACTTCAACATCACCGGTAAGGAGATCGAGCGTCGCTTGGACGAGTGCTTCATCACCGTCAACAAGAACGCCATCCCCAACGACCCCGAGAAGCCGTTCGTCACTTCCGGCATCCGCGTCGGCACCCCCGCTGCCACCACCCGCGGTCTGAAGGAAGCGGACATGAAGGAGATCGCCCGCATCATGGGTATGGTCGCCCGCGACTTCGAGGGCAGCAAGGAGAAGGCTCAGGAGGCCGTCGTCGCCCTGACGAAGAAGTACCCCATCTACGAATAATTTCACTTCAAAAAAGAAAGGCTGTCCGAAAGGACAGCCTTTCTTTTTTGAAGGGGGGGTGCGCTCCGCTGCAGCGCACGCACCGTAGGCGCGCACGTTTGCGGAGCGAGAAGAATAAATCGCCACGCGCATGTCGCGGCGATTTATGATTAAAATTTTTTCGCGCCGTGCGCGGCGCGAAACTCTGCGAGGCTTAACTATGATGTAAGTCTTTGCGTCAATTGTAGTGCGGAGGGTCTGTTTTCTGCCTGTGGGGCAGAAAATGCGGCGCGAAGTGCCGGAGCCTGTTTGCCGCCGTAGGCGGCAAATGCGGCGGGGTGCGCAGGCCTGTTCGCCGCGGTGCGGCAAATGTGGCATGATAAATCCTTGTGGAAAGCGCCGCGGGCTTTGGGCCACGGCGCTTTTCTTATTTTTTGATGTCCAGGACGATCTTGCCGCAGGTGCGGCAAAGGTGGGCGATGGGGCGGTAGACGTCGGATGCTTTGCAGACGAAGAAATCGTTTCCGGTCGGGAGAGAGGTCATCTTGAACGGCTCTTCCGTCCACAGAAGCTCGTAGCCGCTGCCGCCGCGCAGGTAGCCGGACTCCATCTCTTTTGCACAGTAGGGGCAGTTCATGCGAAATCTCCTTTCTGTTTCCACAGGATGTTCTTCTTGTACGCAGTCTCTCACTTCCAATGCTTTCGCCTTAAATTTACCATTTTTACCGGAAAATGGCAAGATTTGCCTGCACAAAATACTTGACAGGCAAAAATTTTCGGCTATAATTTGAAATTGATTTTCATTTTCAAATTCAGGAGGCCACTATGGCGACCTATACGACCAAACAGCAAAAGGCAGTGCTCGACTGCCTTTCTGAGCGCGCGGACTCGCCGGTCAGCGCGGCGGCGATCGTCGACGCGCTGCGCGAGCAGGGCGAGCACATCGGCATCGCGACGGTGTACCGGCAGCTTGAAAAGCTCGAGCGGCAGGGCAGCGTCCACAAGGTCACGACGGACGAGGGCGCGTACTATCAGTTCTGCACCCACGGCTGCGCATCAGACTGCTGCCTCTTTAAGTGCGAGCGCTGCGGGCGCATCGTGCACCTCGACTGCCACCAGCTCGCGCCGCTCTACGAGCATTTGGAGCATGAGCACGGCTTTTCCATCAATCCCCGCAAGACGATGTTCTACGGCCTGTGCCGCGAGTGTCAGGAGGGCGCATGAAACGCATTGCTTCCTTTTTTTTGGCGCTCGCGCTGGCATTTTCCCTCACCGCCTGCACCGTGCCTGTGGAAAAGGCGGACGACGGCAAAATCCAGATCGTCGCGACGCTTTTCCCCTATTATGACTTCGCCCGCGCCATCGTCGGCGACCGCGCGGACGTCACGCTTCTGCTCTCGCCGGGGCGCGAGGCGCACAGCTTCGAGCCCACGCCGCTCGACGCCGTCACGATCTCCGAATCCGATGTTTTCCTCTACAATGGCGGCGAGGGGGAATACTGGGTCGACAGTATGCTGGGCGCTGCAGGTGAAAATATCGCCGTCATCGCCCGCATGATGGACTACGTCGACGCGCTCGACGAGGAATATGTTGAGGGCATGCAGGGCGCGGACGGCCATGACCACGACCATGAGCATGGCAGCCACGATGACCATGATGACCATGACCACGATCATGAAGAAGATGAGCACGACAGCGACGAGGTCGAATACGACGAGCACATCTGGACGTCGCCGAAAAACGCCGTTGTCCTCTGCCGCGCCGTCTGCGACGCGATCTGCAAGGCCGATCCCGCAAACGAGGATTTCTACCGCGCGAACTGTGATGGCTACTGCGCGCAGATTGAAGCACTCGACGCACGCTTTGCCTCTCTCTGCGAAAGCGCGCCGCACAAGCTCCTCGTCTTCGCCGACCGCTTCCCGATGCTCTACTTCTGTCGCGAATTCGGCCTGGATTACCGCGCAGCGTTCCACGGCTGCTCGGGCGACACCGAGCCGTCGCTCGCAACGATCAAGTACCTCATCGACAAGGTGGAGGACGAGGATATCCCCGTGGTCTACACCATCGACTTCGGCACGAAAAAGGTCGCCGCTGTGGTGAGTGAGTGCACCGGCGCAGCGGTCGACACCCTGTATTCGATGCAGACCGTCTCGCGCGCGGATTTTGACGCGGGCGAGACCTACCTCACGCTCATGGAGCGCAACTACGAAGCACTCAGAAAGGGGCTCAACGAATGAATGAATCGCCCATCGTCCTCGCGTGCGAGGACGTCACGCTCGGCTACGAGCACAAACCGCTCCTGGAGCACCTGACCCTCACCGTCCGCGCGGGGGACTACCTCTGCATCGTCGGCGAAAACGGCAGCGGCAAATCGACGCTGCTGCGCTCACTCCTCGGGCTTCTCTCGCCCCTCGCGGGCAAGATCGACTGCCCCGCCCAGCGCGAGGGCCGACTCGGATATCTGCCCCAGCAAACGCCCACGCAGCGCGACTTTCCCGCAACGGTCACAGAGGTCGTGCTCTCGGGCTTTTCGAACCGCCGCGCGCGTTTTTTCTACACGGCGGAGGAGAAGTCGGCGGCCTTGATGAACCTCGGCAAGCTCGGCGTGCTGGAACTCAAGGACAAGTGCTACCGCGAGCTCTCGGGCGGGCAGCAGCAGCGCGTGCTGCTTGCGCGCGCCCTGTGCGCGGCAAATGACCTGCTCATCCTCGATGAGCCCGTCACGGGCCTTGACCCCGCAAGCATGCAGGACCTTTACAAAACGCTGCGCTATTTGAACGAGCGCGAGGGCATGGCCATCATCATGGTCACGCACGACATTGAAAACGCCCTGCGCGAGGCCAAGCACATTCTCTGCGTCGACCGCGCGGGCTGCTTTTACGGCACGGTGGGCGAGTTTTTATCGTCGCCCGCCGGCAAACGGTTTGGAGGTGACAGAGCATGAAGCTGCTTCTTTCGATGTTTGCCTATCCTTTCATCGTGCGCGCGTTTGTTGTCGGCATTTTGGTCTCGCTGTGCGCGTCGCTGCTCGGCGTGCCGCTCGTTTTGAAGCGCTACTCCATGATCGGCGACGGGCTGAGCCACGTGTCGTTCGGCGCGCTGTCGGTCGCGGTGGCATGCGGCTTCGCGCCGCTGTGGTTTTCCATCCCCGTTGTGGTCATCGCGGCGTTCATCCTGATGCACGTCGCGGAAAAGAGCCGCGTCAGCGCAGACGCGATGATCGCGGTGTTCTCAGCCTCGGCGCTCGCCATCGGCGTCATCGTCACCTCGCTCACGACCGGCATGACCACGGATGTCGACAGCTATATGTTCGGCAGCATCCTCGCGATGTCGCGCTCGGACGTCATCCTGAGCGTCACGCTCGCGCTCTGCGTGCTCGCGCTCTACATTCTCTTCTACCACAAGCTCTTTTCCGTCACGTTCGACGAGTCCTTTGCCCGCGCGACGGGCGTGCGCGTCGGCACGTACAAGACGATCCTGTCCGTTCTAACGGCGCTCACCGTCGTGCTCGGTATGCGCATGATGGGCGCGATGCTGCTCTCGAGCCTCATCATCTTCCCGGCGCTGTCCGCGATGCGGGTGTTCAAGAGCTTCCGCTCTGTCGTGTGCTTTGCCGCGGGGCTCTCGGTCATGTGCTTCTGCCTCGGGCTCACGGGGTCGTATCTGCTCTCCACCCCCGTGGGTGCGACGGTCGTCGTCTGCGACCTTGCGGCGTTCCTCCTCTGCTGCCTGATCGGCCGCGGACGGGGATGACCCACTTCTTAAATTTTCTGAAAGGCTGCGCCTGCAAACTTGCAAAGCACAGCCTTTCATGTTATGTTGATGGTAGTAGCCTGTTCCATACTCCATTGAAAAAATCTGCAAAATTGTGACACTTTTTTGCATTTTCTGCGTCTAATAGAGTAGAAGTACTTTCGAGGAGGTTTCCCCATGAAGAAAAAGCGACTTCTCCCCCTCGGCATTCTGGCTGTTCTCGTCCTCGCAGCTTTGATCTACATGCGGCCAATGACGCTTGAGGCAATGTTCGGGCTAGACATCACGCAGAGTGAACTGGTATACACTGACTATCTTACGGTCTCCATCGACGAACCGGGCCGCAGCGTGGAGAGCTCGGAATGGCTGCGCGGCGAGGAGCGCACGGAAACACTGATTTCACTTCTCTCACAACAGAAATTCCGCCGCTCGCTCCGAAACCTTCTGCCGTTGGAGACGACGAGCGATATGCCGCAGAATAATTTGATCTTTGACGCCGACTTTTCCTTCAACGACGGGCAGGATTATCTTTATTTTCAAAGCTCTTTTGGCCAGCTGAACCTTTTCTCCACCACCGGCAATAACCTCATGCTCTGCACCACGAGCCGTCAGAAGGAATTTTTGCAGCAGGTCTATGACATGCTCTCTTCTGACACTCCGTAACAATCAGGAGGTCATTTTTATGAAAAGACGACACATTGTTCTCCTCGGCATTCTGGCTGTTCTCGTCCTCGCAGTTTTGATCTACACGCGTCCGATGACGCTTGAGGCGCTCTGCGAAGCGGACATCACACAGTGTCAGTCCGTTTTCGGCTATCATTTCCGCGCGCCGCAGGTGGAGGACACGCGCTTTGAATTCCCATCAAACGACACGCGCTGCGCGCAGCTCACCGCGCTTTTCGCGCAGCAGAAATTCTGCCGCTCGCTCGCCAATCTTCTGCCGCAGGGCGGCACGACCCACCGCACGCAGGACGGTGACTTCCGCTGGGAGGTCGGCTTCTGCTTCGACGCGACCGATTTCCCTGACGGCAGCACCGGCGAGGGCGTGCTTGTCACCTGCCGGAACTTTTTTGGCAAGCTGTCGCTTTTCCGCGCTTACGACGGCAAGACCATCCGCTGCACCGTGCAGGATCAGGACGCGTTTTTGCAGCAGGTCTATGACATCATTTCCGCTGAACCGTAACCCATTCCACACTTTATCACAACAGGAGGAATCACTATGAAAAAATGCGTATCCATTCTCGTCGGCGTTCTTGCCGTCATCGCCGCGGCGGCCGCCATCCTCGTCGCGCTCGACCGCTTCCGCAAGCAGACCGACGAAGACCCGAACGACTTTGAAGACTGAAAAAGGAGAGGCTTTTGCCTCTCCTTTTCGTTTCTTTTAGACCGCCTTCGCCTTGGCAAGCATCAGCTTTGCGCCCGTTTTGGAGCAGAGCGTGATCTCGCCCGCGTAGCCGTCGAGGCGCGCGGCCTCGTCAGCCTTGAGCTCGACGCTCTCGTCGCCGACGATGACGTGAACCTCGCCCGCGCCGCAGTAAATGAGCGTCATGCCCTCGCAGCCGTGGACGGTCTTGTGCTCGCCCGCCGCAAGGTGCTCGCCGCGCATCTTGCCCTCGCACTTGCCCTTGCGGAGCATGAGGTTGAAGTCGCGGCAGCGGCCCCAGGAGTGCGTGTTGTCCCCGCCGTCGAAGCGGTGGACCTCGTAGGGATTCAGCGTCAGCTTTTCGCCGCCGTTGTGATTGAGCTCGATCGTGCCCTCAAGTGTCGAAATGAGGCGCTCATAGTCGGGCAGCGCCGTAAAGTCGGACTCTGCGTCCTCAACGGTCGCAGAGCTGAGTCTCCACAAAAAGTCGCGGTCTGCGTACACCGCGCTCGCGGGCGCGATGCCGAGCTGGGTCGTCAGGCCGCCGGACCACTTGGTCGTAATGTAGTCACTCGGCGTTAAATGCTGGATGGTCATGGAAATACAACTCCTTTGCAAACTGCAAATGGCTTCGGTGTGCGCGCACCGAAGCCATTTTTTGATGGATCTTTTTGTTTAGCCCTCGATGAGCTTGACGATCTCAGCGTAGCACTCGTCGGCAAGGGGCAGAGCGTGCGCGAGCAGGGCCTCGCCCTTGGCGCGGTACTCAGCAGCGAACTCCTGATCCTTCAGGGAGCCGACGTTGATGAGCACGTTGAGCCATGCGCCCTGGATACCGGCCTTGAGGGACAGGAACGCAACGCCCAGGTCGCTCGCGGAGGTGTCGTTGAAGCGGCCCAGCAGGGACTGTGCAAGCGTCAGGGTCTCGTCGATGAGCTCCATCATCTCCATCGGGGTCTTGGTGCAGCCCTTCAGGCCCTCCTGGATGGCGGCGGAGCGGGCAGCCTTCTCCTCGTCGGTCGCCTTGGGCATACCGAACGCGGCGGAGACGACGTTGAACGCCTCGGTGTCGCGGTCCATAACGTCGAGCAGGCGGGTCTTGAGCTCGTTGCCCTTCTTCTCGACCTCGGCAGCATGCTCGGCATACTCGGCATACTTCTTGCGGCCCTGAGTGAGGCCGCCGACCATCGCGGTCAGCGCGGCGCCGATGGAGCCATAGAGTGCGGCGCAGGAGCCGCCGCCCGGCGCGGGAGCATCGGAGGCAACGGTATCGGCAAAGCCGGTAACGGTCATATCAGCTAACTTCATCATGTTGAATATTTCCTTTCATCATTTCGCGCCGTTTTCGTCCCGCGCGGGCATCGCCGCACCTTTACGGTCAGCCGCCCCTCTTGGAGCAGCCAACGCCCGCACGAGCCAAAAGCGTCGCAGACTTTGCCGCCTCCCGGCGGCAAATAAATTTAATTCATCGCGGAAGACGATATGCGCGTCCGCAGCGATACTTCGCAGCGCGCGACATGGTGAATGCCGCGCGCTGAAAATTCCACTCAAGGCGGCGAGCCGCCTTGAGTGGGCTCTCAAAGGAGCGGCAGCGCCGCTTCTTTGAATTTTTTATTCCATGTCGATCAGGTGATACTCCATGACCTGCTTCTTGCAGTCGAAGTCCTTGGCCTTGAGGTAGAACTCAGCGCAGTCGATCAGGGCCTTAGCCGGGGTCAGGCCGACGATCTCGCTCTCGATGACGCGGGTGCCGTAGCGCTCGGCGAGGGCCTTGATCATCTCATAGGTGACATACAGCGGGGTATCCTCATAGTTGACCATGTTCATGGAGACCTGAGCAATGCCGCGGTCCTCGAGCATGAAGCCCATGGCCTTGCAGCTGCGGAAGCCGCCCGAAGAGCCGCGAATGACCTTGGCGATCTTCTTGGCGACCTCAACATCAGAGGTCTCAAGGTTGCAGTTGAACGCGACCAGCGGCATACGGGCGCCGATGGCGGTGATGCCGGCGGTGGGGTGGATCTTGCGCTCGCCGTAGTCGGGAGCCCAGTCAGGCTGCAGGAGCTTCTCGGGCATGCCCTCGAACTCGCCCTTGCGGCAGGTGGCGAGATTGCGGCGCTCGGGACGGGTGGCGCTGTCCTCATACAGGAAGGAGGGGACCTTCAGCTCGTCCCAGATACGCTGGGCAACGCGCTTGGACATCTCGACAGCTTCCTCAACGGTCACGTCCATCTGGGGAACGAAGGGGATAACGTCGGTAGCGCCCATGCGCTTGTGCTCGCCGTGATGCTTGTTCATGTCGATACGCTCGGTGGCGACCTTCGTCAGCTGGAAGGCGACCTCCTCGATGGCCTCGGGAGAGCCGATGAGGGTGAAGACGCAGCGGTTGTGGTTGCCGTCGGTCTGGGCGTCAAACAGGGTGCAGCCGGGAACGCTCTTGGCGGTCTCGACGAGGGCGTTATAGGTGGCCTCGTCCTTTTCCTTGGAGCAGCTGAAATTGGGGATGCATTCGATCAACTTTGCCATGGTTGTTTTCCTCCGTCAATTTATTTTGTATCGTCATTTTGCTCAGACAGGCGCGCTGCGCCCGTCCATTTTTGTTCAGCGTTGCCATTATATCGCGGCCCAACGGGGGAGTAAACAGGTTTTCTTTCTCTTTTTTCAACGGCGGCTTAATTTTTTTAAGTCATCTTCTCCTCGACAAAGCGCTGCACACACGGGGCGCTGAGCACCGCGCTGTTCCATGCCAAAACGGCATACGAGCGGATCGGCAGACCGCGCACAGGCTTTGCCTTTAAAGGTGCGCCCGGATGCGTGCTGAGGATGGACTTTGGCAGAAAACTGATGCCAAAGCCCGAGAGCACCATCTGCATCGCCATGGGCGTATCGTAGCAGTGGCAGGTCACATTCGGCGTAAAGCCGCTGCGCTGGCACTCCTGCACCAAAAAGTCGTTGTAGCTCCACAGGTCGTCCGAGCGCAGAAGACACATCGGCACACCCTCGAGCCGCTCGATGGGCACCTCGTTCAGTTCTGGCGCGGGGTCCAGGTCCTCGCGCATGATGAGCTCGAGCTTATCCTCGCCCAGAATGCGCTCCTGCAATCCGCTCGGCTCGCGCGCGGCGGTGCGCAGGAACAGCGCATGCAGCTCGCCGCGGTTGAGCGATTCAATGAGCTCCTGCGGCGAGCCCACACGGATGAAGAGCTCCACCTGCGGATAGCGGCTGTGATATTCATTTATATAATGTAACGCGTACGACATCGCCGAGTAGATGACGCCGAGCTTGATGCGCCCGCTCATGCCCGTCCCCACGCTGCGCACGCTGTCCTCCACGCGGCGGATGTCCTGAAAGATCTGCTGCGTCTGCTGATACAGGCTTTGTCCCGCGTCGGTGAGGGACATGCCCTTGCTGCCGCGCAGGAAGAGCTGCACGCCGAGCTCTTCCTCGAGCTGCGCGATCTGGCGCGAGATCGGCGGCTGCGCCACGTGCAGCTCGCGCGCCGCGGCGGAGATGCTTTTCTCCTCCGCCACCGCGCAGAAGTATTCCAGCTGTCTGATCTTCATCGCTCGTCCTCCATGTCATACTTTTGTGGTATGGTATGCAGATAAATTAAGTACTTTCCATTATAGCACATCTTTGTTATAATGCAAGTTGTAAAGAAAAGAGAGAATTCCGTTTTCATTTTTATTGGTTTTTACAGAAATTTTTTATGAAAGTGAGGAACCCACCATGATCAATCTTGCAGACGATGCGATGACGATCAAGCTGGACTACGAGCTTCCTGAGTATCCGAAGTTCGAAGAGGGCTACCGTCGCGCACCCCGCCGCGAATCCCACCTGACCGAGGCCGATAAGGCGCTCGCCATCAAGAACGCTCTGCGTTACATCCACCCCGACCATCATGAGCAGATGGCCAAGGAGTTTGCGCAGGAGCTCGAAGAGCACGGCCGTATCTATGGCTACCGCTTCCGTCCCGAGGGCAAGCTCTACGGCAAGCCCATCGACGAGTACAAGGGCAAGTGCATCGAGGGCAAGGCCATTCAGGTCATGATCGACAACAACCTCGACTTCGACATCGCTCTCTATCCCTATGAGCTCGTCACCTACGGTGAGACCGGCCAGGTCTGCCAGAACTGGATGCAGTACCGTCTGATCAAGAAGTACCTCGAGCAGCTGACCGATGAGCAGACCCTCGTCGTCATGTCCGGTCATCCTCTGGGTCTCTTCCACTCCCACAAGATGGCTCCGCGCGTCATCATCTCCAACGGCCTGATGGTCGGTACCTTCGATGACCAGGAGAACTTCAACCGCGCTGCCGCGCTCGGCGTTGCCAACTACGGTCAGATGACTGCCGGCGGCTGGATGTACATCGGCCCCCAGGGCATCGTCCACGGCACGTTCAACACGCTGCTCAACGCCGGCCGTCTGAAGCTCGGCATCCCCAACGATCAGAACCTCGCCGGCCGTCTGTTCGTCTCCGCCGGTCTTGGCGGCATGAGCGGCGCTCAGGGCAAGGCTGCTGAGATCGCCGGCGCTGCCTCCATCATCGCCGAGGTCGACGATTCCCGTATCGAGACCCGTTACACCCAGGGCTGGGTCAGCCACCGCACCGACTCTCTCGAAGAGGCCACCAAGATCGCTCTCGACCACCAGAAGGAAGGCAAGCCCTGCGCTGTCGCCTATTGCGGCAACATTGTCGACCTGCTCGAGTACCTGTACAACAACAACGTCCATGTCGACCTGATGAGCGACCAGACCTCCTGCCACGTGCCTTATGACGGCGGCTACTGCCCGCAGGGCCTCACGTTCGAGCAGCGCACCGAAATGCTCGACAAGGATCCCGACGGCTTCCGTGTCCTCGTCGACAAGACGCTGCATCATCACTATGAGATGATCTGCAAGTTCCACGAGCGCGGCACCTACTTCTTCGACTACGGCAACAGCTTCCTCAAGGCTGTTTACGACTCCGGTGTGAAGAGCATCTGCAAGAACGGCGAGAATGACCTCGACGGCTTCATCTTCCCCTCCTACGTCGAAGATATCCTTGGTCCCTGCCTGTTCGACTTCGGCTACGGCCCGTTCCGTTGGTGCTGCCTGAGCCGCAACCCCGAGGATCTGCACAAGACCGACATGGCTGCCGCCGAGTACATCAAGGCCCACAACCGCCGCTATCAGGACTACGACAACTATGTCTGGGTCCGCGATGCCGAGAAGAACAAGCTGGTCGTCGGCACCCAGTGCCGTATCCTCTATCAGGATGCCATGGGCCGTATGAACCTCGCGCTCAAGTTCAACGAAATGGTCCGCAACGGTGAGATCGGCCCCGTCATCCTTGGCCGTGACCATCACGACACCGGTGGTACCGATGCGCCCTTCCGTGAGACCTCCAACATCAAGGACGGCTCCAACATCATGGCCGAGATGGCGACCCAGTGCTACGCTGGTAACGCTGCCCGCGGCATGAGCTACATCGCCCTGCACAACGGCGGTGGTACGGGCATCGGCCGCGCCATCAACGGCGGCTTCGGTATGGTTCTCGACGGCTCCGAGCGTGTCGACACCATCCTGCGCATGTCCATGCCTTGGGATACCATGGTCGGCGTTGCCCGCCGCAGCTGGGCGCGCAACGAGAACGCCATGACCACTGTCGCCGAGTACAACAAGATGTACGAGGGTCAGGATCACATCACCATGCCTTACGTCGCGGACGAAGAGCTCTGCGAGAAGGCCGTGAAGGAATACATGCACTAAAATTTACTTCAAAAAAGGGGCATAGAAATATGCCCCTTTTTTGAGCTGGATACACTCCGCTGCGCGCACTCGCTTTGCTCGCACACTTGCGGAGCGCAAAGAATCTTTCCGACGCACATGTCGTCGGAAAGATGATCTCAATTTATTTGCCGCCTGCGGGCGGCCTGGGCAGCCGTTGGCGGCTCTGCCGCCTCACGGATGCCGCGTACCCCTTGCGGGTAAAACTCTGCGAGGCTTTTTTGACAAGCCATCGAACAGAATGCTCTTTCCAACAGTGAGAAAGGACAACATTTACTATGAAAAAGTTACTGGTCAAAAACATCGGCCTGCTGGCGACGCCGGAGGGCAAATCCGCCCATCGCGGCGAGGAGCAGGGCAAGATCAAATTCTTAAAGGATGCGTGGGTGCTCATCGAGGACGGCATCATCGACTCCGTCGGTACCGGCTCGGTTCCCGCTTGTGAGGGCGCGGAAGTCGTCGACGCGGAGGGCCACCTCGTCACCCCCGGCCTTGTCGACGCCCACACCCACCTCATCTTCGGCGGCTGGCGCCAGAACGAGCTGGGTCTCAAGCTCCACGGCGCAAGCTATCTCGACATTCAGAACGCGGGCGGCGGCATCCAGTCCACGACGAACGCCACCCGTCAGGCCAGCGAGCAGGAGCTCGCCGCCAAGGCCTCCAAGGCGCTCGACGAGATGATGGGCTTCGGCACCACCACGGTCGAGGCCAAGAGCGGCTACGGCCTTGCCACCGAGCATGAGCTCAAGGCGCTCGAGGTCATCAAGGACCTCAACGATCACCACCGCATGGACCTCGTCGCGACCTTCATGGGCGCGCACCTTGTCCCCGCGGAATATAAGTCCAACCGCGAAGAGTACGTCCGCCTTGTGTGCGAGGAGATGATGCCCAAGGTCAAGGAGCAGGGCATCGCCAAGTTCTGCGACGTCTTCTGCGAGGCCGACACCTTCACCGTCGAAGAGTCCCGTCGGGTGCTCGAAGCGGGTCTCAAGTATGGCCTGCGTCCCAAGATCCACGCCGACGAGATCGAGGCCATCGGCGGCAGCCAGCTCGCCGGTGAGATCGGCGCGATCTCGGCTGAGCACCTGATCGTCTGCCCGCCGGAGGGCATTGCCTCCATGGCCAAGGGCGGCGTCATCGCATGCCTGCTGCCCGCGACGAGTTTCAACCTCGGCGCGGTGTTCGCGCCCGCGCGCGACATGGTCAAAGCTGGCGTGCCCGTTGCAATGGCGACGGACTTCAACCCCGGCTCCTGCCCGTGCCTGAACATGCAGTTTGTCATCAACCTCGGCTGCCTCAAGTACAAGCTGACGCCGGAGGAGGTCCTCACGGCTGTCACGCTCAACGGCGCCGCGGCGATCGACCTTGCCGACAAGGTCGGCTCTGTCGAAGAGGGCAAGATGGGCGACCTTGTCATCTGGGACGCGCCCGACCTCGACTACATCTGCTACCGCGTTGGCAGCAATCTTGCAAAAACCGTCATCAAGCGCGGCGAGATCGTGTGAGAGAACGGTAGAGGGAGAACATGATGGATCGGACTGACTACCAAATCCTCAACCTCCTCCAGGACGACAGCCGTTGCACGCTGCGCCGCATGGGAGACCTTGTGGGGCTGACGCCGCCCGCCGTGTCGGAACGCATTCGCCGGATGGAGGAAAGCGGCGTGATCCGCGGCTATCACATCGACATCGACCGCACGAAGCTCGACTGTAACATCACAGGCTTTATCTCCGTTGCGCTCGAGCCGGACAAGTACGACAAATTCTGCGATTTTTGCGCCTCGCAGAGCGCCATCATCAGCCACTATCACGTGGTGGGTGAGTTCAACGCGCTGCTCCGCTTCGCCGTGCGCGACACGCAGCAGCTCGACCAGCTTCTCTCCCTCATCAAGAAGTTCGGCGACTCGCGCACCTCGATCGAGCTCAAGACGCTCTTCGACAGCAAGGAGATCCCGCTGCCGTAACACAACATTCCCTTTGCACCAAGCAGGGCGGCTTTGGCCGACTCCGCATAAGAAAACATGCGCCGTAAAAGGCAAATTTTGCACGGACTCCTTCGTTGCGCCGTCTTGCCATGCGTCAGCATGCCCGCGCCGTCGCGCCTCAGCTCCGCACAAAATTTGCTCTTTTTCGGTGCAAAGCAGTTTTGCCAATGAATTTTTGAGATGAAATCAGCTGAAAAAAACTCCCCATACTGGTGTATGGGGAGTTTTTTTCGGTTGTATTTCAGCCAAAAAGGCGCAGGCAAAACCGCATGTTTTCTTATGCGGAGTCGGCCTTGGGCCGCCCTGCTTTTTTGCGCGATCTGAATGCCCCCTTGCTTTTTTGGGGCCATTCCCGCGCATCTGTGTGTTGCGAAGAAAGGCGAAAACTGCTATACTTTAATTTACTGAATGAGCATCATTTGGGGAGGGAATCTATCGTGCAGCTTGAACAGAGGCAGACGCTGAGCCAAAAGCTCGTGCTGACGCAGACGATGCGCCAGTCGCTCGACTGTTTGCAGCTCTCCGCGCCGGAGCTTACCGAATACGTGCAGGAAGTCGCGCTCTCAAACCCGCTGCTCGACGTACAGTCCCCCACCTATTACGAGACCGAGCTCCCCAGCGAGGCCGCTCCCGCCGAGCGTGAACCGCCCGACATGCGCGAGACAGACTCGTGGCGCGGCGTCACCTCCTCCGGTATGGAGGATGTGCAGGACTTCACCGCCTTTTTGACGCGCGAAAAAACGTTCCGCGACCACCTGACCGAGCAGATCGGGCAGATGAAGCTCGTCGACGACGAGCTTCTGCGCCTGTGCCGCTTTTTGATCGACTGCCTCGACGAGCGCGGCTATCTCGACTGCCCGCTCGAAGAGCTGTCACGCGAATTCGACATCCCGCTCTTCTCGCTCGAGCAGGCGCTGTTTGCCGTGCAGATGCTCGACCCGCCGGGCGTCGGCGCGCGGAATCTGTCGGAATGCCTGACGCTCCAGCTTGCGCAGGACCGCTCGCTCGACCCGCTGGCACTGAAGATCGCGCGCGACGGCTTAGAAATGCTCGGAAAGCGCAACTTTTCCGGCCTTGCCGTTCTGCTCGGCGTCAGCGTCGGTGAAGCCAGGGCCGCTGCGGCCAAGATACTCGCGCTTAACCCGATCCCCTCGCGCAGCTTTGCCGGCAGCGAGCAGATCGCCTATGTCGCCCCCGACGCGGAATTTTCCGTGCAGCAGGGCCAGCTCGTCATCGAGCTCAACGAGCGCATTCTGCCGCGCCTGTCCGTCAACGCCGAATACGCCGCGCTGATGAACACGAGCGACGACCCCGAGGTCCAGCGCTACGTGAAAGAAAAGCTCTCCGAAGCACAGGCCCTCATCAAGGGCGTCCACACCCGCTGCGACACGCTCATACAGATGCTCACGCTCATCGGGCGCGAGCAGCACGGCTTTTTCTGTTGCGGCGAGGCACTGCTGCCCGTGACGATGCAGCAGCTTTCCGAAAAAATGGGCGTCAGCACCTCCACCGTGAGCCGTGCGGCGCAGAATAAATACATTCAGTTCCAGGGCAGGATCATCCCCGTGCGCAGCTTTTTCACCACGGCGATCCGTCCCGACGCGGCAGTCTCGTCCCACGCGGTCAAGCAGCGGCTGCAAAGCCTCATTCGCGCAGAGGACCCGGCCGCGCCGCTCTCGGACGAGGCGCTTCGTCTGGCGCTCTCGGCTCTCGGCATCGAGGTCAGCCGCCGCGCCGTCGCCAAGTACCGCGCGGAAATGGGCATTCCGTCCTCGTCCCAGCGCAAAAAGCGCTGAGCGCAGGGCGCGATCCAATATTTTGTCAGGAGGAACATTCACTATGGCCAGCGTCTACGACCGCACCGACATCTACGACCTCTTCGACTCCCCGAAAAAGGATGCACAGACCCTCTCCCACTGGCAGGCCGTTTTCGACGGCAGGCCCATTCGCTCGGCGCTCGATGTGAGCATCGGGACGGGCTCGCTCACGCTGCCGCTCGGGCAGCTCGGCGTCTCGCTGTACGGCTCCGATTTGAGCGACAGCATGCTCGCGCGCTGCCGCAAAAAGGCGGACGAGCGTGGCATCGCCATCGACCTGCGGCAGAGCGATTTCCGCGACCTGACGTCTCATTTTGACCGCAGCTTCGACTGCGTGATGAGCACCGGCAACTCGCTTGCCTACGTGACAAACAACGAGATCACCGGCGTTTTGGAGCAGATGGACGCGCTCGTGGAGCCCGGAGGCTGCCTCTACTTCGACCTTCGCAACTGGGACCGTATCGTGGGGCAGAAAAAGCGTTTTTACTGCTACAATCCCGCCTTTCTGCCAAACGGCGACCGCGTGAACCTCATGCAGGTCTGGGACCATTTATCCGACGGCTCCATTGTCTTCAATCTTGTCTACACCTTCGAGCGCGATAACAAAATCTTCCAAAAAGAGCGTTTTGAGGAGCTCTACCACCCCGTGCCGCAGAAATTACTGCTCGACAAGCTCACGCAGCTCGGCTATCAGGACATTCAGGTCAAGGCTTTCCCCGTGCAGTTCGGCGCGTTCGATATCGAAAACACCGAGTGGTACTGCGTGCTGGCGCACAAAGCAAAATAATCGTTGCCTTTTTCCGCAAAAAGGGCATGATAAGAAAGTCATATCACGCGCGGCGCTAAGCGCCGCGCGTTTCAACAGGAGGAAATTATCATGGACGGTATGAAAAATATCAGCAAGGCAGAGGTTCTGACCCTGCGCGATCAGGTCGCCTATCAGTCCGGTCAGGTCGTCAGCCGCACGCTGGCGCAGAACGAGCACGTGAGCGTCACGCTCTTCTCGTTCGACAAGGGTGAGGAGATCAGCACCCACGAGTCCGGCGGCGACGCGATGGTCACCTGCCTCGACGGCGTGGGTCGGATCACGATCGACGGCGTCGAGCACATCCTGCACGATGGTGAGAGCATCGTCATGCCCGCGCGCCATCCGCACGCGGTGTACGGTCAGGAGCAGTTCAAGATGCTGCTCGTCGTGGTGTTCTGATCTTTTTATTTACCGAAAAGGTGCGAAAGCAGTCTGTTTTCGCGCCTTTTTCGCGCCTTTACCGCAAGGTGGCGCATTATCGCGCCGCATGCTTCTTTGCGTGACCCGAATGAAGCTTCATCCATCGGCCCAATTTTTCGCTTCCGATTTTAACATATCATTTTCTCATTGATACTTGACAAAATGTAATGTCATGGTATAATGGGGCCAATTTCCGCAGCAAAGGAGGCGATCGTTTGAACACCATGGTTACGTCCAAAAATGTCAATTTTGGAGTAAGCTGGCGACTGATCGTTGGCGTAGAGGGGCATTCGTCCGAATCTATGTCGTCGAAGCAGTCGGCAGCGGTTTGATCGACCTCATTTTCCAAGGCTCGGTTTGATTCGCTGCCTGCAATGATCGGCAGCATGGATCCGGTATGCTCCATTGATCTGGCAAAGCACTTGTGGAATGTTCCACAAGCATGGGAGTATCCCCTTGCAATGTCAGAGCGCGGGAACAGACCGGTTTTTTTGTTACCCGAATCATTCAGGACGGGGCATTTTTGCCCCACCGCCATGAAAGGAAATTTTTTACCATGAAACGCAAGCTCACCGTCAAGGAATACACCTATGTTGCCAGCATGCTCTTCGGCCTGTTTTTCGGCGCAGGTAACCTTATTTTCCCCGTGCACCTCGGCCAGATGGCCGGTTCCAACGTTTGGCAGGCCATTCTGGGGCTTCTCATCACGGGCGTGGGCCTGCCGCTGCTCGGCGTGGCCGCGCTCGGCATCAGCCGCTCCAACGGTCTTTTTGACCTGAGCAGCAAGGTCAACCGCCCCTACGCGATGTTCTTCACCTGCGCGCTGTATCTGACCATTGGGCCGTTTTTCGCCATTCCCCGCTGCGCGACGACGTCATTCACCGTGGGACTTGAGCAGGTGCTTCCGCAAAATGGCAGTAACACACTGTACCTGCTGCTCTTCTCGGTAGCGTTTTTCGCTGCGGCGCTCTTTTTCGCACTGCGCCCGGGCAAGATCCTGACCTGGGTCGGCAAAATTCTGAACCCCTGCTTTCTCGTCTTCCTCGCCATTCTGGTCGTCGTCGCGCTCCTCTCTCCGAGTGCGGCCATCGCGGATGTCGAGCCGCTCGGCGACTACGCGTCCCAGCCGTTTTTCGCTGGTTTCCTCGAAGGATACAACACCATGGACGCGCTGGCGAGTCTTGCCTTCGGCATCATCGTCGTGCAGGTCATCCGTGACCTCGGCGTGGACGATCCCACCGCTGTGGCGGGGAGCACCGTCCGCGCGGGCATTTTCAGCAGCCTTCTGATGGCGTTCATCTACATCGCCGTCACGATCGCCGGCACGCAGAGCCGCGGCGTGCTTGAAGCCAGTGAGAACGGCGGCACGGCGCTCGCGCAGATCGCACAGCACTACCTCGGCTCCGCCGGTCTCTTCATCCTCGCCGCCACGGTGACGCTCGCGTGCCTCAAGACCGCCGTCGGTCTCATCACGAGCTGCGCCGAGACGTTCAGCGCGCTCTTCCCCGACGGGCCAAAGTACCGCATCTGGGCAATCATTTTCAGCCTCGTGTCGCTGCTGTTTGCAAACCTCGGCCTCAGCGCCATCATCAGCTATTCGCTGCCGGTGCTGATGTTCCTCTATCCGCTCTCCATCGCGCTCATTGCGCTGGCGCTGCTCGGTAAATTCTTCGGCCACGACCGCACGGTGTACTGCTGGACGATCGGCTTCACGCTCATCGCTGCCGTTTACGATCTGATCATCGCGCTGCCCGAGAGCGTGTTCAACGCCATCCACGGTCCGGCTATCAAGGCGTTCGGTCAGCAGTACCTACCGTTTGCCGACCTCGGCCTCGGCTGGATCTGCCCGACGCTTATCGGCGCGGCCATCGGCCTTATTCTGCACTTCATGCGCGGGAACAGGGCCAAGGCGTGAACCCCTTACAAGTCAAAAATCCGTCCGGTCGATGACCGGACGGATTTCTTTTATTTATCGCGTGTTTTCGCCGCTCACAGCGTCGCGGCAAACTTCGTCACCGCGGCAAGGCCGTCTCTGAGCGTGTTGACGTCGCAGGCGTAGCCGACGCGCATGCTGTGGGGCTGCTCGAAGCAGTCGCCCGGCGTGACGAACGCACCGGTCTCGTGGTACATGCGCTTGCAAAACTCGTAGGAGGGGATATCGAAATCGTAGTAAACAAGCGCGGTCGTACCGGCTTTGGGCTTGGTGTAGAAAAAGTGCGGATTTTCCTTGATCCAGTCATCGAGGATGGCGAGGTTCTCGCGCACGATGCGCTGATTGCGCTTGAGCATCACGTCGCTGTAGCGCAGGGCGATGGACGCGATCGCATCGTCGAACATGCCGCAGCTAATTAAATTGTAGTCGCGGTGCGACAGGAACGCCTTGCGCGCCGCTTCATCGTGCGTGGCGATCCAGCCCATGCGAAGGCCCGCGAGCGAGAAGACCTTGGACATGCTGCTGACCGAGATGCCCTTTTCATAGAGGTCGACGATGGACTCGCACCACTCGTCCTCCTGCGTCAGGTGGCGGTAGACCTCGTCGCAGAGGATGTACGCGCCCACGCCGCGGGCGATCTCCACGATGCTCCCCAGCAGCTCCTTACTCATCAGCGCACCGGTGGGGTTGTTGGGGTTGTTGATGCAGATCATTTTCGTCTCGGGCGTGACGAGGCTCTTGAGCTCATTCAGGTCGGGGAGATAGTCGTTTTCCTGCTTTAAATGCATGATGGCGACGTCCGCGCCGATGGCCTCGGGGATGGAGTAGAGCTGCTGATAGGTCGGCATGATGCTGACCACGCGGTCGCCCGCGGAAATGAGCGAGCAGAATACATGATGGTTCGCGCCTGCCGCGCCGTGCGTGAGCACGACCTCATCGGCCTTGATCGTGTGATAGAGCTTGGAAATGCCGCTGCGCAGCGCCTCACTGCCCCAGATATTGCCATAGGTCAAGCGCTGGGCACAGAAGTCCTTCAAAAAGTCCTCCTTGTTCTCGCCCGTGAGCTCGAAAAGCTCGTCGAGCGAAACGGAGTCAACGCAGGTCTCGGCGATGTTGTATAGCGCACCCACCTCGTACTCGTTCATCCATTCTTCCACAGCAAAGGGCTTGATGTTCATATCGTTCTCCTTTTCTCTATAAAAAGTAACAGCACCCACGACCCAGCCTTATCCGGTCGCCCGGAATACCTACGGCTCAGTCATGGATGCCTTTTCTCCCCGGCCGGTGCCAAAGGAGGCATTTCATATCAGATTGATTGTATTATAATACAGTTTTTCAGATTGTCAAGCGGGAAAACGCAAAATGTTCAATCTCTTATCGGGTGAATATTCAGTTTTCCGCATTGCTCGCGCAGACTTTTCCCGCCGCCGCGCCGCACAGCGCTTTTTTCTTGCGCTTTTGCGCGCGGACCGCTATACTGGGAAAAAACGACGAAAGTGAGAACGATCATGCCGAATTTCGATCCGTTAACTTACCGATATTCTTCCCGCCGCAACGTGGTCTACGCCAAAAACGGCGTGTGCTGCACGTCCGTTCCCCTCGGCGCACAGGTCGGCCTCGACGTGCTGAAAAATGGCGGCAACGCCGTCGATGCCGCCGTCGCCATGGCCGGCGCGATGCCGCTGCTCGAGCCGACGGGCAACGGCCTTGGGTCCGACTGTTTCGCGCTCGTGTGGATCGAGAAGGAGAAAAAGCTCTACGGCTTGAACGCCAGCGGCGTTGCGCCGATGGCGCTGAGCGCGGACGAGGTTCGCGCAAAAGGCTTTGCCGCTGTCCCCGAAGAGGGCTGGCTCCCCACGATGGTCCCGGGCGCGCCCGCGGGCTGGGCGGCGCTCAATGCGCGCTTTGGCACAAAGCCGCTCTCCGAGCTCTTCGCTCCCGCCATTTCCTACGCCGAAAACGGCTATGCCGTGCCCGTCAATGTCGGCAAGCTCTGGGCGCGCGACAGCAAGCGCATCGCCAGGGTCATGGCGCAGGACCCCGCCCCCTATGAATACTGGTGGAAGAGCTTTATGAAGCCGGACGGCTCGCCGTACCGCGCGGGCGATGTCTTCCGTTTCCCCGCCTATGCCGACACGATGCGCTCCCTTGCCGAGACGAACTGCGAAAGCTACTATCGCGGTGAGCTGATGGAAAGGATCGTCGCCCATTCGCGCGCCACGGGCGGCTACTTCTGCGAGGACGACTTCAAGAACTACCACCCCGAATGGGTCGAGCCCATCACGCAGGACTACCGCGGCTACACCGTCTGCGAGATCCCGCCCAACGGCCACGGCATCACGGTGCTGATGGCACTCGGCATGCTCAACGGGCTGACGCTGCCCGAAAAGCGCGAGGACGCGGACTACTATCACAAGGTCATGGAGGCCATCAAGCTCGCCTTTGCCGATACGAAGACCTACGTCGCCGACCCGCGCTATATGAAAACAAAGGTCAGCGAGCTGCTCTCGCCCGACTATCTTGCCGCCCGTCGCGCACTCATCACAGACAAGGCGCTCGAGCCCAAAGCGGGCGACCCGCACTGCGGCGGCACGATCTACCTCTGCACCGCGGACGCAGAGGGCAACATGGTCTCGCTTATCCAAAGCAACTACTGCGGCTTTGGCGCGGGCATCGCCATCCCCGGCACGGGCATCTCGCTTCAGGATCGCGGCGCGAACTTCTCCCTCGACCCGAAGAGCGATAACTATTTGGAGGGCGGAAAGAAGTCCTACCACACGATCATCCCGGGCTTTCTGCTCAAGGACGGCGAGGCCGTCGGCCCGTTCGGCGTGATGGGCGCGTTCATGCAGCCGCAGGGGCAGGTCGAGGTGCTGACGAGCACCATCGATTACGCCATGAACCCGCAGGAGGCGCTTGACGCGCCGCGCATCCAGTGGATCGGCGGCAAAAAGCTCCAGATCGAGCGCGAGGCGGGCGAGGCGATCGCCGAGCAGCTGCGAGCAATGGGGCACGAGGTCGAGATCGTCGACGACCGCACGGCCATGGGCCGCGGCGAGATCATCTGGAAGTGCGAAAACGGCGTTTACACCGCGGGCACCGAACCGAGATGCGACGGCACGGTCGCGAGCTGGTAACAAAGCAAAAAAGGAGGCTTCCCGACGGGATAAGCCCCATAGGTACACAATGTGAACCTATGGGGCTTAATGCCGTGTATGGGGAAAATTAGGGCATGTGGTGCTCCACATGCCCTGATTTTATATTCTGTGCTCCCTTTCCTGATGTCCTCTTTTGTGGATTACAGAAATTCAAATATTATAGTGGCTTTTTCAGCTGATCTGTGGTATGGTGTCTTGCTATAAAGGAGGTAGGACACATGAACGACACTCTGAAACAGCTTTACAACAGATTTTACACGCCACTGCCCATACCAGAGGCTGAGCAGGAAATTGAAGATTGTCACAAGCAACTCATCGAGCGATTGGAAAAGCCAGAGAGAAAACTGGTGCTGCGGATCATGGATAACCAGAGTCTGATTGCAGAAGAACGCTCCATGGACAGTTTTTTCTGCGGGTTCCAATTGGCATGGGAACTGGCATACGAACTGAATCACTTTGAAACGGACAGGCATCTCTTTCCAGTGGAAGAAGCGGAGAGAGATGCCTGATTTTTATGCGGTCAGGCGTACAATGTTTTTGGGCGTATTGCAATTTCTTCATCTCTGATCTTCTCCATTTTGAGCAGCAACATTCTCTGGACTTCTGAATCGCCTCTCGGTATTGTGTGTTTGCAGCCAACAACACAGAGAGGAGAAAAATGCTATGACACAAGTTCCCGTTACAAGATGCCAGTACTGCGGCTCACAAGACATCGGAGAAGGCTGGCAGCACGGAGAAGCCCTGGTTACTTTCAAATATCACGGACTGCTGGGAAACCGTCTGAAGTACCTGATCTGCCGCCGCTGCGGAGCAGTGCTGTATCAGTGTGTGGCAGAACCTCACCGGTTCCCGCAGGCAAGAAGATAACCTTACAGTGCAGGAGGCTGGAATACTATGAAGAAAGAACCTGATAAGCGCATATCTTTCCCGTGCCAGTGGCAAACCTATCAATACGGCACGCAAAGCCCACAGCGGTATCTGCCGCTGTGGGCTTTGTTGTCTCCGCACTTCCTGTACAATAGCAATATCATTCCAATGGGAGGGTCTCTATGAAGAACCGTCAATTGACACAACAACAAATCCGAGCATACGCCCATTATCTTCAGATGGAGGAAAAAAGCGGTGCACCCATGGAGAAATATCTGCGGGATATCCAGGCGTTTGCCTGCTGGCTTGATGGTCGTGACATCAGCAAGGAACTGACCTCGGAATGGAAAAGTCACCTTGTATCCCAGGACTACGCCCCGACCACGGTCAATGCCATGCTCTCTGCCCTGAACAGTCTGCTGGAGTTCCTTGACCTGCGGGAGTGCCGGGTGAAGTTTCTGAAAATCCAACGCCGCCTGTTTCGGGATGCCGACCGTGAGTTGACAAAGGATGACTACCAACGTCTTCTGAATACGGCTCACAAATTGGGGCGGGAACGGCTGGAACTTCTGGTGGAGACCATTGGAGCCACCGGTATCCGGGTCAGCGAAGTAGCGTATATCACAGTAGAAGCTGTTCAACAGGGCAAAGCAGAAATCGCTCTCAAAGGCAAGATCCGCACCATCCTGCTCCCCGGAAAACTCCGTCGCAAGCTGCTGAAGTATGCGAAAAAACAAAAAACCGCCTCTGGTGCGATCTTTCGCACCAAAAGCGGAAAGGAACTCGGCCGCCGACAGATCTGGGCGGAACTGAAAGGGCTGTGCAAGCACGCAGGTGTGGAGTCGGGAAAAGTGTTTCCACATAATTTGCGGCACCTGTTTGCCACGGTTTTCTACCGTACCTGCCGGGACATTGCCAAACTGGCTGACCTGTTGGGTCACAGCAGTATCGAAACCACACGCATCTACCTGGTTACCTCCGGCACAGAGCATCAGCGGGAGATTGATCGGCTGGGGCTTGTGTCGTAGTCACAGAATCGACATTCTGAATAGAGCTTTTCCTTTTCTTTCTGCTAAATGGAAAAGACGGGCATAAAAAATCGCCCGTCTTTCTGTCGGAAAGAGGGCGAAAGGGCGTAGGAATCCAGGCCGCAAATGCAGATTATGCTTGCGGCCTATGTTTTTGCGCTCAAAATCTGGAAGATGTCTTGTCTTTCGTGTCCACGCCTGATATAATAACGATGTATTATTCCACTATGTAGTCGATGTTGGGACGGAATGTCGATTCTGTGAATCCAGGGGGGTGAGCCATTTGGAAGCCGTCGCAAAGGATGTAGAACGGTTCTGTATTTTTGAAGATGATCTTCCACGCAGCGGCGGCCGCTGGCCAGAGTATGCGGCAACGATGATCCTATGCTTTGATCGTTGGGAAAACGATATGGCCATTGGTAGCCTGTGGACTTTTTTTCAATCTACCCCGATTCCATTTCACGGGCTGGATAACCTGCTTTTTATCATGGATGCCATGATGGATCAGGCGGAACAGCCAATGCCTTGGATGGCGAGGCGGCACATCAAAGAGCAGACAAGGCCGCACTCCGGCAGGAGGCCTCAGTTCCAAAATCCCTTGTCATTCAAGCCAGGTCTGCTGGCCACGGTATCCGTCCGGATTTATACCCGTCAGCACGCTACCATGCAGGGAGCGCTGCGTGTGGAAGGCAATCGAGAGGCATGTTTTCGCAGTGGCCTGGAACTGCTGTATCTCCTTCGGGAAATTACAAAACATCCATTTGCTCTTGGACCTATGGAATCGGAACGTGTGTGATATGGGAGAGACTTTATCTGCCTTCTGCCATGCAAGAGACTGTACGGAATTGCTTGCCCAATGGGATCGTCAAGCCAATCTTCCCCTTACCCCTGAAACCATTCCCTACGGCAGCACGAAAAAGGTCTGGTGGCAGTGTGAAAAAGGCCACTGCTGGCAGGTAACGGTGAACAACCGCACCTCCAGCCACACCGATTGCCCATACTGCTCCGGCAGAGCTGCGTGGCCCGGAGAAACCGACTTGGCCAGCCGGTTCCCGGAATTGGCAAGAGAATGGCACCCTACCAAAAATCTACCGCTGACGCCGGAGTGTGTACTGCCTGGAAGTGAGAAAAAGGTCTGGTGGCGGTGCGGCCTGGGCCATGTGTGGCGTGCAACGATCCACTCCCGCACAGATGGCTGTGGCTGCCCGGTGTGCGCCAACCGTGCTGTGGCTCCGGGCATCAATGATCTGGCCAGTCAGTTTCCCAGGCTGGCCAAGGAATGGCACCCTACGAAAAACGGCACGCTGACACCTCAGAAGGTGACCTTTGGGACCAAACGCAAAGTTTGGTGGAGGTGTGAAAAAGGACACGAGTGGTGTGTTTCTGTTCAGTCCCGCACCCTGGACGGGACTGGATGCCCAGTCTGTGCAGGGCGGGTGATCCTTCCGGGAGAAAACGACATGGCTTCTCAATTTCCGAGGATAGCTCAGGAGTGGCATCCTACAAAAAACGGACCTCTGCTGCCGTCTCAGGTCACACCCTCCTGTAAACGGCGGGTCTGGTGGCTCTGCCCCCAGGGACATGAATATGTGGCCGCAGTGGGAATGCGGACCATGCGGAACTCCGGTTGTCCCTACTGTGCCGGAAAGAAAGTCCTGGCCGGGTTCAACGACCTGTCTACGACGGAGCTGGAAATCGCGGCGCAGTGGCATCCCACGCTGAACGGTTCGCTGACGCCCCAGATGGTCACCGCAGGCTCCCACAAAAAGGTTTGGTGGATCTGCGCCGAGGGTCATGTCTGGAAGGCTACCATTTACTCCCGAGCCGGAAAGCAAAGGCGCGGCTGTCCGGTTTGTGCCGGAGTGGTCAACGGAAAACGACGCGCACGCTACGAAAAAATGCTGGCAGAAGTAAAGGAGGTCATGTCGGTTTGATGGTGGAACAATCTCTGCTGGACTTGCTGTCCATTCAAATGGGCTGTATGTATCTGTCCGATTTGCGGTCTTTGCCACCGGAGCAGCGCCGGAGGATACAGCCCAGGCAGCAAAAGCGCGGCTCCTCTATTTGTTATCCCAACCTTGCGAGGCAAGGTAGTATAACTTATGTAATCTTAGGAGGAAGTAAAATGAGAAGCAAAGTACGAACGCGGATTGGGAGTATGCTGGTTTGCTTGGCCATGCTCCTGAGCCTGTTGCCGGTAACGGCATTGGCGGCGGAGGGCACAGAGTGCACTGAGTCTGATTGCGCTCATGTGGCAGCAATCGGAAACACTCACTATGGTACCTTAGCAGATGCATTTAATGCAGCAATTGATGGAGATACCGTAAAGGTGCTGAAAGATTCCAACATTGATGAAGGCATTGAAATTAGTGAAGGAAATGTGGTACTTGACCTAAACGGCAAGACTGTCTCTTATGTTCAGAGCAAATCGAACGACAATGTGGGAATTATTGATATTAATGGTACCGCAAATGTAATGGTAACTGGAAATGGTTCGTTTACTTATACGGACGGTTACTATAATAGTCCAAATGAGAATGAATTGGGCTATATTTTTAGAGTAGCAGGAAACGCGAAACTGACTATTGAAGATGGAAATTATCATGCGGTTCTAACTTGCGTTCAAGCAGGAGATAGTTCTGAAGTTGTAATTAAGGACGGTACTTTTTCCACAGGAATTGAGTGGGGTGGAACTCGTTGGCACCTGAATCTAATGGATGGTTCTGACGCCAAATTCACTGTTATGGGTGGCGCTTTTGAAGGTTTTGACCCTGGTGCCAGCAAGACTGAGAACCCTGTTGCAAATTTCTGTGCTCCTGGTTATATCAGCGTGACTGAGGACGGCGGTATGACCTACACGGTGCACCCCTTAGAAGATGTGGCTGTGGCAGAGGCCAACGGTGAATACTACATGACCCTGGCAGAAGCAGTGGAGACAGTCGTATCCTCCTCCGGCAAGACTGGCACCGTTACCCTTCTCAAAGATGCGCAAGGGTGTGGCATCGGCCTGTTTAACGGCAAAGGCCATGTTGGTGTTGACCTGACTATTGATTTTGGCGGCCATACTTATACTGCCGGGGACCCGGCCGTAGGTTCTGTCGGAACAGAAAGCCAGGCGTTCCATCTGGAAAAGGACAATACTGTTACCCTGAAAAACGGAACCATTACGGTAGCTCCGGACAGCCAAAACACCGCAATGTTGATCCAAAACTATTGTAATCTCACGCTGGACAATATTGATCTGATTGGCAATAATCGTACCCAATATATTATCTCCTGCAATTATGGCGATACCGTATTAAAAGATGTCAACATCAGTGGAACGTATGGAAATTTGGTTGCGCTGGATTTGATGCACTGGTTGGGTACCAGCTATGCGGATCAAGTTCCTACTATGAGTATCCAGAATACTGCGGAAAACACAATTTCCGGCAGTGTTGATATATACTGCTATGGTACCGGTGCTGACAGCTGCCCGAGCAAACCCGTTATGACCATCACCGGCGGCACCTTCACTACCGACGTGAAAGATTATTGCGCCACCGGATACACAACAAAGCAGGACGGCAGCAAGTATGTTGTAGTGTCTAAGGACGGCATGGAAGCTGATTCCAGCGCCAGCGGAAGCACCTCTTCCGGCACTGTAGGCGGCACCTTCAATCCCTCTACTGAAAATGGTGACAACGTCGATACCAGCGGCTCTACCATCGAAATCAATGTCGCTACAGGAAGTGATGGCTCCCAGAACGCTGCTGTAAATCATACCTCCATCGAAATCGCCAGCGACGCCCTGACAAGCGTTTCCTCTACCAACTATGACGTAGCAATTACTACCGATGTTGCCGTCCTGACTGTAAGCCAGGAGGCTTGGGCAGATATTACTCAAAACGCCAACGGGAAGAATGTAACCCTCGGCCTCACAAAGGGCGGCACAGAAACAAATCCTGTGTATACGCTCACAGCTCAGGCGGATGGCGAGAATGTCTACTCCGCAGATAATGCCAGCGGCAAGATTACTGTCGCTGTAAAAGCAACCGCTGAAGCACCTATTTATTATGTTCGGGAAGACGGCAGTCTGGAAAACATGAATGCCGCCTTTGAAAACGGAGTAATCACCTGGGACGTCACCCACTTTTCTGACTATGTAGCTGCCAGCGGCAAGGTAGGTCTGGTAGCGGACGGCAAGGTGTCTTTCTACAACACCATCGCGGACGCCATCGATGCAATGAGTTCTGTGACTTCCGGCACTATCACCCTGCTGGATAACATGACAGAGAGCGTCACGATCCCCACCGGCAAGACCGTTCTGCTGGAACTGAACGGTAAGACACTCACCAATAATGCAGGAAGCCACACTATTACCGTTACCCTGGGCAGCAACCTCACCGTGCAGGACAGCGTGGGCGGCGGTCTTGTAGACAATGTGTCCCACGCACGCGCGGCGATCCTGAATAACGGTACTGCCACCCTTAATGGCGGCAAGTATGACCGCAGCAAGGAAAACGGCCAGAACAGCGAAAATGCTGGCGGAAACTCCTATTATGCTATCGTGAACCACGGTACCATGACCATCAACGATGGCGTTACTGTGGCACAGAACGGTCATTTCTCCAGCATGATTGAAAACGGCTATCAGAACTATAACAGCAGCAATGCTTCCACGGGATATGTCTCTGGAACCAATGCAGCAAATCCCTCTCTCACCATCAACGGCGGCAGCTTCTCCGGCGGCCTGAATACCGTAAAGAATGACGACGGCGGCAAACTGGAGATCAACGGCGGTCGTTTCTCCAACGTCTCCCAAGCTGTTGTTCTTAACTGGAACACTGCCACCATTACCGGTGGTGACTTCACTGTCACAGAACCCGGTGTGAACAGCGTCATTCTCAACGGCTTTGCAGACGGCACTCTTGATATGGGCAAACTGGAGATTAAAGGAGGAACCTTTACCTCCACCACCGGTGCGCCGGTGCTGACTACCATGGGCGGAGCAACCCATAGTGGTGACATCAACATTAGCGGCGGTACGCTGAATGGTGATATTGTGCTGACAGACGCTCACACCGGAGGCAAACTTGAAATTTCTGAAACTGCTGTCATTAACGGTGATGTAATCAATCAGAAAGCTGCCTCTGTCACCGTCACCGGCGGCTCTGTGACCGGTCAGGTATCCAATAACGGCAGCGGCAAAATCACCATTACCGGCGGTACCTTCCCCAATGCAGATATCAGCGACTTTGTTGATTCCAGCGCAACCGCCATCATTACCTTCAACAGCAACGGCGGCAGTGCTGTCGCAACTCAGGTCGTGGCAAAGAACAATTCTATCTCTCTGCCCACTACCACCCGTTCCGGCTACAACTTCCTGGGTTGGTATCTGAACGACTCTCGGGTCGGCGGTCATAATGATTCTTACAAGGTGACCGGCAATGAGACCTTGGTGGCCCGGTGGAGCTACATCAACCAGGGCGGCGGCACAACCGAGCCCTCCGGCGACTACCAAGTCACCGTGGATCGCACCACCGGCGGCAAGATCAGCGTAAGCCCCAGCCGTGCTGATAAAGGCGACACTGTGACCATCACCGTGAAACCTGACAAGGGTTATGAGTTGGATAAGCTGATCGTCACCAACAAGGACGGCGATTCCATCAAGCTCACCAAGAAGGATGACAATAAGTTTACCTTCAAGATGCCCGGCTCTCGTGTGGAGGTCGAGGCTTCCTTTAAGAAGACCGTCGAGGAACCCACCAACCCCTTCACCGATGTTTACGAGAGCAATTACTACTATGATGCGGTGTTGTGGGCTGTGGAGAACGGTGTGACCAACGGTACCAGTGCCACTACCTTCGGTCCCAATGTCACGGTGACCCGTGCTCAGATGGTGACCTTCCTGTGGAGAGCTCACGGCTCCCCCAAGGCCACTGGCACCAACCCCTTTACCGATGTAAGCACCAGCGACTACTACTATGACGCGGTGCTGTGGGCGGTTGCCAACGGTGTGACTACTGGCACCAGCGCAACTACCTTCAGCCCGGATGCCCCCGTGACCCGCGCCCAGGCGGTCACCTTCCAGTGGCGGGCTGCCGGTTCCCCGGTGGTATCCGGCAGCAGCTTTAGCGATGTGGCTGCTGACGCCTACTATGTCAATGCTGTAACCTGGGCTGTGGCCAACGGTATTACCAACGGTACCAGCGGCACCACCTTCAGCCCCGATGCGGCGGTCTCCCGCGCTCAGGCCGTGACCTTCCTGTGGCGGGAGCTGGCATAAGCATCGCGCAATGAGATAAAACCAACAAAACTGGGAGGGACCGGAATTTCCGGTCCCTCCCAGTTGCTTTTTAATTACCCTTTTGGGGCCTCCTCATTTGCTGTGCGCAGAATATGATACACACGACGCAACACCGCTGTCTCACGCAAAAATCCCCGAATCAACTCCTGTTCATCCAGCCATGTGGACTGGGGTGAACGGTATCCTATCTCTCTGCTGGCCTCCCGGCGTGCGGCTTGAATCGCTTTCTGGATGGAGAGCCACTGACCGTAAGCACCACCGTTCAACTGTTTCCTCAGTTTCCGGATGGCGCTCTTATACGCCTTCTCCGCCCCGCTGGGGCCGTTGTAGTTCAGCCGGATGGCCAGTTCCTGAAAGGTCATGCCCTGCTCGTTGGGCTGGCCGATCCCCAGATAACAGCGCACCAAGTTCAACTCTCTGGGCTTGAGCACCTCCTCCATGCGCTGGAGGAGCAGCGTCCGGCGCATGAAATGGTCATAGGCTCTGGCGGGATCACCGCCAAAACTAATATCAAAGACACGCTCACCCAACGACTCGATCTGGAACACAGTGCGATATTCCTCCAGCAGACGCTTGGCCACTTTGACGGAGACTTCCAGCTTCGCTTGAATGGCGGTCAGAAGATTTGCTTCGGTGTCCTGCTCGTGTGCGGCATAGAGGAACGCCACCTGGCGCAGCTGGTAGTAGCGATCCAGCGGGAAGGACAGAGAAAAAGAACTTTGGGCGGCGCAGTCCTTCATGGCCGTTTCAATGGCGGGAGTGGCGTAGGTCAGCAGCCTGGTTCCCATGGATGCATCAAACCGCTGTGCCGCGTCCAGCAGTGCCAGCGCACCCTCCTGCTTAAGATCGTCCACCAGAAAATCCTGAGAAAATTGTTCGCAGTAGCTTGCGGCCAGCATGGTCAGGTATCCCTCGTTCTGGGAAAGCAGAAACGAAGTGGCCTCTGGATCGCCTTCCTGTATGCGCTGGGCAAGCTCCTCATTACTGGGACATGGAGCGTCACAGAGGTACATGCTCATGGCTTGTCCTCCTGGGCAAGCCGAGATCTTGCCTGAGCATAAAGCGTCTCCTGCTCCATGTCGTGGGCGTAGTCTCCAGCAGCGTAGTCGTTGTCCATAAGTGCCCGGTCCCGATAGGTCTCCGCGAGATACAGCGCTTCCCGCCGCAGCTCGTCGGAAATTTTTCCTCTCTGGTGATGCTTGCGGATGGTGTTGGTGCGGGTATTGAACAGACGGTAGACGGGGTGCTGCTTGTTCTGCTCCTTCTGGTGCATCATGGCACCGTACTGTCGGCAGGTCAGGCGGCTGTCCTGGGGTGCCATGCCGCTGCAGTATTTTGGCTTATGTCCGCTGCGGGTAAGAAAATACCGCTCACAGTTCTGACACACGCATGGAGCGTGGCCATGATGCAGCCCGTTCATCAGGTCGAAGCAGTAGAACGACATGATCCTGTGAAAGCGGACGCGCTGGACAAACACCATCTTTTCTTTCTGGGTAGGATTCCTGGCAAAGATGTATGTGGACTCCATGACTGGGGACACCGTAAATTTTTCAATATCCGGCAAGGGGAGGGCGTCCATCACATGCCAGAAATCGTCGCTGGTGAAACAGTCGTGGGCAGCAATGGCAAAGAAGGTCTCGTTCCGCTCCTTGAGCCGGTAGAGATATCCCCGCTCAAAGTAGTCCGTCGCTACAACAAAATGATAGATTCCCAGGGGGATGGCAAAGGCGGCGGCCAGGTAGTGCAAGAAAAAATCCCGATACGGGGCCTCGGTCGACATCAGGGCATCCACCATGTCCTCGCGGCAATATTGGTCCAGCACCTCCAGTTCTCCAGACTTGTCCAGGAAGCAGAAGGGCGGGTATGTCCACAGCACATCCAGCAGGGCGGAGACATCCGAGCGCACCTGTAGGAGCAGACGGGCAAAGGTGTCCCGATCTGCGTCCAGGAGTGCTTCCGCCTCTTTGCTGATGGCACCGCCGTAATGGATCAGGGCCTGAAGGGTTGCCTGATCCTGATTCATAATATTAGCCGCAAAATATCCGGCGGGATAGGCTTGCTCATTCAGAAAAACTAAATCCTGCCACACGTCCAGTGTGAGGTACAGCAGGTTGTTGTTCTGCTTGATCCCCAGCGGCATGTGTCCCCCTCCTGTCCTATATCCATTTTGGCCCTGTCTTGTGATATTCTCATTTTATCAAAACTCCCAGAATAATCAAGTGAAAGGAAAAATACCTTTCCCGGAAGCGCTCACTGAGGTGGGCGCTTTCCATATTCAAAATAAGGAGGAATTGACCGTGAGAAAAAACAACGCACCGCTCCGCACAGTGGATGGAGCAACCTTGATGAGCCAGCCATTGCACTCGCCCAAATTTGTGGTGGACACCCTGCTTGCGCAGGGCCTGCACATCCTGGCAGGCTCTCCGAAAGTGGGCAAGTCCTGGCTGGCTCTGTGGCTGGCCGTGGCAGTGGCCAAGGGAGAACCGGTGTGGAACATGACCACCAGGCAGGGCACCACCCTCTACCTCTGTCTGGAAGATTCCGTCCTCCGTATCCAGAACCGGCTGTTTGAGATCACGGAGGACGCACCAAGCAGCGTCCACTTCTGTACCGAGTGCGACCTCATCAGTCAGGGACTGGAGGAACAGGTGGAAACATTCCTCACCGCCCACCCGGACACCGTGCTGGTCATCATCGACACCCTGCAGATGGTCCGTCCGATCCATGACGCCACCTACGCCAATGACTACCGGGATCTGTCTGTGCTCAAGCGGTTGGCGGACAAGCACGGCATTGCCATCCTGCTTATCCACCATTTGCGGAAAGAAAAGGCAGAGGATGTGTTCCACCGGATCTCCGGCACCACCGCCATCAGCGGCGCAGTGGATTCCAGCTTCACCCTGGTGGAGGAGAAACGGGGCAGCGGCAGGGCCAGACTGACCTGCGTGGGGCGGGACATCGAATACCGGGAGCTGGAGCTTCACCGCAGCGAGGAGAATGTGTGGGAGCTGGTTTCAGACAGCAGAGATGAGCCCGTGCTGCGTGAGGATCGGATCGTCATTCTCATCTCTGCATTTATGAGTACCAGAACAGTATTTATCGGCACTCCCACGGAGCTCTCCGAAAAGATCGACCCTGACAGAATCGAAGGGATAACGCCCAAAAAGATTTCAAGGCTGATCCTGCAAAGCGTTGAGGCCCTAAGGAAGAACGGAATTGCTGCAGTGGTCCGCCGCAGCAACGGGAAACGAGTGATTGAGCTGCGTCGTGCCGATAGTGTCGATTTGGAGGGGGCCGGAAAAATCGTCCCTATCGACCCTGCTGCCGTTGACCAACCGTCTGGAGAGGGCGCGGCGGGGGCCGTGGAGACGGATTCCTCCCTTCGGGGAGGGCAAGCATCGCGCCCGGCTATACGCCGCGCACAGTTTCGGGGCGCTGCCCCGCACCCGGCCCCTGAGGGGGAGAAGGAGGAGCCATGCAGAGAGTAAAAAAGAGTGAGATCATCACCCTGCGGGTGACGCCCCGTGTGAAAGAAACTATCCGGGAACGAGCCAAGGCTGCTGGCCTGACAGTCACTGATTACCTGTGCTATAGCGGACTGGGAAAAGAGATCGTGCGGGTGGAAGGGTTAGAACAGGTGCTGTCTGAACTGAAAGCCCAGGGGCGAAATCTGAATCAGCTCACCACTCTGGCCAACATGGGGAGGGTAACAGTTCTGAAGGGTGACGCACTGGCAGAAAACTACGGAAAAATTTATGAACAGCTCCGGGAACTGCTGCGGGAGGTGACCTGA
>ERZ857969.766-NODE-766-length-50479-cov-8.624841_pt1 | contig 50479 bp, 85 predicted proteins | sample MGYA00519864_ERZ857969 | MGnify/ENA primary metagenome ERZ857969 (study PRJEB31778, sample SAMEA3449382) | human gut metagenome | biome: human gut; feature: human-associated habitat; material: faeces | place: United Kingdom | collected 2010/2012 ...
AGAGCTTCAATGGTTGGAAGCAGTACAGAAGAGTGAAGAAGAATACCATCAATGGTTAACTCAGTTCAAAAAAGAGTGTGCATTGGATGGAATCATTGTTGAAGAAGCTTATAGCACTTACATTGTTGGGTATACCAAATCCGGTAAAAGATTCTCAATGTGTATCAATAGTGGGTGGACAGAAAGAAGTCTTCATTCATACACCCTCAAAGTGAACGGAATAGTTCTTTTCACTTCTGGATTATTCAGTACAGGATACAGATATCTCAAGAGTGTGTAGAACAATAGGAGGAGCAAATATAATGACCAATACAAATTATGTAAGAACACTTGATTTTGGTGAAGTTCCAATCAGGAAAAACTTCACGGAGGGACAAGAGTATGCATGGATTGAACTGTCTGATCATGGATATGCATCTATTCGGATAGACCCAAGAACAAATCAGCCTTTTGCTGTTCTTTTTGATGAGGATGGGAATCAGATAATGTGACACTAGAGCTAAAAATTTTTCTTTGAAAATTTTCTAAAAACTCTTTACATTTCTCCCATATGAGAGTATGATGAATTCATAAGGAAAGGGTGATACCTACCTGAAGCAGTAATGCAGGAGCAGTTGAAGACAATTAGTTCCAAGCATGAAAAGTAAGAAGACTCACCAAATGGAGGAAAAAGATATGACAAAGGCACAGGAACTTACAATTGAAAAGATCAAGAAAGCAATCCCTGAATTTGATTACTACAACAGTGACAACTATGAAGTGAAGGAATGGAAAGTTACAGAGGAAGAAGAATTTGGTATTGTGTTCCTTTACTTTGTAACTGGCAGGAAAGATGATGAAGGAACCATGGCTGAAGTTATCTGCAGAAAACATAGACACTGTGTAATTGGTAAGAATGGTGGTATTCAGTGCTTCAGAAAAAGAGGAAAGACACAGTTTAGAGCATCTGTGTTTGACTTTATGAATAAATTCTATGAGCATTAAAGGAGGAAAAATACTATGAAAAGCTGCTTAAAATACTGTGTAGCATCAATATACCTGAATTCTCTTGGAGAAGCAAGTGTAGGATATTATGCTTATCAGAGAGGACCTTATGGCACGCATCTTACTGAAAATGTGAAAGATGAATATGTACTTTGGTATGACACAGAAGAGGAAGCCAAAGGCATGATTCATAACAGCGAGGGAGAATGCATACTCAGCATGCGCACCGACTATATACCGAAATTTGGAGGAAAATAACCATGATTATCAACAAAACATTCGAAGGAGCAAATCTCAAGAATGAATTCATACAGAAAGTAGTTGTGACAGGATATCAGCACACAAGAAGATATCACTACAAATATCTTTTCGACTCAGGCTTGGTCATAAGAGTAGACCAAAAGAATAAAGAAAAATGTGTCATTGCAAAAATAATCAAGACAGGGTGATAAGCCCTGTCTTTTATGGTTCTGGCTGTTCGACTATGATTCCGGCTTTCTCATACAGCTGTTTCTTTATATCATCAAGCGAGATTTCTCCTCTATCAAATTGACCATTTCTTTTGTGAATACCTTCTATGAATGCATTCAATCTTTTCTCTCTAAATCCACAGTCTTCATACAGGGTAAGAAGACCCAACATCATAAATGCAGACCAGCTTGCTGCTACAGCTTTATCAGCTCTGTTCTGTACTTTTTCAACTTCTCTCATTCTTCTTAGAATGTCATTCTTACTATCATAATGTTTCTTTGCCATAAATTCTTCTCCTATTCCCAGTGAAATTTTTCATGCCACACCTTTTCTTCCGGTAATCTCTTAAATTCTCTTTTGCACAGTTCTACATCACTTTTTTCTCTATGATTGGGTCTTGGATCTATACCAACTCCACAAGCACATCTCTCATCCATGTCATAGAGATTTTCACATATACTGCACTGAAAGGCTCTCATTCCCATCCCTCCTTGACCACATAGTCAACGATTTTTTTCTTTGCTTGTAGGGCTTCAAACATTTTTTCATCTATGCTCTTTCCCTTTCTGAGTTTCGCCATCATTATGTAATAATACACAGGTCTTGTCTGACCTGGACGATGTATTCTTTTTCTAGATTGCTCATACAGAGCTAATCTTCTTGGTAAGCTGTAATATATACAATATCTAGAACGGGTGAGATCAATAGACTCTGAACCTGAGCTATATTGAACAGCAAGCACTCTTGTCTTACCTGCTTTCCAATCATTCATGGTATCTTCTTTTCTACTCAGCTCACTACACTTCACACCCATCTTTCTACAGATTAATCTTATATTCTTAAGATCTTTTCTGTAAGCTGCAAAAACAACAATGGGTTCTTTCTCTGGAAATTGTTCAAGCAATGAAAGAAATTCCTCTCTCCTAGCATGATCTACATTGACTATAGATTTCTCCTTTGTGTCAAAATCTTGAACAACAAGATACCCAGAAGTGAGTTGTTGAAGCCTGAGAACAAGTGTTAGAGCATTTGAAGATTCCATGTATTTTCCATTCAGCTCTGCAATCTTCTCTTTCACTATGCTGTGATAGAGCTTTTCAGATTTAGTAGGTAACATAAAGCTCCATTTAATATCTGTTTGCTTCGGAAGTTCTACAGAAGATTCAATATAGAAAGCACAGCTGTACATCTTCTCCCTCAGTCTGTCAAGATTCTTGTATGGGTTCTTCTTATCAAGCATTCTGAATCCCATTGCTGCAGAAAGATCAACATCTACATTTTCATATTCATTTCTAAATTCTGTGAAATTTGTACCAAATATCTTTGGATCCAGGAATCTATATTGTGCATACACATCCACAGGATTTTCAGCTAAAGGAGATCCTGTTACAAGATATCTGTGAGAAACTTTCTGTCCTAGTATGCTAAGATATCTTGAGCAATTGCTCCTGGGAGACTTTATTCTATGGCTCTCGTCACAAATTACACAATCAATACCAAGTGTTTTTCTAAGAAACATCCGGTCAATGCCATGCCTCCATATCTTTTCGTAATTTATAATAAATACATAGATCTTATCCTGGGAAGCTGTGGTCGTGATTTTAGGGATTGTTTTAAGTTTATCAATAACTTTTGCCGTGGAAAGGTTGTTGAGCCTGTATACGTCAAATAACCCATCTATTCCGTGTATAGATATTTGCTGTTCCCACACTTCACAGGCTTTGTATGTGGCAACAACAAGAACCCTCTTGAATTTTCGGTTCTGTATTAGATCTATCATGACTTTTGTTTTTCCTGTTCCCATGTCAGTATACAAGGCAGCAGCATCCCTTTTCATGAGGTATTTTAGAGCCTTTTTCTGATGTTCCCATGGTTTTGTTTTGAATCTCATAAAAACCTCCTAGAAATACCCATCAATGTGCTTTTCGGTATACTCTTTCCATAAGAGGTGGAATTTTTCTTTATCAGACAAAGATTCAAAGAATTTCTTGTTCTTTTCTATTCTTTCTTTTCTTTCTCTGTCCTCTTGCTCTTCAACTTCTTCCAAATAACTCATAGTCCTCCTCCTTTACTTGATTGTTTATAGAGTCTTATAACATGTCTTGCTATCTGTTTGAGATATCTACGTTGAGATTTCTTTAGTCTATGATAAAGTAAAAACCCTGTAGAACCGTCAAAATCATAGATTGCTCTATAATACTCACTGTTTTCCGTTTCTTCAGGGTATTTCTTCATCAGCTTTACAAGATGTGCTGATTTCTTGTCAAATAATTTATCTGAGATAACAGATTCATTAAGCTCATAATAGATAATTGAATGAACTATAACATATCTTGCTGCATAATCTATCTTTTCTTGTGGTGTAAGCTCATTAAATTTCATGTCAACTCCTAAACATTGTACATGTGACTACTTTTCTGTTAATGACCATGTTAGGCTTCTGAAAGCAATTTCCCAGATCACCTCTGCTACACTTTATACAGAGATGCTCTTTTTCTTTTGCAAGAATAGCTACATTGAGAATACTCTTGATCTCACACAGTTCTCTCTTAGATTCCATGTTACCAGTTGCATCTGCATAAGCAATTTTTCCATCAATTTCTAAGATAGCTTCTTCAATCTTGGTCAATTTTCAATACCTCCTTTACATCTTCTATTGAGTAGCAGATACCAACAAGAGCTCCGGCTGCTTGCCACTTCTTCAGATACAACTTTTGCTGTTTAGTAGGCTGATACCCTGTATCTGAGCTTTTAAGTTCTATCTTGAAACATTTTCCTTTGTAACAGCCATTGATATCTGCTCTCCCACTCTGCTTTGCATTTCCACTTACATTCTCTGCTACACATTGAGGGAGAGAATTCAGATATCTGAGGACTTTACTCTGCAATACTGATTCTACCATATCTCATCATCGCCGTCATTCTTTACAAGAATAGACTCTGTGCGACAGAACCCTGCTATTGCTTTGTCATCCCAGTATTCATTTGCATATACCTTTCTTGTACTGTTGTTGAAGAGAATCTTACACTCATCAAGATTATCATTGATAGCATCAAAATGCAATCCTCTCTCCGTGCAGAACTCAACTGCAGCTTTCAGTCTTTCATTATCTCTGCTTGTCCAGAGAATTATCTTTGCACCCTTATCAATGGCTTCTCTTACCTTGTCCCAAGTGTATTCAATGGGTTCTCCAATCTCAGGAAACTTATCCTCAACCAGAGTACCATCAAAATCAACCGCAATGATGTAGGGTAACTTGTTCATCTGTTCTTTAGAAACACTCTTCTCCATAAATGTTCAATTCCTCCTTCATTTTTCTTGTCAGCCATACTCTGAACCAGCCCTGACGATCCGTATTGCTCTCAATATACAGCTCAGGGTGAGCTCTTCTGTAGAAATCTTTCACCAGTTCCTTGAGAACCTTTATATCATTCTTAGAGGACATAGCCAGATGAATATTAAAATCTTCCTTTGCCCATCTTGAAATGATATCATTAAGATCTGTGGTTTCAAGAGTTTTTGCTCTCATAAATCTCTTGTACAGATCGTCATCAATGTAAGAGATGTGTGTCCATTCTGCTCTATCATGCTCTTCATTGACAACTTTTATGATCACTTTTCCCAACTTTGCCATTGATACCCTCCTAAGATTTAGTAACTTCTCTGTTCTTGAGTGATGTGTTATAATCTCTCTCATACAAATGCAGAGATGCAGCAATATGAGTATATGTCCCCAACCCCACATTCAACCGCATAGCCAGATAAATCTGCATGCAAGTGAACTGGAACACATCGTTAGGGAATCCCATCCAGAGGTCATTGCTTCTCATATATGTGGTCATATAGAGCTTGTCCTCACGGAGGAAGAACTGAAGACATACAGTGCAATTCAAATCTTTGGTCGGGTTCTTAATAACATTTCTTGCCTCTTTAATATGAATGACTGCCTGACGAGTATTCGGGTCTTTGCGGAGCAATTCTTCACACATCTGCATCTGGTCAAACTCAAGAGGATCGCTTATGTGCCAGTCCACTGCATGCTGGATGATATTACCATAATTGCTGTTGACTGCTTCACCATTATCACTCATTCTATCCCATGCTTTGGTATAGAGTTGGATAGCCTTGAGTCTTGGATTTCCAGATAGATACCAAAGGAGTTCACCGATACAATACCTTATCGGCAGCTTTCTTATAGGACTTTTCAGAATGCATCTTGTAGGATCCTCTATGGTGGTTACTGCATTGATGATTTCACCAATCACAGCCCCATCTCTGCTGGAGTCCACACCTTTACTTTCCTTGGCTATCTGCTCAATTTCATCATACCAGAATTCCCAGGCTTCATCTATATCCTTTGCATGTTTTGTTATGTTGAATGCTACATTCATTTCCATTCACCTCCGGTATTCCATCTGATGAGTCTTCCACCAAGCATAGACTGATTGCTGAGAACATCCTCAAATCGAGCCATAACTTCTGCCACTGTAAGACCATTGATTACTTTCTCTCCTCTATCCTTGAGTCTATTTTCTATCTCGTCAAGAGGGGCTTCTACATAAACTACTCTTGCTCCGGCTTTCAGCATCTTAATCTCAAGCCTATGCAGGTTCTGAAAGCTACCGAGTGGTCTGTCTTCCTCTTTCTGATATACGAACTGACCATAACAGAATCGGTCTGCTATGATGTTTCTGGTCTTACTTGCTTCAATAATACCCTCGAAGAACTTCTTGTCATTCGGGGTTGTAGAAGTGCAGTGAACAATTTCTGCACCAAGAACGTTCGCAAGGCTTCTAGCAAGCGTACTCTTACCGGAGCCATCGCATCCTTCCAATACAATCAGCATTTTGTTTCCTCCCTCTTTATATCGATTCTTATTACATCACGAACTCTGTATACAGATATCTTCCCATCGATAGCTTTCAAGTCCATTCTGGGTATAGCTCTATTCTCACAGAGCAACTTATATGCATTACTTATCCATTCCAAATAATCTCTTTCCATGATCATTCCTCCCATTTCTGCTTATGCCAGTTATCACCACAGAGCGGTTCACTTGTCTCTGACACTGATTTTGCAAACTCTTCGATCTTTTTAGTAGGTTCAGGCATCGTCTCTTTTCCAAGCTGATCCGGAAGCAATCCAACTCTATGAGATAATGCATTACAGCCAAGACAAGGAGTGAAATTTCTCTTTCCAGCATAGAGCAATATTCTTGCAGCTTTGAATTTCTTATCCTGCCAAATATCATCTATGTCTCTCTTCAGAATATTTCCGATAGGATATTCTCCTCTAAAGTCATTACAGCACAGAGCAACTGAACCATCATACCGGAATGTCATTTCTCTGAAAGGTCTTGCACAACGCTTTCCATCATAAGAATAATCTAAAGGAGCAGCAGCACCACAGTGATTACACAAGTGCCGATTGATTGCAGCACCCTCATCTGTCTGAATGGGTGGATTGAAGAGAATTCTGAACTTTCTATGACTAGAGCTGTACAATGGAATACCCTTACCAAGAATTTCATACTCAAAGTCTTTGTTATCCTTGATATACTCAAGAATTTGGTGTCCATCATCTTTAGGGGTATACATGTCTATGATCAAGTCATTAAGCCCTGCAGACTTGAGCTCAGCAATCCTGGATTCGATGTCATCGGAATGTACAATACCATATCCGTTGGTCATCATTGACAACACAGCTTTGGGAAGCCTTTTTCTAAAGAGCTTTACCAATCGAACACAGTTCTTGTTAAGCATAGGTTCTCCATGCATGCTGAAGATTATTCTGCTATTCCATCCAACTCTAACAATTTCATCTGCTATTCTCTCTGCTGTTTCTTTTGTCATGAAATAGAATGGTTCTTTTCCTTTCTCTCTCATACCTCTCAACCCACAGAATCCACAGCCACGATTGCACCCCTCAGTGAACTCTACCTGAATTGAGAAAGGTCTTTCTTGAAGCTTCATTATCATTCCTCCCAATATTCTTTGATTGCTTTTGTTCCTCTTATCTTATGGAGCTTCCGGTAGTCAATATCACCCCACATGTAGTTACCCTCTTCATCTCTGAATGAAATTCTGAGGTAATCACGAATAGGATACTTCTGCAGCATTCTATATTCATAAGCATGGAGCTCTTTCTCTGTTTCCGGAGTTCTTATAACACTATCACATTTTTCACTCACATAGTCATATGTGAGACAAGGAATATTGAAAAGAGATCCTCCGGCTTTCAAGATAACCGCACAAAACCCAATATCATCACCATGACGGTCAAATCTCTTCACATCACGGTCAATACCAGCCTTGTGAAGCCCTTTCACATTTATAAAGGTCACCTGCCTAGGAGTAGGTCCAGCATTGATGATGTATTTGAGTTTAGCATTATCCACCGCCTGACTGAGTCTCTGTCTTCTAATGTTGCCAAGATACACATCAGGGTAGTTCTTGAATACTTCTCTTGACAGCTTTGCAGCCATGAGTAACACTTTCTGCTCAAGCAGAGGATCCTTTTCTCTATCAATTTGAATCGTGTGTTTTGAGCAAAGATGACCCGTTCCGGATACACCATCATACATGTATGCAACGTACTTGATGTCATCATCCATATCAATTATCATTGAATATTTATGCTCAACTGCATATTCATATATGAATTGACGGGTGCTCGCAAGACCATTGATCGGGTAATCCTCCGGAATCGGAAGAACATGGAATTCGGGGTTCTGTTTCTTGTAAGCTTCATATTGTTCACTCCTTACAACAATATGGATCTTTTTCTTCACTTCTTCAGAGAATGTTCTAAAGAGCTTTGCACTCACAAAATCAGGTCTGTTATAGGACGGGCAAAATATATGTGGCATGGAGCTTACATCAAGCTCATCCAACAGTCTTTTCATTTTCTTTTTCTTCATATATTGTCCTCTTACAAAAGGGGAGCGAATTGCTCCCCCTTATTCAACTACATGTTATTCCTCATCCCAGTCATCATCGTCATCTTCGTCGTCATCGTCTTCCGGCTCAGGCTTCTTTTTTGCGGGAGCTTTCTTCGCAGGAGTCTTCTTTGCAGGAGCAGCCTTTTTCACAGGTTTCTTCTTGGGTGCAGGCTCTTCCTCTTCGTCATCGTCCTCGTCTTCGTCATCCCAATCATCGTCGTCATCATCCTCATCTTCATCCTCAGGAGGATTCATGGGAGCCTTTTTCTTGGGAGCTTTCTTGGCAGGTGCTTTCTTAGTAGGTTTCTTTTTAGGAGCTTCCTCCTCTTCCTCCTCTTCATCATCTTCATCGTCATCAGAATCATCTTCCTCATCCTGATCCTCATCGTCATCTTCTTCATCAGCTACAGCTGCCAGCTTCTTACATTCCTGGACTCTGGAACGGATTTTACCCTCATACTCTTCATCAGACACGGTGATGATGCAGACCTTTCCGATCAGCTTATCCAGATCCAGTCTTACCTTGCCATCACACTTCATACCGATTGCCTGGAGCAGTCCTTTCAGCTTCCACAGAGCATTCTCAGCCAGGGGATAATTCTCGATACATCTTGCTCCCTTGTCAGATCCCTTGGTCACTTCATAAGTGACAACAATCATATCATTTCCACCCTGAGACTGTTTCATATCAGCAGATACGATCTTTACTACATGCTGCCCCTCACTAGGACGATTGAAACTCTCAACTCCTGTGAAATCAACGTTTACTTTCTTACTTGCCATAATTATGTTCCTCCTTAAATTTATGCAAATGCTTATAGCACATTGCTCTTCTACTCACCCTTTACAATACTCATGATCTTGTCATAAGTAGGGTTTACAACGATTGCAGGGATCTTTATGCTAGGATCAGTTTGGAGCTTTGTCCAATAGTAGGAATTTGCTCCAAGATGTGCAATATATCGCACAACTTCTTTTTCTTCTCCGTTCTTCCCAACTACAGTCTTCTTCATTTTTGCCATGTGAATGCCATAGTTCGCCATACCCTCAAGATATGTTCTGGCACCCTTTGTTGTGTTGGGTCTGAAGTCAGGAATAATTTCATCCTCCATACCCTCTATTGTATCATTACTCTCATGGCATGTAAGAGCAACAATATGAGTTGATGCCACCTGATGGAAGATCTTAATCAGTTCCTCTGTTTCAACTTTCAGATCTCCCCATGATTGCTGTGTCATCTTCTTCTTTTTCTGGATGATGTTTTGATCTATCCAGACATTCGTGATCATGCTGAATGTATCAACAGCAACACTCTTGAATTTTCTATCTTTGATCAGCTCTTTTCCAATCTCTTTTAATTGTTCAAGAGTTTCAACACGGATAGCCTTTATTCCATCAGTGTTGGCAATTGTATTTGAACCATCATCACCGATACAGAGATATAGCATAGGCTTGGGAAGAGTTGACAGGAAGTTTGTCTTTCCAGTACCACTCTTTCCCCAAGGAACCCACAGATTCCTCTGCCCAAGATCACTTATATCAACAGCCTGTGACAGATAACTCATTTCTTCACCTCCTTGCTGGCTCTCTGTTCTCTTGTTGTGAATTCTTTTTCTAAAACATACTCTCTACTTCCACCGCTCATTTCTGCAAGACATATGCTTCGATAAGTGCACCAAGCACAATCTCTAGTAAGATTTTTTGTCTTATTCTCAGGACCTCTTCGGACAATATCCTTACAAGTGTATAAGAATCCTGCAAAAACATCATCAACCATCTGAGGGTACACATCCTGTTGAACACGAAAGAAAAAGTTGTTTTCATTTCCCCTGTATATTTCTCCTTGCGCTAGGATTGATGGATCTGTTATCCCTTTTTCTTTACAAGCTCTTCTCCAGCTTTCTACCGTGATCTCTTGTGATTTTGAAGCACTGAATCTCTTAGATTTTTCCAACCAGATAGGGTATTTTGCGGGAGTACTTTTTATGTAGTCCCATCTTACTGCTCGAGGTAACATACCCCAGATCATTTGAGCTGCCTTGCAGTATAAACTCTTCTGAGTATTCATGACAAGAGTATTCATGTCCGGAGGTCTGGAGAATGTTTTATGCTCACCGATCTCTATGGACTTGTTTCCATTCTTGTCAATATACTTGTACAGCTCATCTATGACCCCTACAAAAATGATATCCTCATTTCTGTAATACCCTATGTTCAGTTCAAATGGCTTCTCAGTCACTTTCGGCAGCGGTGTACCTTTCCACATCTTTTGGTAGTCCATGAATATGTCCTTGAGGTCTTGGGGGTAATCTATTCCGAGCTCTGATTGCCAGCTTGCTGGCATCTCATAGAACTCATCTCTCATTCTCCTCCATTCTCTCTTAACTTGTTCAGGATCTTTTCTAACCTCAAGAAGTTTATGAAAATCACTGCCGAAGTGCAGCGGTCTTGCTGGTCGGATGCTCTCTAATCCTTCGATGTACCTAAGATAATGTAGATATGGGCATCTCAAGTAGGAACTCTCTCTGGAATAGCTTATATGCATCCCGATCTCTTACTCCATCTCTTCAAAGTCATCCTCGTCTTCGTCAACGGGCTTCTTCTTTGCAGGCTTCTTTGCCACTTTCTTGGCAACTTTCTTCACAGGCTTTTTCTTGGGGGCTTCCTCTTCCTCCTCGTCATCCTCGTCCTGCTCTTCCTCTTCTTCCAGCTCCTCTTCTTCCTCTTCAGGTTCGGGCTTCTTTTTCTTCTTAGCTGCTTTCTTCGCAGCCTTTTCCTCAGCCTTTTTGGCTGCCAGCTTCTCTGCTCTTGCTACTCTTGCATTCTCTTTCTTAGCAACTTCTTCAGCTTCTACATCAGAATCATACTCCTCGATGTAGTTTGCGTATGCCTCCGTCTTGGGAGCCGGATCGATCATCTTACCAGTTTTTCTGGAAAACTTGCTCATGCCCTTTCCGGTTGTGAAATAGATGAAATTGGCATCTGCCTTTTCAACTACCTTGACTCCACTGAATGCACCAGTGAAGAGTCTCATGATGACTTTGTCACCTTTTTTGATGTTCTTTAAATTTGCCATCTTTTTCCTCCTTTATATAATTGAGATGTTGGTGTATGATATCCACATTATGTGGGAATATCCTTTGTTATAAGGAAGTGCTGTGTCATCTCGCTTCCCCGCATAAGTGTCGAATACATACGTCGCAACGTGTTCTCCTTTTCACGGTCGGGGCATTAAGTGGGGTAGATTGACCATGACTTTTTATCGCTTCTCGCACATCCCACCGTCCTGCTTGCTTCCTTACAAGTTCATCATACTACAGATTCATCTAAAAGTAAAGTACTTTTTACAAATTTTTGTAAATTTTTTTATCTAATGCGTTCCCCACTTTCCAACTCCTACATCACAGTCTAGTTCCACTTTGAGCTCTACTCCAAATTCATCCATTAGTGCAGGATGTTTCATGATCCTACGAATCTGCTCTACAAACCAGTCTTTCCCATCCTCCGGAAATTCTCCAAGGATTGAGTCATGAACCGTTCCTACAATACATAATCCATATGGACTGAGCTCCTTATGCACCTGAATTGCAGCACTCAAAAGAATATCAGACCCTGTGCCCTGCACTGGTGTGTTTATGGCTACACGCTCTGCGGCACCCTTGTCCTTCCAGTTCTGTGAGTATATTCCAGGGGTCTTTCTAAACCGACCAAACAGATTTGGTACACCACCCAAGGCTTCAGCGAGTCTCCTTTGTTCTTCATGCCAAGGTAAGAGTCTAGAATATTTTGCAAAAAACAGCTCACGGAATTTCTCTGCCTCCGGAAGAGTAAAGACAACCCCATATGAATCAAAGGCATAATCAACGAATTTCTTAGCACCCATTCCATACAGGAATCCGAAATTCACAGCTTTTGCTTTACCTCTCTCCTCTTTAGTAGGTTCTCTTCCACCAGTCATCAGTTTCGCTGTCTCTGTATGAATATCACCATTCTCATGATAGATTCTCAACATGGTGGGTTCATTTGCATAATGAGCAGCAATTCTCAACTCCAGCTGGCTGTAGTCTGCTTCGAAGAAACATCTTCCCTCCGGTGCATGATATAATCCTCTTACATCCTTTGTTCTAGGAACTTGCTGTAGATTTGGATCTGTACAGCTTGTTCTACCAGATACAACGTTTGTGAGATTAAATGACGGATGTATTCTTCCATCATAGCTGCTATCATCACCCCATCGTTTCAGAAACATCTTGTTGAGGGTGTTTGCAGCGGTGTATTCAAGCATAAGAGTGGGGAGTTCATAACCTTTTGATGCCAGCCTTTTAAGAGTTCCTGCATCTGCACTGGGTGCTCCTGTCTTTGCACTTCTCTTAAGGACAGGAAGATTCTCTCCATCTTTATCAAGGAATAACACCTGAGCCTTTTGCTGAGGACTATTCCAATTTATATCATAATGTTTCTTGAGCTCTTTGAGTTTTTGAACTTCAATTCTTGCATATTTTTCTTTTACAACTTCATATTCCTCTTTATCAAAGAATATTCCTGTTCTTTCTATATCTCTGTACATAAGATAAGCTGGTCTTAGTAACTTTCTGTAGATCTTCTCTTGTTGAGCACTTAAATGATTCACGAAAAAGCAAAAGAGCTTCCATGTGTACTTGAGATCCTTTTTAAGATATCTCTTAAGAATAAATTTATTCCCTTTTCCGAGCTTGTCCTTTTTACTTATGTCCCAATCTTCCACACCAAGGTATCTTCGTGCCATTTTCTTAAGACCATGCTCCTCTGCAAGATCATAAGCTGTACCCATCAACAAGATATCTTCTGAAATGGGTAGCTTGATTCCATATTTGATCTCCAAGAACAGGGTGTCGAACTTACCATTTTGGAGAACAGTCTTGGCTTTTTTTCTTTTGAGCTTCTCACAGATTGATCGTAACTTATCAATATTCTCAGGAATGCTCATGTCAAGAATATATCCTTTGAAGAATGGCTCATCAACAGCATGAGAAAGTCCTATTCCAATGTATGTGATCTTATCTATATATCTATTCAGTCCAGTTGTCTCTATGTCTATCGTTGCATACAGCATATCATTCCCTCCTGATACAGATTTCGTCAATTCCCATCATGTAAAGAATTGGTGTCGGTATGATTGCTATCATCAGTATGAATGTAACATCCTCTAGAATCCTATTTGCTTTATTCCAATTCAATATCTGTACCTCCAATCCTCACATGTTTTGGCTTGTTGCTCTGCATTTGTTAATATTTCTCCTGTCACTTCACAGCATATACTAGATGAATGGTGATTATTCAAATATCTACAATATGAACAGCTGTGCTCTTCCATATCTGGTTCTAATTCTTCACATGCATAGCCATTTCTATTGAACCATTCTCTCAGAATATCTCTATGACAATGATGTTTTGGGTTTTCCCAGCACAAAAGAACTTTTCCATCAAGCATTCTATAGAATTCATTGACATCAAGTTTTTTCAATTTCTTAATGTAAGATTTTCTAAATTCCTTCCATGTGATATTACCATTCTTATAACTCTCTACTAATTTCCAATCCGGTTTGAGCTCATTACAAATGTCACAATCTATTGCTTTAGGTTTACTATTTGCAACAGAAACACCATTATGACCTCTATAATGAGCAAAATATCCAGTAAATATCATATAATCACCTACACTCTAAGAGCCTTTGCTACAGCCTTGCAGCACTCCTGGTATTGATATGAATCTGCACATAAGATGCCAAGCCTTTGAGTGTACTCTGTGTACACTCTATAATCACCTTTTCTTCTATCAGCTTTTGCATCTGCTACAATTGTATCCGGTGTTTCAATGACTATCATCTTCTTCCCTCCTTCTTGAGTCCTATTCCTTTCCAACAGTATTCTCTTGATTTAGAATCTCTCACCTCTGTCACTCCTTGTGACCTGATATTTCGCATAAACCCTTGCTTCTTATGAGCTTCTCTTCCTACATCATTACAGAATCGAACATATGCTTCATACAGATCATTCTTGGGTATTCTCTGTCCTTCTCCTAAGACACACTTCTTGGCAATAAATGCATGAATGCTGTCTGAATCCTGACGAAGATCTTCTACCAATCGATCTGAAGCTGATGTCCTCGGTATATCTTTCAGAGGCAGCAATGTTAGTAGGTAGGGGATCACTTCCTCGACCCCATTTGTGCAGAGATCGTTTACATAGTCATCATTCAAGAACAGCTCCGTTTCCATGCTAAGAATTCTCATACGCTTATAGAATGCATTTGACTTCTCCTCCAACTGCAATGGCATCTGGTTGAAAGAGAATATCAATTTTGAGAATGGTACGAAGAAGAATGGTTCTTTTCCTTTCTTCTCATGCATGATTAAATCTCCACCAGTGATCTTTTTCAGGGTATCAATGCTACTCAAAGGAAGAGAGTTGTTATCTGCACAAGCATTCAACAGTCTTCCATACAACTGAGCCGGATAGAACCTCATATTCAGCTCATGCATACTCAGAGCAGATGTGTTCTGACTGCCAACCAAATTCTCAAAGAACCTTATAAGTACCGATTTACCCGTGTTGGACTTTCCCAAAAGAACCATGAATGTCTTCAAACCATGCTTGAGTGTCATACAGTATGCCATGTATTTGAGAATCATCATTATATCTTCTTTCCTGAGCTTCGTCTGCTTGAAGAACCCATACAGCCTTGTCTCTTTGAAAGGAGTATATTCTCCAACCTCATGTGGAATCTGAATTGTCTGAAGATATTTGCTGTCATGCTGATAGAGCTTCCTATCCCTAATGTTCCATACCCCGTTCTTGAAATTGATAAGATCTGTATCAGGATTGAGCTCATCTGATGTCTTGCGTATCCGGTAATCATCAACCAAGAGCTTGTACACGCTCATTATTGTTTCTTGTGTGATGAATCTATCAAGCATGATCATATCTTTTATCAAGCTACGAACATAGCTGCTTGCCTCAACATATACACCATCCTGATATCGATAGCAGTCACTTCCTAGTACGAACACCTCACCTTGATTGACAAAGTAGTCCACAATAGCTCTGCTGTTTACTTTAGTAGGTGATCCTTCACTGTTGTATATGAGGTAAGGGTTTTCTCCCTGATCTTGAGCTTCATACTTATGAACATTATCTATGATCTTGCTCAGCTCTGACTCTTTCATAGGCTGATCAAACACAATATCATTGATAGCTCTAGCCATCTCCTCTATTTGGTCATCATCTGCTCCTCTGTTCTTATATGCCATCAACTGACTAAAGAGAGATGCATTCCTGCCATCTCCCTCTTTCAGATTCAACAGGCTTTCTCTTTTGGGCATAGGAGTAAACTCAAGAGGCAAGTCAGCAATCTTTCTTGTCTTGTTGAACTTTCGGTCATTAGTCCCAAAAGGAAGAACAACATACCCTTTGTTTGCGCATCGGAAGTCACATCTAAGACCACAAGGTAAGGTCATTCCCACTCTTTGAGGAAAGTCTTTCTCTGTCTTAAAATACATATGAACACCATGAGGTGTCTGAGCCATAAGAGTCTTTATTCCAAGTCTCTTGATCACTTTGAGAGCTTCCTGTTTGCCCTCATCTATGTCTACAATGATGTAGCCACTCTTCACCCACCAGCCAATCTGACCACCATTCTCTACATGGTTCGCTGCTCTTTCAGCATTCACGATTGCTGTGTCTATTCTCTTTTTTCCATGGCACCTGACATAGCTGTCTTGACCGATCAGATCATTGAATTCTGAAAATTGCATTTGTTATCAACCTTTCTTGTAGAATGGCTTTACTCCTTCAGCTGCTTCTGCACTGTAGCATATATTACATATACCATATTCATGGTTCTTTGAGCGTGCACATGTCTCACATCCCTGGGCTTCTTTAGTAGGTTCAACAGATCTATCAACAGTAGTCTGCTGCATGCTGTCACTTGCATCAAGCCATCTCTTAAGTCTACCTGTCTTTCTTTTCATTCTGTCAAGCACCTCTTCATCTGACAGCTTAAATATATTCTGCACGTGATCAAGAATGATCTTGACATCTGATACTTCATCAAGAACTGCATCTACAAGTTTCATTCTTGCTTCTTCCTCATTATCATAGCGAGGAAATTTTGCCAAAACACAGGCAAGCTCATTGAGCTCCTCTATGCACACAAGAATCTGATTCTTATTGCCATAGGTGTCTCTGGCTTGTTTTAAGATCTTACTCATTTCTTCATTGCTCATGATTTTACTCCTTATGAATTATTGTCTTCAGCATTCCAAGCTACATGAATTGTGCTTACACCGGCTTCATCAAACATTCTTTGAGTCATAGGAGAGACACTCTCTCTTCTTCCATAGATCACTTCCTTTATCCCTGCCCGAATGATAGCTCTTGCACAAGCTTCACAGGGATATCTTGTGATATAAATTGATGATCCATAGAGACTTATTCCAAGTCTTGCTGCAATAGAGATAGCGTTGACCTCACTGTGAATTGCCACACAATCACTAGGTAATCTGTGATTTTTAGAATCTTCTCCATACAGTTCAACTCTATGACATCCCTCTTTCTTACAATTTCTTCCTATTCCCTCATTAAATCCCCATACCAAGTCTTCTCCATCTTTATCTGTGATGACACAACCGACGTGAACTTTAGCACAGGTAGAAAGACTGTCTGCTTTTCTCTGTACTCTATCAAGCCAATCATTGATGTTATAATCCTGCATTGTCTTCCTCCTCAATTTGATATAAAAATTCTATTGCTTCTGGAAGATCCTCTACCAGAATAGACGGGTTTCCATTTCTATCCAGATATGTGAATCTCTTATTCTTCTTTCCCTTTCTCTTTTCAGCTACAGAGGTTCTCACATAGAATCGATGTGCCTGTCTTAATGCAAGACAAGTCCAGATAAGGAATAGGGAAAGCATCAACAAGCCATCAGATCGACATAAGACACTGTAGCTATATAAGGTGAGAATGCATATTGAAATGATATCTCTGAGCACATAGAAAAGCTCAAGAAAAGCTCTTGTAAGAGCCTTTACTCCTTTTGCAATTCCCTTGGAAAGACCAATCATTGCTTCCTTAAATGTATTCTTCATATCTCTCACACTCCATATATTTTACTTGCAAACATGTCTGCTGTATGAACAAATAACACATTTGGATATTCTCTTACAGCAACGTCATAACTGTTCCAGAAATCTTTCTCATAAGCTCCCATGTGATGAACAATGCAAATTTTTTCTTCCTCTGTAAGATCTACATATCGTTCAGCAATAAGCGCAGAAGCAACTCCATGACCAGGGATGATAGGTGTCCTGTATTGCCAAGTGCCCTCACGATCTTTCTCATAGGTGTCCAACTTGCAAAGATCATGGAACAGTCCTATGATTATCGGAGATTCCGGTCTTCCCCATTTGAGGTCAAGATTAACTGTCAACTCCAGCAGCTTATGTACCACAGCCAGACTATGATCAAAAAGTCCTCCATCATAGACACCATGATATCTAGTGCTTGCAGGGTTCAAACAGAAGTCTCTGTCAATAAGACTTCTTAAGATAGGTTCACTCAAACAAGGGAGATCACTAAAGTTACTGAGTAGAAAATCTATTCTTTCTCCAACTGTGTGATATCTGTTGTCAAGATATTCTTCTAATTCCTTCATCATTCCTTCATAGTACCCAGCTTTCATTTTATATTCCTCCTTTATATCTATTCTTTGGTCTTCCTGTCCCATTCACAGCCTTTACATATTTACTCAATTCACACATACAATTCTCAATAGACATCACATTCATAAGCCTGTCATATTTGGGCAAATCATGAAACAGCTCTACTGGAACATACAATGGATGCCCGTAGTCATATTCAAGCAGCTCTGATGCATCAAACAGACCTCTATGGCTCTCAGCATTTATATTGTCCCTCAGCCAGAATATACACTCTTCATAAGTCATTCCATCTCTACTCTTAAAGATGAGATCAAGTCCTCTCTTACACCCAGGACCAGCTACCGTGAATTCATTCTCACTGAAAGGAAACTCCGGTATATAAGTCAGATCTACAAACACCTGATATGCAAGAAAGTCTGCAAATCCCTTGATGGACTTGATTACCTCGAAGCACTCCTGCTGGTCTTTTGCATTGAGGAGCTTCTTTACGATATCATTTCTTCCAAGCCACACACCCACATGAAAAGGTCTGAGAGCAATGTCCTCTTCCCAATCAGGGTATTTCTTTGCCTCTGATTCCTTGTAGGCTCTTTCGTACCCATCACCATCTGGGAACTTCCATGCTGCTTTCGTCCCACCTTGGTTGTAAGCATTTGACCACCACAACCTCCCAGGATCAGCAGCCTGGAGCCTTTTGTATATAGGACGGACAAATTCCTTTAGATCAGAACTATACAGTGTTTCTGCTGAATAAGGGAATCCAAAGGAGTCAAGAGTACTCCAATTGTTCCAACATCGAAACATGAAACAGTTTACAATCTTATCTTCGAGGGTAAGATCATCATTCTTGACAATACTCTTTATGAGATATCTTGTCTGTCTGTCATGTTCTCTACGAACATTTGTAAATTTGAACTCTCTCAATACAGGGTTATCTGTCCAAGGAGCCGGAAGCCCTTTCAAATCTTTCCTCTTATGAATTCTGTAGCGATCAACAACAAATCTTTTGAAGTGGTACACATTCTCCCAGTCAAGAATAGGCTCTGCTGAATCTATGACTTCTTTCCTCACTCCACAATAGGGCACATCAAAGCTCTTTGTTTTCATTCAAATACTCCTTCCTATAATATTGCGCTGCTGAACAAATAAATTCTTTTGTCTTAACACTTGAGTGAGAATAGATTTTTTCATAATCCTCTTTATTCATGTTCTTAAGTGCCTGAGACTTTGCCAATCTTACAGCCTTTTCGATGCAAGCATAGCTTTTTCCGATCTCTTTCTGCAGGTGTGTGTAGAATGAAGAATCTCCATCATGCTCTACCACATATTGAATAGCTTTACAAATGTAAGAGAACCCTACAAGATTGGTAGGCACTTTGAGAACATTCCATACAAACTCTGAAATAGACATTAAACTTTTCACCCCTTTCTACTACTTTTTACAACCCACAAGTATTGTACTACATGGGCTGTAAAAAGTAAAGCAAAATTTTTATGATCTCCGTCCCCAGCCTGTTTTACTCTGTTTGGGACGTTTATATCGGGTCAGCTCAATGGGTTCCATTTCCGTTCCGGCAAAATATTCCTTGATATAAGGTAAAGCCTGTTTGATCCATGTACTGTCATGACAGCCAAGGAATTCTGCCACAGGGTAAAAACAGTCATCCTCAACCACAACCAAGTAGTGATTCCAAGTCATTTCACTCCTTAATTTGAAGATATCCATCACCCAATACAATCCAGGTTCTACTGAAGCAGGCTTGTCATCGTAGATCTGTATCAGCTCATCCTTCAGATGGTACTCATACACATCTCTATCATTCAGTTTTCTGATGCCTTTGGGACTGATGATCTTATTCACCAGTCCACAGGTCATAGGCATCGGAAGCCTGAGTTCCTTGTAGAAATCAATCTCTAATTTGTTCATTATCTGTTTCCTCCTTTTTTCTCAATGGATCTTCCCTTTACAGCTTTCTTTCCCTCTTCAAAACCCTGCTTGTACAGATCTCCATTCACAGAGTATACAGAAGCGGATCTTGACTGCTTGAAGTTTGCGGAGAAAGAACTCCAATCCTCTTCAACCTCTTTAGGGGTAACAACCATAAGAGCAGTACACTGTTCTTCAAATGCAGCCTTTACACCGTGAAGGAATCCCAACGCTACACTATTATATGCACCCTTTCCGGATCCGGTTTCCTCCAGCTGTTTTCCATAAGCCTTGCTGCCAAGAGCATCACCAACATTGTACAGCATAAGGTATACTTCAAGAGCCAGCTGAGCATCTTCCTTGTAACCTCTGAACACGATATCCTTTCCATTAATGTAGCACTTGCATCTGAATGCATTTGCCACTACCAGTCCCAGCTGCTTTCTCCAATTGTGGAGATTAGAGTTATGCTTCTGTTCACTGAAGATAGAAACGATGTCGTCTTTGACTTCTTCAAGAGATACATCATCTTCATGGATGTTGTACTTGACCATCAGCTTATGAGCCTGAAGTGCAGCTGCAAGAGATTCTTCCTCAGAGGGATTATTCTCAGCCAGAGCCAACATCTTCTTGATCTTTTCGATCATCTTTTCACGCTTCTCATCAGATACAGGCTCAGCAGATTCTTTCTCAACAATCTTGTAGTATCTCTTGAAAGTGCTCTCACGAAGTTTCTTATACTTCTCACCCTCCTGGGTGTAAATCTGATACCCACCATCGATAGCTTCTGCTCTCAGCTCAACACCAGTTTCTCTCTCAATAACTTTCATCATGACTCTAATCTCCTTTTCATACTTGACTTGTTTTCGTGTTAGGTATTTCTCACCTTGTAAGTTCATTGTACTCTCTTTACTGTGAAAAGTAAAGAGGTTTTTTCAAATTTTTCTAAAAACCTAAGAATTTTCTATCTTCTTCAGGTACTTCATCAGTCCATTTCTGATGTGGCATTCCCCACAGTTCTTCATCTTCCTGCATCAACTTCCCAATTAAATCTGTATTTCCACCACGTTTCCAAAACTCTTCTTGTGCTTGTTCCCACGTCATAATCAGTTTTCCTCCTTTTGCCATCGTAACCTCCGTGGCGGGAATTCTTAAAAGTTGTTGATGAAGCTCAACTTCTTGGTATAGATCTCATTCATCTTCAGAGCTTCATCATAATCTACAAGACCGTCTTCTACATTCTGAAGCAGGTGTCTTCTCAACCAATCTTCAGTAACAGTTTTTCCCTTTTCTCTTGCTGTTGCAATGACCATATTAGTATATCTAGATGTCCCATTGATAGTGTTAAGTGCTGCTTCCAATTCAAAATTTCTAGCTCTCATATGCTTTTCTCCTTTTCTAAACTGTAATTGTGAGCTTTCCTGACTTCATATTATACTTTGCAATTATTCCATCTTCTGACCAGTATACCATCTCAAACTTCTCAACTTCGATATCTACAACTTTCTGATTTGTCTTTTCTTCGATAAGGCTTAATCTTTCTTTTCTTGTCATATTCTTCTCTCCTTTTCTGAAGTTTTTCTTTCCTTCTGATATTATAATACTCTCACCTCTCTGAAAAGTAAAGAGAAAATTTCAAAATCTATGAAAAATTTTCTGCAATAGAAAAGAGCTCATTTCTGAGCTCTTTTATAGGTGTGTTTGTGAGTGAATATCACTCTATCACATTTAGAATACAAGTCACCAGCAACAGAATTGTTATATTGATAAAACCTGAGGAAATATCTCAACCTCCAATGTACTGTACTTCTCTTCATATCATGCTTGTCAGCAACCTGCTGTAGAGTTAACTGGTTCTCATACATGTCTTGAGCAATCTCAAGTGTTTGATTGAATCTTTCTTTATGACTCATTCTTCATTGCCTCCAATGCTTTCTCATAATCATAGTATAGATAACCTTTCTTGCTTATTGTCCTAGTAGCTTTCAGAGCAAGATACAGTTTATTTCCATAGTCCTTTGTAACCGGAACAGAAAACATGCTATTTGGGTTCTCTATTGTTCCATGCATATGCCGTGCTCCTACATAGGGCTGATCCCCTTGGGTGTAGAAAACAATCTCATAATTCATCACCCCGTGATAGATCACGTGCTGTATGGTCTTCATGTGTTCTCCTTAACTGTGGTCACAATCCTACTGATGAATCCACCCTGTTGATACAAACGCTCACCAATCTCTTCATACAGGATCTGCAGTGGTATAGCCTTTGCGACATATCTCTGCTCTTCTTCTGTCATTGCGGATACTCTTTCTCTTAAGATCTCTTCATTTCCTGTCATCATTCTTTTCACCTCCTGCTGATACATGATATGTCTTTAGAAATTTCTCAAGTCTATCCACACAACTCTCTGCGTCCTCTGATGCTTTTTTGAGTTCTTCAATGGCTGATTCTTTTGGAGCTCTGGTCACTACATAAGGTCTTGTGAAAGATTTCTCTTCCTGATCTTTCAATTCTTTTATCTTAGCATCAACCTGTCTAAGCTGATAGAGTGTTTCAGCAATAATCCCAAGTGAATTGATATCCATGGCTCTCCTCTCATTCCTATTTTTAATGAACTGGCACTGATCAGTTAATACAAACAGATGATCACACAGAATCATACTCTTTTGGCAAAATCTAATCCTCTGATGAGTGCTTTACCAGTTGCAACATTCACAATTGCCATTTCTGTCTCTTTCACATAAACCTCACCATTGTGCTTAAATCTTGCACCAGTCTTTATCATTCTCATTGCATCTTCTAAATTGTTAAAATTCTTCATATCTCTATCTCCTTTTCGGGTGCTTTACTTAACTACAAGATAATTGTACTCTCACTACTCAGAAAAGTAAAGAGCTTTTAGAAAAATTTTCAAAATTTTATTTGCTGAAATAGTGATCGTCCTCTTTGAACAGCGGTGTGCCAAAGGTATGATAGTGATCTGTTCTAAAATAGAGTACTTCTGTGTTGGTCTGATTCTCCAGTTCCTCTGCTATAATTCTGTATGTATCATCAGTAGGGTTTACTGTCTCTATAGAGCCATTCTCTACGACCTTGAATTGATTGGGTTCATCTATTACTTCAAAATAACTGTTGTATTCTCCCTGATTGAACCTGTTAAGAATCACATCACACACCAGTCTTTTACCCAACTCTGACTGGTTTCCGGCTTCAGCTTCTACACAGCAAGCAATGTACTCAAGGGAATCATTGTACTCTTCCTCCTGCAGCAGATCCCCAGTAACCTCCTGGACGATCACAGCTTCTGCAGATGATTTAACTTCCGGTGTAAAGCTGTAGACCCTTACTGGATCTACATAGGTCAACTCATTGCTGTCCCAGCTTAATACATATAATAAGGCAATAACTGCCACAGCCAACGCACTGTACAAGTAAGTCTTGCATAAAAACACAAGACACTCAACTGATATGTCTTTCATTTATTGTCTCGCCCCCTCATTCTCCATCTCTTGTACCATAGAATATTCCATCTCTTGTATCATAAGATGGTCAAACTTCACCAGGACCTTGCTCCATTGATCCTCCGGAATCGCTCCACAGTCATATTTCTCCTGTAGATTATGAAAGCACTGAATGAGATATCTGTAATTGTGCCAAGACTCATACAGGTTTTTGCATGGATCCTCGCACTCCTCATCAAGTGTGTACCAAGGATTGATCTTCCTGAACACACCATTGTTGCTTGCCTTACATAAGTTCTTGTAGAATTGATCTAAAGACTTCTTATTTACTTTGAATCCTCTCTTCTCGATCTCATTGATGACCTTGTTTGTATAGTAGAGGAATGATGTTTCATCATACTCAATGAGTCTATTCACGAGAATATGATTTGGTCCTCCTTTCTCTGCCATATTCTTTGCTATACAGCAGCATTCTCTCCATTGAGATACAAGCTGTTTATTGGGTAACACATCAATCAGATCCTTATGCCACATTCTCATCTTCACTTTTCCTCCTATTTCACTTCCTCTATTCTTACTATATGAACATTAGAACCTTTCTTTTTGTAGAACTTTTCTTTTGCTGCTTCTTCATCAGTAGCATAGAGGAAATAATCAATATAGTATGCATTTACTGCATACACTATCATATATCTCTTTATATAAAACATCTCCTTTCTATTGATAGATTCATTATACTACATATTGTGAGAGCTGTAAAGAGTAAATTTTTAACACTTATCTCTTGCTCTATGAAACGCTGTCTTCTGGTTTCCAAGAGGGTTTGTGTTCACCTTTATTCTAACCTCCTTTGTGAAATGATTTATTCTAATGTCTATCTCTTTATCGGGCACCACATCTCTCGTTGGATAGGGCTTTCTAATAGTCTCAGCCAGATCTTCAAATGTTTCTGTAAGATTCTTAATACAAGGTGAAAGAGCAACTGCAATTTTATCAAATGCTTCTTTGATGCTACTTATTGCATCGCTTAATAAGTAGGTAGACAATTTCATGTTGCACACCAGCATAGTAAGATCTCTGTAGTCTATTGTTTGATACAATGACTCTGATGTTTGCAGATTCTTAAGGAATCTCTTGCATTCTACAATACTGCCAAAGCTCCTTTCAATAGTCTCTCTGTAGCTTTCTTCAAATGAGAATACCATTAGATCTCCTTTCCGGTGAAATCACAGAGTTTTGACTTCACTCCCATAGCAGATAATCTAGTCATTGTTGATTCAGCAGCTTCTAGAGTGGGATACTCCACTCTAGACAGCTTCCAATGACCTCTGTAACAAACCTTTAATCTATACATAACCTTTCCTCCTTATACATGACCATTATGTCTCATAGCATAGCCACCAATGACATCTTTCATGAACTTGTAGTCATTGTATTCAGCATACACAACTCCTCTAGAATCCTTCGGACCAAAGTCAAATTTTGCTAGAGCATTGTTATACTTCTCAAGACATTCTTCAGCTTCTTCAATTCCAACTCCATTTTCTCTTGCATCAAACAAGCTATTCTGAGCTCTGTCTACTGCATTGTAGAACACATGCTGATTTCTCTCCCAGCTTCCTACAGGGTAGAGCTTTACAGTTTTGATGAGGTTATATCCTCTCTCCTTTATTTGCTGCAGGGCTTTATCTGCCTTTTCTCCTGACTTATGAATGGTTATCTGTTTGCCATTAGCTTCAAATACAATTCTTAACATTAACATGATTTTCTCCTCCTATCTGAAATATTTCTTTGAAAACTGCTCTTTGTTAAGTACCTGTCCATCATACACATATTCAATCGCTGAATTCACATCCATGCCGAGACCAGAAACAAGTTCACGGACTAAATGAGTAAGATTATTATTTCTAAGGTATTCTTTCATCATTTCAATATTTTTCATTTTCAAGACCTCCGATTTATTTGCTTTGTCATTTACTTCCTTACAAGTACATTGTACTCCTCTTACTCCGAAAAGTAAAGAGTTTTTTAGAAAAATTTTCACACAAATTTCACAGAGTGACATAATTGTATAGGAAAACGGTTTTACGTTTACAGATTTTATAAAATAAAAACTCCATTTTACACCTATTTTTGCACCTATTTTTAGGTATTATTTCTCAAAATTTTTTATTTTTGGTGTAAAAATTTACTATACAAGGTAAAGCAAAAACAGGTAGTTTTATCACAAAAATAGGTATAAAAATAGGTATTTTTGGCATTTTGTATGAGTGGCATTTTGACAAAAATAGGTATAAAATTTTTGAAGAATGTACTATTTTACTCTCCTTATCATGATTTTGAAAATACCTATTTTTGTTTTTATCCTGTGCTTTTGTGGTCACTGAATTTTGTGTAAAAATTAAGTGCTTTTGTGAAATGTGAAAATTTTGACAATTTACTCTCAGTTTACTTTGACAGGTAAAATAGAATAGGTTTTTTAAGCATCAAAATAGGTATTTTCTTTCAAAAATAGGTGTAAAAATAGGTATTTTTGTGTAAAATCTATGAGTGTGCAAACACAAAAATAGGTATAAAATTTTTTCAGAATGTTGTATTTTACTCATAAAATTACCATTTTCAAAATACCTATTTTTATTTATATTGTTATAGGTACAATAAAAAATAATAGTATAATTTACATATAAACATATATAATATATATAAAATAAATGTGCACAAAAATAGGTATAAAAATTGCCAAAATCGCTTGAATTGCTCTCTCGAACGGCATTTTCAGAAAAAACAAAAATAGGTATACGATCGTGCAAACTTCATCATTTTACTCATCCAATCACGATTCGCAAAAATAGGGTTTTTTTATTAAATATTTGCATACGGTTTTACGTTTTTATCTGGGGCATTTTTGCTCATTACTTTTGCTTCTGGGGCATGCTCCCTGGGCTGTGCTTCGCACAAAACTTTGGCAAAAGAAAATAGCTACCCAGCGTGGATTTATTTTTTATTTACCAAACTGTTCATTGAGTTCTTTGTTTGTCATTATCAATTCTATTTCATTTGCTTTCTGCAATACAGATCTTGAACTGAATGTTTCTCTGTTTTTAATATACAGAGCAGCATCATCACATTTTTCAAAGCACTCCAGTAACTCTTCTTTACATTTTTCAAATGCTTTAATGGTACGCTCATAAGATTTCACATTTGTGGCTTTCATTCTATCAATATTGCGCTGTAAAGCATCAAGTGCGGTTTTCTGAATATCTTCTGCCCATGCGATTTGCTTTTCTGTTCCTTTCATTTCTGTTACCTCCTTCAACCTTATGAGCTTATCATACTCTCATTTTCATAAAAAGTAAAGAGTTTTTTAGAACTTTTTATTCTTAGAATATCTGTCACAACTTCTTAGTTTAGACTGAATAAATGCATTTGCTTCTTCTTTTGAATCAAAATCTTTGGTGAAGCAATGTTCTCTAGAACTTACCTTGACAACACAATTTTCATTTTTCTTGAAACAAGTGTATGTTGTCGGTGCCATCCATTCATTAGAGCTTTCATATTTCTTCCACGTTGTGTATTCTGCTACAATTCTATATCCTTTATTGAGAAGTGCTGTTGTATTCATCTGAAGTGTCATATCTACTACCTCCTTACAAGAATATTCTATATCAATTTTCATGAAAAGTAAAGAGAAAAATGAGAAATTTATGAAGAATTTTTTGAATTCTCACGCATGTATATGCACATGTGTGCACGTGTATAAATTATTGTAAGGATGTGCCCCTGTGGCATTGCTGGGTGTCCACTGTGCTGTGTAAAATTATGTGGGCTATATTTGTGCCTGTAAAGCATTTATGAGGTCCAGGGACGATTTTACGCAATAATTTTATAAACTTTAAAAGTAACTATTTACATTTTTCACAGCCTGATTTATGGTTGCTTTAGGTGACAGTTACAACGCTTTGCGTTGTAAATAAGGGATGGTGAGTATGGGAAAAAAGGAAAAAACACTGAAAGTTCGGGTTCCTGACACAAAATACAGAAGATGGAGAATGGCAGAGCCGGAAAATGAAGAGAGAAATGGAAGAGTGATACTTATCGATTTTCGATGTATTCGAAATGTTCCATTCAAGAGTGTTGACTATGGTAGCAGGAGAAGAATTAAGTGGAATTCTCCTGAACATTTGCAATCTCTGGTAGATGAATATTTCGCCAGCTGTGAAGGAGTTATCTACAATCCTAAGACAGGAATGCCTTTCTATGATCACATGGGTAGACCTAGAGTGGGTCAGATCAAACCTTATACAATAAGTGGGCTAGCATGCTACATTCACATTGATTCTAGTTCTATCAAGAAATACACGAATGAACAGATCGACGAGCTGGGATATCCAACAGGAGATGAATATGTCGGTCCACAATACTCTGAAATCATAATTGAAGCCAGAAAGAAGATCGAAGCATTTGCAGAAGAAAGACTATATGACAGAGATGGATTTAATGGTGGCAGATTCGTTCTGAACTGTGCTTTCGGTTGGCAGGAGAGAAGAGACGAAGCAGAGATAAAGAATATGAAAAAGATGCAGAAATTAAGAGAGAAAGAGCTGAAGATGAAGCAATCTCTTATTGAGGGTGAAGATGGGGATGAACCTGTTACCATCAATATCGTTAGAGCTGAGAGAAAGGAGAGTACAGATGGGAAAAATTGAAGTTTCAAGCATCCTTTCTAAAAAGATGGTTTCACAGGAAAAGATCTGTCCTCTCTGTAAGAGATCATTTCTCGTTCAGAACTGTGAAAACTGGAACTACAAGGTGTATGTCGATGGCAGAAGAAGAGTCTTATGCAGCTGGCATTGCATGAGAGAATACGAAAAAACTCATACACTGAAATCTGATGCGAAGAGAAAGAGAGCCATAGAGAGTCAGCTCAGAGGAGGATATTGATGCCGGTCATAACGAAAGCTGTGAATCCACGGTTTGAAAACTTCATATTTGACTGGCAATATAAGAAATATCTCCTTGTGGGAGGATATGGCTCTTCAAAGTCTTATCATATTGCTCTCAAGCTGATTCTCAAGTGTCTGGCAGAAAAGAGAAAAGTCCTTGTTGTGAGAGAAGTTTATGACACACATAGAGATTCTACTTTTTCTCTATTCAAAGAGATCCTTGAGGATATGAATCTCCTTGCTGACAGCCCAAAGCAGAAGCGAAAGAAAGTTATAGCCAAAGAAAGCCCGTTCAAGCTCACATTCCCCAACAAGAGTGAGATTATCTTCAAGGGTATGGACAAGCCGGAGAAGCTGAAATCTATCAATGGAGTCACAATCGTATGGCTGGAAGAGTGTAGTGAAATCAAATACTCCGGTTACAAGGAGCTGCTCGGTCGTTTGAGACATCCCTATCTGGACCTGCACTTTATATTGAGCACGAACCCCGTCGGCACAGATAACTGGGTGTACACGCACTTCTTCAAGAGTGTTGATGATCAAGGAAATGAACATGTCGTGCTGGATGACAACTTATTATATAAGCTACACACGATTGTGAGAGGAGACACTTATTACCATCACAGTACGGTTGATGATAACTTCTTCGTGCAGCAAGACTACATAGATCAGCTTGAGGAGATGAAGAACTTCGATAAAGACCTTTACAGAATCGCTCGTAAAGGAAGATTTGGTGTCAATGGATTGAGAGTTCTTCCTCAATGGGAGCTCATGGATGCTGAGCTTGTTGAAAGAGAAGTGAGAGGAATTCCTAAGAGATTCCATCGTATAGGTATGGACTTCGGTTTTGAGACATCTTATAACGCAATTGTTTGGATGGCTATTGATGACAAGAGAAAGTGGCTATACATTTATAAAGAGTATTACAAGAACAAGATGACAGATGATAAAACAGCAGAAGATTTGAGAAGTGATCCGAAATATGAGGGAATTGAGAAAGAGGAGATTATTGCGGACTGTGAAGATCCCAAGGCAATTCAGTTCTACAATCAAGAGGGCTTCACAATGAGAAAATGCCGGAAATTCGCTGGCTCAAGGCTTGCCAACACGAAGAAAGTAAAGAGATTCAAGCGTATCATCTGCAGTAGTGATTGCCCTAACACGAATAGAGAGTGTAGCACTCTTACATATTTCAAAAAACCTGATGGAACACTTGTTCTTGATGAATTCAATATCGATCCCCATACCTTTTCTGCTATTTGGTATGGATTAGATGGATATACTGTAGCAAATGTAAAAGAAAGAGCTTCTAACAGTAAGAAAGGAGGATGATAGAGATGGAAGTAGAGTATTACACTATGGGAAAATCAAGAGTTCCGCCCTGGGCAGGAGATGTGCTTGAAAACATCACGTACACTCAGGATGGTAGAGTTGAATCTGCTACAGTTAACTCAGCGAGTGGCTCTGTGCTGGCAAAAGCCGGAGATGTGCTTGTGAAAATTCCCAGAAACAAGTTACCCGTTGTCGTGAAAAAGAAGGATGCCGAAAAATTCGGTATAAAATAAGGAGGAAGACATATGTTTAGAAATTGTGTATTCAAAGTATCTGTAAATACTAAGAAGTGGGCGAAAGCTGCTGCTGTAAGAGCTGTGAAGACCATGGCTCAGACGTTCGTTGCTATGATTGGCACTGCTGCTGTGATGGGTGATGTGAACTGGACGATGGTAGCCAGCGCATCTGTTCTTTCCGGTATCATCTCTGTGGCAACTTCTATTGCTGGTATCCCTGAAGTGGCAGACGGAGAGGACATGGGATTCAACGGAACGGAAGGAGTAGATGAAGATGAGTGATCTTGTGATCAATAAGATGATTACCAACGTGAATCGCTCAGTCTCCAACAGAGGTGTTGGCAAGATTAAATATCTTGTCAAGCACTATGTTGGAGCAACAGGAGGAGCTCTCGCAAACTGCAAGTACTTCCGAGATACTTATATAGGAGCATCTGCTCATTATTTCGTTGGTCATAATGGAGAGATTTGGCAATGCGTTGAAGATAAGGACGTTGCCTGGCATGTTGGAGCTAAGAAATACAAGCACAAATACTGCAGAAATTCTAACTCTATCGGAGTTGAGTTGTGTGTGAGAAGAGATGCCTCCGGTCGTTGGTATTACACTGAAGCTACTAAGAAAGCAGCAATTGAGCTCTTTGCTTACCTCATGAAGGAATATAACATTCCTATCAGAAATGTGCTGCGACACTATGATGTAACCGGAAAAGTCTGTCCTGAGCCCGATGTGTCGTCTGCACCCGTTTGGGATACATTCAAGACAGAATTACAGATTGCTGTCAATGGGACGTCTGTACCTGGACCACAGGACGCTACAGGTACATCCGGTGTCCCTTATAAAATAAAGGTTGCCCACGTGGCAAAGGGTGATGTTCTCTGGATCAGAAAAACTCCCTCTGCAAAGGCATCTTCTACTGGGTGCCTGCAGTATAACGATAACAATGCATACACGATCGTAGCAGAACAGAATGGATGGGGTAAGCTGAAGAGTGGAATCGGCTGGATCAACCTCAAGTACACCAAGAGAGTGTAAAAAGGAGGAGAGATTAAATGAGAGCCAGATCAGACATTGATGGAAAAGTCACACAAGTAACAGCATACACCCAGATTCCTTATAGTGTGTTTGGAACAGAGCTTGAGGGATCCTTAAAGAATGATTTCAATCAGGAAGTCAGCGAAATCATGGGATTCTATGATGACTACTATCTCGGTGCAGAATTTTCTACAGAGGGTACATCCGGTGATTATGTTGCTTCTTGCCTTGCTTATAAGAAAGCAGCGGATCTTATCAATAAGGAAGCAAGATTCTTGTTCAGCATCCCTCCTACCTTTACAATCAATCCGGACACTTCTAGCATGAGTGATAAGGAAAAGGAAGAAAATACCAAGCTGAATGATTTTCTCAGCTGTGCTCTCAGGAGATTGAACATCAATTCAAAGCTCGTAAAAGCAGCAAAAGACTGTTTTATTGGCAAGAGAGTTGCTTGTATGCTGAATTTCAGTGACACAGAAGGAGTCACAGCTACATTCCTGAGTTCTACAGAGTTCCTTTATCGGTTCAAAGGAGATACACTTGATAGAATTGTAGCAATCTACATTCTTCAGGATGCAACCAACAAGTCCGACCAGATCATTAAGAAGAAGATCTATGAGATAGGAGAAGATGGATATTGTTATGTAGAGGAATCCCTCTATTCCGGTACAGGAGAGCTCAAAGAAGAAGGAAGAATTGAAAAGACGAAGACACTTTTCAAGAGAATTCCTGCTGTTGTTATTCTCAATGATGGATTAAGTAATGATACAAGAGGTTGCAGTGACATTGCAGATCAGGTAGATTATGAAGCTTATTACAGCAAGTTGGCAAATGCTGATATGGATTCCGAAAGAAAGAGCATGAACCCAATTAGATATGCTATTGATGCAAGCCAGAACAGTACCAAGAATTTGAGCTCCTCTCCTGGATCTTTCTGGGATATTCAGTCCGAACAGAATGCTTCTGATCCTAAAACAGCTCAGGTGGGCATGCTTGAAGCTGGGATGACCTACTCCGATGCTCTTAAGACTACTCTGGATAGAATTGAGAATACAATGTACAGCAGCCTTGAGATTCCTAACATCAACAATGAGAAGTTGCAGGGTGTGATTACCTCTGGCAAGACTCTCAAAGCCCTCTATTGGAGCTTGATTGTTCGGTGTAATGAAAAGATGCTTACCTGGACTCCGGCTCTTGAATACATTGCCGAAATCATCATTGAGGGTTCAAAGCTCTACCCCAAGAGTGCGGATGTACTTATGAGATATGATCAACACAACTATGAGATTCCAGACATTCCCTATGAAATTAGGGTTGAGAACAACTATCCTCTCCCTGAGGATGAGCAGGAAGAAAAGACAATTGATCTTTCTGAAGTTGCAGCTCAGACAATGAGTAGAAAATCTTACATGAAGAAATGGAGAAATCTCACAGATGAAGAAATTCAGGCTGAACTGAAACAAATTGCTCTTGAACGGCAGATGCTTGAAGATACTTACATGCCTACAACAAATGGTGATATGGTGGAGGTGTAATCTATGCCAGAAATACGATTGCTGACTGCAGAAAAAACTCGTTCAAGGCTGACAATTCAGCAGCAGAGATATATAAAAAAGCTCTATCAGCAAGCAGTAGAAGATGTGAAGGACTGGGAAAAATCTCTTCAGGGTAAAGACAATGTTTCCTCTGTCATTAGAAGAGAATATCTCAGTCAGATGAGAAAAGACCTCAATGAAGAAATGGAAAAGATTGGCTCTGACGTAGAAAGCACAATCAAATCTAACATTTCTGCTACTGCTACAGCGGTCGTAAAAGACGCAAATTCCGTTCTTAATGGTTTAGGGATAAGTATAAAAGGGGCTTACAGTTTTGTTCCGTCAGACGTCGTCCAGGCAATCACAACGGGACAGGTGTATGACGCAAGCTGGACGCTGTCAAAAGCTATTTGGGCTCACACCAAAAAGTCTCAGCAGGATATCTATGACATCATTGCGAAAGGTGTGGCAGAAAACAAGAGTTCTTATGAGATTGCAAAACAGCTTGAGATTTACGTCAATCCCTCGGCATTAAAACCCTGGGATTGGGGTAAGCTCTATCCTGGATCCTCTAAAGTGGTTGATTACAATGCTCAAAGATTGGCTAGAACCCTTGTCAGCCATGCCTATCAGCAGAGTTTTGTGAGAACAACAAAAGACAATCCGTTCTTTTTAGGGTATCGATGGCTCACATCTGGTCATAATGTGTGCCCGATTTGTATTGGATATGCAGAAGATGTACATGACAATTCGCTTCCGGCTGGAGTATTTCCTAAAGATGAGCTGCCCATAGACCATCCCAATGGGAGATGTACTTTTTCCATTTACATGGAAGATAGTACTGATCAAATAGTTGACTCTTTAGTTGCGTGGGCACATGGGGAGGACAGTCCTGAGCTTGATAAGTTTGCTGAAAGCCTTGGGTTCCCCATTTCTGAGGTGAAAAGAGCTGTGAAAAAACATTAAAATTTTCGCTTTACTTTTTTGTAGGATAGTAGTATACTATCCTAAAGGAGGTTCGTCATGAACACAAATAACCCTAAACCTGTTATTGTCTGTGACGCTTGCAGCCATGAGTTTGATGCCAAGAAGATTGAATTCAAAACTGCAAAAACAAAGATCGACGGGAAAGAGCTTGAGGTTACGTTCTACAAATGCCCCAACTGTGGGCAGAACTACGTCATCTCCATCATGGATTACTGGGGCAAAAAACTCCAGCAGCAATACATTGATGCAGAGAGCTCTTATAGAAAACTGTATCACAGTTCTCTCCCTAACAAAGACAAGCTGAGACAGAAACTCGATAAAGCTGAACAGCTGAAAGATAAAGCTCTGTCTTATGTCAAAGATCTGTTACAGAAATACGGAGATCTCTTACCAGAGGAGATCTTCCGATAGGTAGAATTCTGGATTGAGAGACACCATGTCTATAACTGGAGAAAGGAACAGCAATATGTTCAGATTCACAAGACTCACTTACAAGTTACTTGACCCCGATGGAGGTCAGGGAGGAGCAGAAGATACCTCTGGATCAGGAACAGATCAGGGAGGATCCGGTAGTTCCGAAGGAGACCAGACTCATGATTCTGGAACAAAGACGTTCACTCAGGATGAGGTGAACACAATCGGTGCAAGAGAGAAAAGTCAGGGTAAGAATTCCATTCTTAAGATCTTTGGATGTGCAGATGAAAAAACTGCAAAAGCAGAAGCCGAAGAATTCAAGAAATGGAAAGAATCTCAGAAAACTGAAGAAGAGAAAAAGTCTGAAGAGAAAAAGAAGCTTGAAGACTCTGCTTCTGAAAGTGAAAAGAGAGCCATTGCTGCAGAAAACAAGCTCGCAGCTATTAAAGCAGGGGTGAATTCTGACAGCGTTGATGATGCTTTAGCTATTGCTTTATTAAAGGTGACCGATGACAAGACACTTGACAAAGTGTTCGAAGAAATGAAGAAAGAATCCAGATACTCGGGTTTTTTCGGCACAGGTTCTTCTTTAGGGGGAACCGGAAGTTCTGCTGACCATAATCGTGGTGGTCAGGGAACAGATAACATTGGAAAAAGGCTTGCAGAAAACAAGGTGAAATCCACCTCTGTCAAGAGCAGCTTTTTCAGTAAATCTTAACAAGGAGGAGAAAAAATGTTAAATCAGACTGGAATCACAAAGACTACTGGAGTAACCAGAAAGAACATTCTTATTGCTCCTGAACTGGCTTTTTCCTTGGGTTGCAAGGTGTCCGGAACAGGTGTTGAAGCAGGTTCTGATGGAAGAAAGATCATTAAAGCAGGAACACCCCTTGCAGGTGATTTCACTGCAAGAGACACAGCCTTTACGGTTGCAAAGGATACTGGTGATAGTGCACCTAAGACCAGTGATGCCACCTGTGCTTTGCTGCATGATGTAGATGTTACATCTGGTAATGCAAATGCTACTGCTCTGATCTTCGGCTTCATTGATGTAAGCAAGCTGGACTCTACTGTCACAGCTATGTGGACTGATGCAGCAAAGAAGAATCTCGGCAAGATTACTCTCGTAAAATAAGATAAGGAGGATATGAGATGAAAACCATTTATGATCTTGTAACAAGTGAAGCGGTTGTTTCCTACTGGGAAACTCTCATCAATCAGCAGCCCCCCTATTTGGGTGAGGAACTGTTCCCTTCCCAGCAGAAGTTGGGTTTGAGCATTAAGTGGATCAAAGGATCCAGAGGTTTGCCCATTGTACTGCTTCCTTCCGCATATGATACAAAGGCAAAGAAGAGAGACCGTATCGGGTTTGATAAGCTGTCCGCAGACATGCCCTACTTCAAGGAGAGTACTTCCGTTGATGAAGAGCAGCGTCAGCAGCTGAACATGGTGCTTGAGACCGGAAATCAGGCATATATTGATTCTGTCATGAATAATGTATTTGATGATGAGACCAGATTACTGTCTGGTGCAAGAGCACAGCGTGAGCGTATGCGCATGCAGGCACTCACTACTGGTGCAATCAGCATCACTGCCAATGGTCAGGACTATGACTATGATTATGCTATTCCTGAAGCACACAAGGGTAATGCCACCGTTCCTTGGAGCAATCCTGATGCAAGTATCTATGATGACATCAAGGCTGGTCTGGATAAGATCGAAGATGATACTGGAGTAAGACCTACTCGTGCAACCTGTTCTTCCAAGACTTGGGGTTATTTCCTCAAGAACAAGGAACTGAGAGCAGCTCTGAACGGAAATGACTCCAATGCTCCTGTAAGAGAGAGCAAGATCAAGGCTTACATTCAGGAGGAGCTGGATCTGGAGATCGTTAAGTATACCAAGAAATACAAGGACGAAGCTGGTGTAGATCATCAGTTCATCGATGATGATGTATTTGTCATGTTCCCGTCCGGAACTCTTGGAACTTCCTGGTTCGGTACCACTCCTGAACAGTCCGATCTGATGACCGGAAATGCTGCAAACGTAACCATCACTGATACAGGTGTAGCGGTTACTACCACCAAGGAGACAGATCCTGTGAACGTTGATACCAAGGTGTCCATGATCTTCCTGCCGTCCTTTGAAGCTGCTGATCAGGTCTACATTCTTGACACCAAGCAGCAGTAAGGGAAAGGCGGTGCAGTAGATGATAAAAATCTATAAGAAAGGCAAAGGGATGACCGTTCCTAAAGGATCCCTTGATAAGTTCTTAGCAGCAGGATGGAGCCTTGAAAATGGTGATGAAAAGCCCAAGAAGAAATCTTCTGGGCATCACCATCCTATGCCGGAGGAAGATTCCTTTACACCTGTAGAAGATGAAGACTCCGATGAGGAAGAATATGTTGAGGTAGATCCTGAGGAACTGGCAAGCAGAGATCTGTCTGAGCTTGACATGGATGAGCTTAAAATTCTTGCAGAATACAAGGGTCTTGATATCTCCGGTTTGACAACTACGAGAAAGCTCAGAGCAGCTCTGGAAGCCTTGGAGTGAGGTGTGAGATATGACAATGGACAGAATTGATGAACTGAAGCTGATTCTTAGAGAAGAATCTTGCCCTTTCTTTTCAGATGAAGAGCTGGAATATTACTCTAAGAAATACCCTGATCTGAATGATGCTGCTTACAATTGTTTGATCATTAAAGCAGAAGACACAACTCTGTCCGTGTCAGGTCTTAGCTGTGCAGACAGCTCGAGATATTTCCTCAGGCTTGCACAGCAGTATAGAAGGAACAATTCGTGTATATTGGGGGGAAATTGATGAGTGCTACTCCACTTTTCTTGAAAAACAAAGTATCCAGGCAGATAAAATCTTCCGGTAAAGAATATGAATTCATCTCAGTGTTGAAAGATGACTACAATCAGCCCATCACAGGTGATAGCGTGAAGATTGTAGGCATTTGGCATGAGCAGAATTCCTTTATCAGTGTTCAGACAACTTCTGCTGCATCTGTTCAGAGAAAAAAGAGTCCTATGATTCTTACTCTGATAGATGACAACATGAAGAGTATCAAACAAGGAGATCTCATCTATATAAGTGGTGTGAAATATACTGTTTCTGGTATACTTGATATAGGGAATTATGGAGTTGTGGCGGACATTTCTCTTGAGATGGAGGTGTAGTTGTGGCTGGTGGATCTAACTTTCACATAGATGCTTCTAGTCTTGAAGCTGGTCTTGAGAGGTTAATGAAGCCAGCTGCAATTGTTATGTATGCAAAGACCCAATCAAAGAATCTTGAAGCCTATGCAAAAGAACATAGACCTTGGACGGACAGAACGGGTGATGCAAGAAAGAGACTCACATCTTATGTAACAGATATTCCTCATGGGTATAGAATAAATCTAGCACATGGAGTTGATTACGGGGTTTGGCTTGAGTTGGCGATGGAAAAACGATTTGCCATACTTGAACCTACTATCCGGCTGAAAGGACCAGATGTTGTAAGAGGGATGGAGCATTTGCTTGAAAGATTGTAAGGAGGTAACATGGAAAAGACAGTATGGGAGCTATGCGCTGATGCCCTAAAGACTCACAATATTGATGTGTATCCTCCTGCAAATAAGACAGGAGAATGCAAAAAAGAATATGTTGTTCTTAAGAAAGATGGGGCTGCTCAAGTTGGTGAATATTCTTCTCAGAGCAACTATTATACTTTTATGATGTATGTTCCAAAAGCAATGTACACTCAGCTTGAGAGATTTAAGAAAATTGTAACTGATATTATTTCTACAGACCTGTATCCAATGTTGATGCCCACTGGTCAAGAGACACCTGATTTCTATGATGACTCTGTGAAAGCTCATATGGTGAGCGTGACATACAGGAATTCTGTAAGAAACAACCATTTATAGAAAGGAGAAAAAACATGGCTGGAAAAGTTAAGAAAGGAACTGAAATACCTACAATTGACGTTGTGCTCGTATCTATCAAACCTCAGGGTGTAGACACTGATGAGATTATTCTCGATACAGCCAATAAAATTCAGGTTACTGTAGCAACAGAGACCACGGAGAAGAAGACTCTCGTAGTAAAAGGTCGTCTCATTTCCCAGAAGCCTGAGCAGACCACCATCACCGGTCACAGCATTGTTCTCACAGATAACGTGTTCAATCCTGAGCTGGTTAAGATCCTTCAGGGTGGCACGATTAAGTATGACAGCGGAGAACCTACCAAGGTTGTTGGGTACACTCCTCCCGTTGTTGGGTCCACAGATAAAGGTCAGGTGTTTGATCTGAATGCCTACTCTGCTATCTATGATGCAGCCGGAATCATTCAGGGTTATGAGAGAATTAAGTATCCCAACTGTCAGGGTGTGCCTATTGCCCTCAATTCTGAAGACGGTGTTTTCCGTGCTTCTGAGTACACAATCAATTCTGCACCCACCAACGGACAGGCTCCTTATGAGATGGATATTGTAAAGACCCTGCCTACTGTTGAAGCATAAGGAGGACACAATGACTGAAGAATTAAAGATAACATCTATTGAGAGCTTAATTGCTCAATCTAATGGCTCACTTGTAGAATTGCCTCCTTTTTCACAGGGAGAAAAATTTGTTGCAAGATTAAAGAGACCGTCTATGATGGCTCTTATGAGAGCAAAGAAGATTCCCAATGCACTGATTGTTTCTGCAAACAAGATGTTCAAGAATGGTCCTGGCTCTTTGAATGTAGAAGATGAAACTATGATGGATGATGTATTCCAGATCATGGATGTTCTGTGTGAAGCTGCATTTGTAGAACCTACTTATAAGCAGCTGAAGGAAGCAGGAATCCAGCTCACAGATGATCAGTACATGTTTATCTTCGGCTACACTCAGAACGGGGTGAAGCAGCTCCAGCCCTTTCGTACAGAGCGAGGAAATGCTGCGGTTGGTGGGTGTGTATAAGACCTTAGATCTGAAGATCAGACCCTCAGATTTTGCTGGGTTGGAACAGGAAGATCCTTACACGAAGTATTGCTTCGATGAAGCCTTTGCGTTCATTATTTCTAAACTGAAGGATGGAGAAGAACCCATAATTCATAAGGAAGCACCAGCAATGTCTTATTCACGTCCATCAGACTACTACAAGAAATTCGAAGGAGGATAACAAATGGCTATCGACGTTGGTTCTGCAATTGCATACCTCGATCTTGACACCAGTGGTTTTACCAACGGAATCAGCGGTGCTGCTTCTGCTTTGAAAGATTTTGTCACCTCCTCTGACAGTATCTCCACAAAAGTAACAAATCTTGGTTCTTCTATGAGTGCAATGGGAGCGTCACTGAGTAAATCAGTAACACTCCCTATTGTTGGATTGGGAACGGCAGCCACCAAAACAGCAGCAGATTTCGAGGCAGCAATGTCCAAAGTAGAAGCGATCTCTGGTGCAACTGGGGATGAGATGTCTCAGTTGAGAGACAAGGCTATCGAGATGGGTGCCAAAACAAAATTCTCTGCAAAAGAGTCTGCTGATGCTTTCACTTACATGGCTATGGCAGGATGGGATGCAGGGCAAATGATTGATGGTATTTCCGGTATCATGTCCCTGGCTGCGGCAGATGGATTGGATCTTGCTACTACATCAGATATTGTAACAGATGCTTTGACAGCATTTGGGCTCCAAGCAAGTGATTCCAGTCACTTTGCAGATGTACTAGCACAGGCATCTTCTTCTGCAAACACAAATGTTTCTATGTTGGGTGAGTCCTTCAAATATATTGCACCTGTTGCTGGAGCTCTAGGAATGTCAGTTGAGGATGTTTCCCTTGCTCTTGGATTGATGGCAAACTCAGGAATTAAAGGAACACAAGCAGGTACATCATTGAGAGCGTCTCTTACAAATTTGGTGAAGCCCACTGATGCTATGGCTACAAAAATGGAGCAATTGGGTATTGAGGTCACAAACAGTGATGGATCTATGAAATCTCTTCGTGAGATTATGGATATCTTAAGAGAAAAATTCAATGGTTTATCTGAAGCAGAACAAGCGAGTGCTGCTGCAACAATATTTGGTAAAGAAGCTATGTCTGCAATGCTTGCCATAATAAATACATCCCAAGCTGATTATGATAAACTTGCTGAATCTATTGCAAATGCTGATGGTAGAGCTGACAGCATGGCAGAGACAATGATGGGAAATCTGTCTGGCTCGATTGAGCAAATGAAAGGCGCAATTGAATCTTTGATGATTAAGCTGGGGGAAGCTCTTATACCTACTATCAACCAGATCACACAGTTGATCACAAAAATTGTTGAAAAGCTGAACACAATGAGTGATGAACAGGTACAGCAAATCGTTAAGATAGGTGCTATTGTTGCTGCAATTGGTCCATTACTTATGGTTGTTGGTAAAGTAATCACTATCATAGGCTCTGTAATTCATTATGGTGGATTGATTGTAAGTGGAATACAGACTCTTGTAAGTTTCATCACAGGAGTTTTGATCCCTGCTATAGGAGCTATCAGTGCTCCAGTACTTGCTGTTATAGCTGCTATTGCCGCTCTTATAGCAATAGGAGTTGCTCTCTACAAGAACTGGGATGAAATCTGCGATTGGGCTGATAGAACATGGTCAGCTATCAAAGAAGCAGTAGGAAATGCTGTGGATGGAATGCTTGAGTTTTTTGACAGCTTCAAAGAGAGTGTAGGAAATGTCATAGAGTCTGTAACAACTGCTATATCTAATCTTTGGAGTTCCATAGGTGACTTCTTCAGCAATTTGTTCTCTAGTTTGTCAGGCTGGTTCAAAAATGTCACTTCCAGCATAGGGGGGTTCTTTTCTAACCTTGCTTCAACTGTTGGGGGTGCCATCTCAAACATATGGGGAACGATAGTTGAATGGGGTTCCAGTATGGTGAGTAAAGCAGCTGAGATTGGCTCTGGATTCGTAGATAACTTCATGGGATTTTTCTCAAACTTTGTGAGTGGTGTAACAAATGCTATTTCAGGAGTCATTGAAGCAATAACAAGTTGGGGTTCAAACCTACTAGCAAAGGCTGCAGAAATAGGAAGTAAATTCTATGAAGCTTTCATCGGAGGAATACAGAATGTTGCAGAGTTTTTCACCAATATGTTTGAGAATGTTCTTAAGACAATAACTTCTTTTGGCTCTAAAATGTTCAAGCTCGGAAAAGAGTTAATGATGTCATTTTGGAACGGTATAAAGGAAGTTTTTTCATCCATATGGAAGTGGGTACAGGATAAGTTTCAGCCTATAATTGATATGGTAGAAAAGATCTTTTCTCCTATCAAGTCTTTCATGGGCAGTGCTTTCTCATTCATTTCTGGATCACACAGGAATGGACTTGACTACGTGCCTTATGATGGATATGTGGCAGAGCTGCATAAAGGTGAAAGAGTTCTTACTGCAGAAGAGAACCAAGACTATCCTGATAAGCCTAGATCTGGCAGTGGAGGAGACACATTCATATTCAACAGCCCTGAAGCTATTGATGAATATCAAGCTGCAAGATTGTTGAAACAGACAAAGAAAGAATTGGATATGGATATTTAGGAGGGGACAACATGATTTCGAAATTTACACTTATGAATATGAGTAGTAAGAATTCATTGACCTTTGGTCAGACCCCTGAAGAAGAGTGCTTATTCAAAGATGATGGGATTGACTGGGGTAAAGCTCCAGCATCCCATAGCACTTTCTCTTATCCTACTCAGCTGGGTGAATACATTGCTTCTACCAGTGTGAAAGGCAGGGATATTAGTATAGAAGGATATGTGTACTACATTCCTACAGATTTAGAAAAATCTCAGATCTTACCTGAAGAATTGGAGGAATATTGCTATAAACAGATAAAGAAAAAGAAAGAGTTGTTGAATGGAATTGTAAATCCTGAACAAGTAGTCAGACTCACCATTGGAAGCTACTTCATTGAAGGAAAACCTGAACAATCAATTGTGTATGGTTCTGATGATGCAACGAATAACATATTCTTTTGTAAGTTCTTGATTTCTCTGTTTTGTAGCAATCCTATGTTTAGGAAGACTGTTCTTCCTAGCACTGTTCTGAGTGGTACTAAACCAGCATTCAGATTCCCTTTGATAATACCTCAGGGAGTTGGAATCAAAATGGGTATAAGAAGCAGCTACAGATTGATTGCTATAGAAAATGAAGGAAATGTTTCCACTGGCTGTGTGATAAGACTCAAGGCAAAAGGAACTATTGTAAATCCTACTATCACGAATATTCAGACAGGAGAATTTATCACCATAGACAAGACTCTTGTCAATGATGAAGAAGTGGAAATAAACACAAACGATGGAAATGAAAAGGGTGTCAAAGGCTACATTGATGGAAAAGAATTCAACTACTTCAAATATTGGAATTTTGAGAGCACATGGCTCAAATTTCCAATAGGGACTTCACTCATTGGGTTTTCTCTTAAAGAAGGAGATGAAACTCTTTTAGATATAAGTATAACTGTCAATCCTTTGAAATATGCTCTGGAGGATATGTAACATGATTCTTGAAGTATTCTCAAAAACAACAAGAGAGCGAGTGGGCATCATAAAGATGTTCAAGTTCTCACAATATACCCGTGAATTCTGTGGTTCTGGGTCATTTTCAATTAAAGTATCTATAGAAGATACAATCATTAGATCTCTCAATCCGGAGCACATGATCTTATTTGACCAAGGAGTCATGGGTATTATAAAGAACGTTAAAATGTCCACTGAGGAATCCATCGTGACTGTGCAAGGATATCTGTTGAACAAATTATTGTATTACAGATCATTCCTTGTTACAAAAGTGTTCAAAGGGATGGCAGGATCGATTGCCAGAGACATGGTTGACTTTTTCTTTATAAGGAATTCTGATTCCAGAAGAAACATACCTGGAATGACCTTATCCACGGATGACAAGTACAATCCGATCCTTCCAAAGACATCTATTCAGGCTACAGGAAAGTCTGTTGGGTATGTGATGGAAAGTATGTTGGGTTCATTTAATAGTGGCTATGATATTGTTCCAATTATTACAGCTTATAATGAATCAAGTGATAAGCCTACTAATATATCAAGCTACGAATTCAGAGTGTTAGCTCCTGTAAACAGGTCTATAGAAAATACTGATGGGAATACTCCTGTCATATTCTCAAAGACCATGAACAACTTGTCTTCAGCGACATACGAAGAAGATGAAACAGAATATTGCTCTGTGGCAATCGTTGCCGGAGAGGGAGAGGGCACTGAAAGAATAATCCTTGAGGTCGGTGACACAGCAGCTTCCGGCATTGATCGTATTGAGTTATATGTAGATGCTAGAGATCTACAGAGTAGCTTAGAAGATGGCACAACAATGACAGAAGATGAGTATAGGCAAGTCCTGAAAAATAGAGGTGAATCTCACCTTGAGGACGCAAGATCATTCTTATCTTTTGACGGAACAATAATAGATGGAGCTTCATCTTATGTTTATGGAAAGGACTTTTTCCTTGGTGACTATGTCTCCGTTATTGATAATACTCTTGGCATCATAGCAACGGTACAGATAAGCTCTGTCACAAAATCTCTTACTGAATCAGGTGAAAAGATTGACATTGTGTTTGGTAAAGAAAAAGTCTTAATTCAAAAAATAATAAGAAAGAGAGGAGTAGTGTAATGGAAAAAAGTGGTTTTTTCGATGCAGTTTACAATGAGTTTGATCAGACCTATGACAAAGAGTATGCTGCAGAACAGTTTGCTTCATACTTTGCTTTATTTATTAAGAATGGAGTATTTGGGTCACCTACTAATCAGCTCAAAGTCAGTGCTTCATCTGGTATGAACGTTAAGATCTCTCCTGGATGGGCATTTATCAATGGATATTGGTATTATAATGATGAAGATCTTATCTTACCTGTTGCACAGAATCTTTCTTCTACTACAAGAAAAGACTCAGTAATTTGCAGATGGAACAATTCCGATAGAAAGATTACCACAGCTGTTAATACAGGATCTACAGAAATCACAAGAACAGAATCCTATCACGATTTGAAACTTGCAGAAATTTCTGTTGCTTCTGGTGCTGTTTCTATCACAGATAGTTCTATTACAGACACAAGAACAGATGAAAACGTTTGTGGTCTGGTGACTGGGCTTCTTAAGACTGAAACTACTGCAGATCTTTTTGCACAATTCACTGCTACATTCAATGAATGGTTTGAAGATGTAAAAGATCAGGTCACTGGTGATCTTGCTATTAAATTACAGCAAGAATTCACTGAACTGAGTAAAAGAGTAGAGGACTACCAAAAATCTACAGAAAAATCTATCAGTGAATTTGAGACTACTGTAAACAATAAAGTTAGTGACATTGAAGAAGTAGCAAATACAGCTAAGAATACTATACAGGACTTTGTTGATAAAGATTTTGTTATTGCTAAACAGTCACTTGTATTTTCTAATAGCATATGTACAATAACAGATTCAAGAGTTACTGCAGACAGTCTTGTAGACGTATATTTCACAAAAGAATCAACACCAGCTGCGGAAGCAGCAACAATATATGTTGATTCTGAAGACGGGAAAATTGTTCTTACAGCAACAACACAGCCTACAGGAGCTCTAGAAGCAATCATGAGAGTGAGGGTTAGATAATGAGAGGAAGAGTGAACATACCTCCTAGGACAGGAGGAATTGTTAATGGTGTAGTAAGAGAGTATCAAGTTGTAGAAGAAGGAGGAATTTCGACGGGTGATTATGTTGAATTTGGAATACAAAATTCTAACATGCAATTAGTGGTTCCTTATAGTAGCATTACAAATAGCCGTAAACCTACAGGTTATACTGTACTTGCTTGTGATGATAATGATGGACCAAGAAATAAACTTTTTGAGCTTTCTGATGGATCAAAAATTTCTTTTTACTGTGCAAAAGATGCTATCGGTGAGCCTATTACTGTTGTAAGCTACCAAATATCCGAGGGACAATTAACTTTTTCTACAGTGACGATCCCTGTTCCACGAATGGGCTCTGCATATAGCAACAAACCGATGATTGCTGAAATCTCAACTAATAAATTTTTGTATATTGGGTATGATTCTGGCACATCTTTTGCAGGGTACTATATTTTAAACTATGATTCTTTTACTAAAGCATGGAGCTATGAAGAAGTTACTCTTACAACAAGTGTTACTTCTAAACCAAGTAGCTGTAAGCAGTTTTTAAAGATTGGACAGAACCTATTCATGTGGATAGAATCTTCTAAGATGTGGCTTGCAGAATTGGATGTTTCAACAAAAACATTGAATTTCATAAATCTTTTGAAAATGAGTACATCTGATTTTTTAGTTGTGGGAATTTATGGGGATTACATATTGTGCACGAACAATACACTTCTTTGTACTCTTAAGTTAGAAAACAAAACGTTGAGTTTTGTCACATCTGCTTCGTTAGATAGTACAATGTTTTATCATACGGGTTGGTTATTTTCTAAACAAAATGAGGATGAATGTTTGTTCATTACACAATCTTCGTATGATACATCAGGAACATCAGTAACGATTACTCTTGGTGCGCAAGTAATAAAGATCGTTGACGGTCAGATGCAATTTTATAATGTAGTCCAAAAGACATTTCAAGTTACTTTAGCATTGAGGTACAACTATAATGAAGCACTTTCAGTCACAGTAGATTATAAAAATGGCGTGTTATTTGGTGAGATTGTATATTCAGGTAGTTCATCATCTAGCTCCACAACATATGCTACAGGCTACGTCGGGGTCTTCTCTATACCAATTGACATTTCATCTAGTGGTATTGTAACTTTTGGTACAGCAGATACTAAATCAACTGGAAAAGCCTACACAGCTTCAGCTTCAGCAGCTTTGAATGTTTCTTCTTGGTATGCACCAACTGAAATTTCAGATGGAGTGTATCTCTTCGGAGGTTCTCTATATTTACTTAAAGAATATAGAATGTATCTCTTAAAGCCAAATAAACTTGGTCTATCAAATTTATTCACACTGGATCTAATAAAGAAATATGCAACTAAAATTTCTGGAATTGCAAAAACATCTGGCTCTTATGGGGAAACAATAGAAGTATATGCACCAGAATAGAAAGGAGGAGAGAATATGAGTGCAATATCAATCATTGGTTGTGCTGTAGGAGTGATCGGCTGTGTAGTGGGTGTTGCGACATTTATTTCAGCTCAGATTACAAAAGCAAAACAGGATGGCATGTTAATTTCTAAGATTGATCAATGTGTTAATGGCATTGAAGAGATTAAGAAAGACATGAAAGAAAAGAACAGAGAAATTGATGTCATTATTGACAATCATTCTCAAAAGATTGTTCGCTTAGAGACAGAAATGAAAGCAATAAAAGAACACTTAAATGTGTAAGGAGGAAATGAAATGGCAGCAAAAGATGATGCACTTGAACAATCTCAGGCATTGAATCAGCTCTTACTTGAGATGACTAGAACACAGAAGATGCAACAAAAAGCACTTATAAAAGTCTATATTGTTACGGTTGTGTGCTTCACAGCTCTTCTTATTTCAATGATTATCGGGTTCTTCTGGTATGAGAGCCAGTTTGAAACGACTACTCAAACCACAGAAAAAATTGTGACTCAGGAAGTTTCTGGCACGGATTCCGAAATCAACAATGTAGAAGGAAATCTATACAAAGATAATGCTGTGCATAATTATGAGAGGGGAGATAACTAATGCCTGCAAGACAAACCACTGTAGTAAGAACAACCACTGTTACAAGATCTAGAGTAAGGTCAAGCTCTTCATCCAGATCAAACGGGAATTCCTCAAGATCAGGTGGTAAGAGAGGAAATCAGAGAAGATGCTCAGCCTGTGGAAGATTTATGTAGGAGGAGCAATGTGAACAATAAAAACCTTATGACAAGAAGAAAAGTTCAGGACATAGGGAGTTTCTCTTCATTGCAAGATCTACTTGATAACTCTACTTTGAGTGATCTTGATAAAGAGATCATAGTCCTTCACTATGTTCAGGAAAAGAACTTTGCCTACATCGGTGATGAACTTGGGTACTCTGAAAGTGGAATAAAGAAAAGACATCAGAAGATACTCAATAAGCTCAGTCAACTCATCTAATTTCATAAAGGTACTTTCAGACTTCTTTAGGGAACCTATGCAGATACTTGTGTAGGTTCCTTTTGATTTATACTTTAATCAAAAGGAGGTAAGAAAATGCCTTATCCATATAACAATCCCTATATGCAACCTACTCAAATGAGATTAAATCAAATGGAACAACAGTTCCCACAATTTGCTCAGGGTTATCAGAATTTCCAGGGTTATCCTCAGCAAATGTCTATTAAAGGAAGACCTGTTTCTTCTTATGATGAAGCAAAAGCAAGCATGATAGATCTTGATGGCTCTGTCTTCATATTTCCTGATTATGGGAATAACAAGATCTACACCAAGCAAATCAACCTTGATGGAACAGCTACAATAAACACTTATACACTTGACACCCCCGTACAGTCCCAGGCTGCACCCATGGAGTCGTCAAATGCAAGCCAAAACACGCTTGACCTTATAAATAACCTCCAGTCACAAATAAACACTATAAAAGGACAAATAGACAATTTGCAGACAGGAAGAGGTGAAAAGAATGCAGAATCCGTTCACGCAAATGATGCAGGCAGCAAACATGATGAGAAATCCAGGTCAAACAATAAATAGTCTCATGCAGAATAACCCTAACATGAGAAGAGCAATGGAAATGTCCGAGGGTAAAAGTCCTGAACAGATCCAGCAGGTTTGTAGAAATCTGTGTGATCAGATGGGTGTGAATTATAATGATGCTCTGAATCAGTTCCAGAGCATGTCAGCTCAATTTGGTATCAAGCTCTAGAGCTTAGATATAAATATCAAAGAAGGAGGAAAAGTCTATGGGAATGGAAGGAAGTGGACTGAGTGTTGCTGATGCATTAGCACTCGGTAAAAACAATGATGGCATGTTCGGAGGTAGTGGCTCCGGTGCATGGGTATTCTTCCTGTTCTTCTTGCTCGCATGGGGCGGTGGTGGCTTTGGCTTTGGCAACAGAGGAGAAAACCTCGCTACCCAGGCAGATGTGCAGAGGGGCTTTGACAATCAGGCAGTTATCAACAAGCTGAATGGCTTAGAGAGTGGTCTGTGTGATGGCTTCTATGCTATGAACACTGGTATGCTGAATGGCTTCTCTGGTGTTAACGCTGCTATTGCCAATCTGGGTTACCAGGAACAGCAGTGCTGCTGCACTACTAACAGAAACATTGATTCTGTTAAGTATGAAAACGCACAGAACACCGCTGCGATTGTTAACGCAAGCAATGCCAATACCCAGAAGATTCTGGATGTCATCACTCAGAACCAGATCCAGGATCTGCGTGATAAGCTTCAGGAAGCTCAGCTGCAGAACAGCCAGTGTGCTCAGAATGCTTATCTCATCAATCAGCTTCAGCCTGTGGCAAGACCTGCATACATCACCTGTAGCCCGTATGCTGCATCTGGATGTTGCAACTGCTAACAGAAGACATCTGTGCTTATCAGCACCAAATCAAGAGGACGGTGCAAGCTGTCCTCTTTTTAATGAAAGGAGAATACAATATGAGTTGTAATTATCAAAAGTCCTGTGTAGAAGTGTATAACAATACACCTACTACAATCAATCCCACTGTTAATGGAGGAGTTCCTGCTGTATTTGGTAACACTGCCACAAGAACTGGATGTTCTATGGATGTAAACACAAATGGAGTCACCATTGAGCACGGTGGATTGTATGAATTTAATTTCGATGCATCCTATCTGAACGGAGCAACTGCCGGAACTCTTACAGCTCAGCTCTATAAGGATGGATCTCCCGTGGGTTCTGCTCTTGCGAATGATGATCTTACTGCAAATGGAATAGGTAACATGTCCTTCTCCACACGGTTGAAAGTTCCTACCTGTTGTGCAGTTCAGCCTGTATTCACGGTAGTGTTCACCGGAACTCTGGCAACTGCTGTCACTATCCAGCATGTAGCTCTGGGAGTGACACGCTTGGCATAATGAATGACAATGAACAGCTTGGCTTATTAGATATCATCACAATCATCGGATTCATGCTCAATTTACAGAATTATGGTAAGAACGTGGATCAGAGTAAGATGCAGAATGCTATAAGTCAAGCTGTATCCGATATTCATGATCATCTTCAAGAGCAGGATAGAAAGATAGATAGCATCTATGAGATGCTGAAAGGAGAAAAAGATGGATCGAAAAGAGATGATTAGAGATGTCTCTACCATGACTTGTAAAGAGATCTTTGGAGAAATTCTGAGCAAGCAAGTTCATGCACTTATGTTTCATGACCAGATGGCTTCATATTTTGATTTCTTGGGGCTGAATGGATTCAAGCGTATGCATGAATATCAGTATCTCTCCGAAAGTGTGACTTACAGGAAAGTTCAGAGATATTTCATAAACCGATACAATGAGATCGTTGAATCTCATGATGTAGAAAACCCTCAAGCAATACCTTCTGAATGGTTTAAGCACACAAGAGGAGAGGTGACTCCTTCAATTAAGAAACGATCTGTGAAGGAAGCCTTTGAGGATTATAGGGAATGGGAAAAGAGTGTTGAAGAATGCTTCAGCGTATATGCTCAGTCCTTATATGATCGGGGTATGCTGATGGATTATTCTTTTGTGCTTGACCTTATAAAAGACGTTTGCAAAGAAGTTAAGAGAATCGACAGGCTCATGTTGAAACTTGGTGGAGTGGAATATGATCTTACTTATATTGAAGAGATGCAGGATTGCCTGCATGAGAAGTATAAGAAGAAAATTCATCGTGTCGGATCGGAGCTGTAGATTGTATGAGCATGGAACATTCTTGCAAAAATGAAGTGTATACTTGCCAAAGGTGTGGCAAACAAATTCCTCTTGGACAAGGGTGCAGTTGCCTTGACAAAGAGATACAAGCCAAGCTGAGAATGAGCAAGAAAGAGCAGAAGTGAAAACCTCTGCTCTTTTCTTTTGCAAAATTTTCTAAAAAACTCTTTACATTTTAGAGTGAGGAGAGTATGATGAACTTGTAAGAAAGTGATACACAGCAAATCAGGAGGACACAAATATGACAATGGCAGAGAAAAAGATGAATAGTATTCAGAAAGAAATTGAGAAGTTAGAAAAGTCTCTTGACAGATATAAAGGTTTGCTTGAAAAGAAAGTCATAAAGTGTGAAAAACTCAACTGTAATTGGACAAGAGAACAGATGTTTGAAAAGAAAAACAATGGTGAGATGTCTCAAGAGCAGTGGTCAGCATGGTTTGACAAGAGCCTTAAGGAGAGTGATGTAGAGGACACTCAGAAGAGACTTGAAAATGCTGGAAAAAGATTTGAGAAAGCTGTAGCTGAATATGAAAGATCCTCTGAGAAGACGGCTGAAGATGAAGAAATCAATGCTAAAGAGCTTCAATGGTTGGAAGCAGTACAGAAGAGTGAAGAAGAATACCATCAATGG
>ERZ857969.768-NODE-768-length-50279-cov-9.332411_pt1 | contig 50279 bp, 50 predicted proteins | sample MGYA00519864_ERZ857969 | MGnify/ENA primary metagenome ERZ857969 (study PRJEB31778, sample SAMEA3449382) | human gut metagenome | biome: human gut; feature: human-associated habitat; material: faeces | place: United Kingdom | collected 2010/2012 ...
GCAACTAGTTTGTTTACTAATCGTGCTTAATTTCTAATTTGTGGACTTTGTGCGGCGCGGCGGCTGCCCGTTCAGTGCTGTTTCCATTCGGTAGGAGGTGGTGCAGTTCATGTTGAGGATCTGCGAATTGAATGTCACCCGATCTACAAGAGCCGCGACCATCATCTCGTTCTCAAAAAGCTGAAGGAATAAAATAACGGAGCCACAGGACTGCTCAAATTTTAATGAGTAAGCCTTGCGACTTTTTGTTATTTTTAGGAATAATTAAAAAGTACACACCCCTTGCCGAAAATGCACACCCTCACGACCTTTCGTTAAATAGTATATAAAGTCAAAAATAGGAAAGGCTCTGCTGTGACCGTTTTCAGTCATCGCAGAGCCTCTTTTGTTAAATTGTGTTGACAAACCCCATTAAACAAGGACTTTCGGATAAAGAAAATGGACACCAATCAAGATACGCATTGTATCAAAATCGGTGTCCTGTTATGAAAGTAGTGACCTACTTTGATACAAACTGCACACCCCGCATACTTTTCGTTAAAAGGTATAGAGATTATTAAAAAGTGTACTATTACCAGTTGAGAATAACAAATTCTTCAGCGTTTTCCCGAATAATTGCATTATATTGCTGTACTTCATTTTCAATGTTCCTGCTGATTTTGATACAATAGAAAAAGCTTTCTCCGGGGTCAAAACCGCCGAAAAAGGCATAAAATAAGGGCTTTTGAGGTCAAATGCTGACTTTGAAAGCCCTTGTTTGCTTTATTCAGTTACAGATTTCTGCCGTTCCATGCCCGACTGTACCGTAGGGTGTAAGCCTTGCGGTGTACTGATTTTGGAATAATTAAAGGGTATGCGAAAAATTAAAAGGTTCAACCGTTTCAAGGAGTCCTTTCAGAGACTTAATCCATTCGCTCAGCTCTCCATCAATCTAAAATAGTTTTAAAGTTTTACTCCTTGGCATAGTGCCGCCTCATTAATTCACGAAAATCTGAAATGTAGATATTCAGATTATTTTTTGGGTTTTGTTCCAAGCGGCTTTACATTCAATTTCTCTAGGACTACATTACACTCGTCAATCGGGCAACCGTGAAAAGCCGAAAGTATGTACATATAAGCGTAGTCCGTATCATCGCTGTTATCATAGCCCAAGCCGGAGAGTCGCAGAGCCTCTTCGGTTTCGTGGAGCGTTAATTCCAATCCTACCGCCATAGCGGTGTAGGAGGGCACCTTAAACTTATGGTTCTGATAAACACGAGTATAGTCCATCGGCGCGAGGAGTGTCTTGCTTTGAAAAATACTTGTGTTCCAATGCGTCGCATCCATGTACTTGCACATCCGCTGCGATGTTGTTTCATTAACCAGACGATTGCGCTTAAGCTGTTTCTGAAATTCCGTGTCTGCATCGTCCAGAGCCTTTGCAATAGCCTTGTTGTACTCGTCCATGTTCTGCGTATTGGAATCATAGGACGGTAGTTTTTTGTATTCAATATCGGCGCGGAACATATAATGGACATCACGGACGCTTGTTCTGCTGCAAACCAGTTTGTAAGAGAAATCGAGTGTGCATTCCGAGAGATGAAGCCTTGCGTATTCGGTAAGGAAAAGGGCGTCCTCACCGGGTAGCACATATTTCTCATCTCGCAAGACAAAGTATCCTTCAGCAAAGCAGAATGCACCTGTGTCGAGTGTAGCTTTCAGAAACTCGTTGTTCATGTAGAGCCGGAATGCAGAAACTTCGTCAATCGGTTGCTGGTGGAACTTTGCGGCTGTGGAGCTTTTGCGGTGCCGGCGATCTATAACCACAGTTTCGCTGTCATATAATTCGACTGCCTGCGTAAATCCCAACTCGGATACACGGATTGCCGCTGACTGCTTCGACACCTTATAGGTTTCCGCAACCTCCTCAACAACAGCTTTTAATACTGATGACTGAACATTTCTGCTCTGTATGTTGTCCAGACGTTCAGAGAGAAGCATTTTCACAGTGCATCGTGGCATGAGGATTTTAGGCGCTATGGTACGAGCCTGCCATTCCATCTTTTCAATGTCAGACCATTGTTCGTTACGGTCATGCTGTCCTGTGATCAAGCATCGAAATGCAAACTCAGAACCGAGCTTCTGCACATTTTGATAGCGGAAATATGCCCTGTGCTTGTACCAATGGTAACATTCGTGCGCAAGCGTGTTATTTGCCCGTCCGGGATTAAGAATGTCGGAGTCAAGGAACACAGTGGGCTGCGTGACCTCATAACCTATGTATTCCTCTGACGACCAGTCATAGACTTCGATGATTCCTGCCGTAAAAGCAATCGCTCCCTGAATGCTGTCATCCGGAGACAGGCTCTCGGTTTCCACGATATCGAGGTTCATCTGCTTTTGCGCTATATCCCGTATAGGTGTTGCCTGCGGGCTGTCGAGGACTTCTTTGCAATACTTCCGCAGAAAGGCTTCCGCCTCTGCCTCAAAGTCCTCGACAAAAGGCATGAATGGATTTTTATCGTTCTGCATGGGCGGTGTCCCTCCTATTTATCTTCTCCGCGCAGAATACGATAAATCTCACTCATGAATACACTTGTGATCCGCGCACGGACTTCTTCATTGTTCAGAAGCAGAGTGTAAAAATCTGCGTTCTGGTCGTAACCTTCCACGAGGGCATCCTGTATGCAATCGTCATAAGTAAATTTGAAATCATCAAGAGAGTTATTCTTTGCGCTCTTCGTAAGCCGCTCCTTAAATTCGGAATTCTGAAGGAGCAGGTCTCTTATCTGCATGGCAGACTTTGTTGCGAAGTCTGTACCGTACTTCTTATCGTAGAGTGCGTTTACTTCGTCAATGATCTGAGAGAGACGCTTTTTCTGTTCTTCCTCCACGCTGGCGGGCTTCGGCTTCTTGATTTTTACTTCCGGCTGTGCCTCGATTTCCGGCTTCTTGTGTTCGCCTGTCTTTTCCTGCCGGAATTCACTGACAGTAATTTTATCGGCAATGTCAAAATTGTTTCCACCGCCGCCGACATTGATTTCCTTGATGAGATAACTCAGGAAATTATACCGTTTATGAAGTTCGAGGTTTTCATATGCCGTAGCCTGAATGAGGAAGCAGTATCCCTTCAGAAAACGTCGGATTGTCTTGACGATAGCCTCCTGGTCAGTTTCGGACTTCTTTTCAACCTTCTTCACGGCGACATCGAGTAGGTTCCACATTCGTTCCTTGTCCCGTGCTGACCGCTTTGCCTGATACAGATAGCCGTTGAATTCGTCGATGTCATCCACGTCAAGGAAGTCGTAGGTATCCAGTTCACGGTCAAGGTCACGGATATCGGACGGAGAAATGGTTTCAAACAGGATGGTGTCCTTGTAGTACGGTGCAAACGCCTTTTTGATATCCTCATAATCATTCTTGAAATCGAGGACGAAGGTGGTCTTGCCATAAGGAGGATAAATACGATTCAAGCGGGAGAGCGTCTGCACAGCGGTCACGCCTTTCAGCTTTTTATCCACATACATTGCCACCAGTTTCGGCTGGTCAAAGCCCGTCTGATACTTGTTCGCAACGATAAGCACCTGATAGCAGCTGCGGTCAAACTCGTAGCGCAGTTCCTCCTCTTTGATTTGGTTCATACCGTACTCAGAGTATTCCACGCCTTTGATTTTGACTTTGCCGGAGAAAGCGACAAGAGCCTTGATATCCGTATAACCGTGGTCATGGATATACTTTACGAACGCCTGCTTGTATTCCACGGCTGCCTGGATGGATGAAGTAACGACCATCGCCTTGGCAGAGCCGCCGAGCAGATGAGCGACATTGGCGCGGAAATGCTCCACTATAATCTCAACCTTCTGTGCGATGTTCGTGGTGTGCAAATCGATGAACCGCGCCATTTTTCTCTTGGCGGCAATTGTCTTCAGTTCCGGGTCATCATCGATAGTCTTGTTGATGTGGCAGTAAGTTTTCCATGTCACATAGTTGTCGAGGACATTCAGAATGTAGCCTTCCTCAATAGCCTGCTTCATGGAATACAGATCGAAGGATTCCTTTTTGCCTTCAGCATTCAGTGTACCGAAAAGCTGGATGGTATCTGGCTTGGGTGTAGCGGTAAAGGCAATCATGGAAACATTCGGCTGCTTGCCGCTCTTTTTGATTTCTTCGCGTATCTTATCTTCTTCGTTTTTTTCTTCCTCGGTATTCTCATTCGTCAGGACTGTTGTCACGGACTGCATGAAAGTTCCCTCAGTGGAAGAATGAGCTTCATCAATCAGGACAGCGAAGGTCTTATCCTTCAGGTTGGTAAGCAGTTTGTTGTCGAGGATGTAATAAAATTTATGGATGGTCGTAACAATAATCTTCGTGTTGCCGTGCAGAGCAATCGCCAGGTCGTTGGAGTCGCACTTATCATCCATGACCTTGACCTGTCCGCTTTTATGCTCCATGCCCATGATGGCTTCCTGCAGCTGACGGTCAACAACGATACGGTCGGTGATGACCAGTACAGTATCAAACACATTATTGTTATTGGCATCATGCACTGTGGACAGAATATGAGCAAGCCACGAAATTGTCTCGGTCTTGCCGCTGCCCGCCGAGTGCTCAATCAGATAGTTGCAGGACGAGTGATTGAGAATAACATCGTTCATGACTTTTTCCACAGCGCGGAGCTGGTGGAAACGCGGGAATATCAGTTCCTTTGTGCGGCGCACTTTGCCAGTGTCAGAGTTTTTGCGTTCTTTCGTCTTGATGTAAATGAACCGCTCAATGAGGAAGAGAATTTTATCCTTTGTCCAGATGTCCTCCCACATATAGGAGACATTGATGCCAGACTGATCGTTATGTGGATTCCCTTTACCAAACTTATAACCTATATTAAATGGATTGAAGAAAGAGTCCTTGCCAATCAGCTTTGTGCAGAAATACACCTCGTTCAAATCCATAGCGAACGCTGCGAATACACCTACCTTTTCCTTGAGGAGACGGGTGGTACAGTCACGCTCGTTTTTATACTGCTTGATGGCATCCTCATAATTTTGCCCGGAGGTATTGCACTTCAGTTCCACGGCAAAAATGGCGATGCCGTTCAAGAACAGCACAAGGTCAATACGTTCATCGGTCTTGTGATAAACCTCCTCCATAACGGAGAAAATGTTCCTGTTGTAGTGTTCAATTGCAACGGGATTTTTTGTACTGTCCGGCTTGCGGTACATCAGCCTCAGTTCGTAGCCGCTGTCAAACTCCACGCCGTGTTTGATTACATCAATCAGACCGCGGCTCGGCTTGTTGATCTCGGCGTTGATGTAATTAATGATGGTTTCCTCGGTGCGCTCCTTGTAAATGGCTCGGAGGCTCTCCATCGTGTCCGCCTGGGTGTTTTCGAGAAATTCCAGGAGCATCTCCGTATCCATCGCCAGACCGGGAGAGAACTTATCCGCAGGACGGATGCGATAGCCGTCATCATCACGCAGATGTTCCAGTATCAGCTTCTGATAATCCTCTTTTTCTTTCAGTTGATCTGCTTTAATTGGCATAGTTTGTGACCTCCTTTACTCGTTTCTTGCCCGTGACATATTCGTAAATCGTGGCATATTTATGTTCTTTCATTTGTGTCAATTGCTTTTCTTTTCTAACAGCGATTTCATCGATTTTAGCACATTCTTTATCAAGGTAACTTACAATATCAACTTGTTCCTCCAGAGATGGAATCGGAATGTATGTTGAACCGACTTTCTCGATACTGAGGTTATCCACGACAGCACCGATGGCAGCTTTATTGAACTGTTTTAGGCATAGCTCTGACATGAGAACATAGAAAAGAAATTCCTTGCTGATGTCCTTGAATTCAGAGAATGCAAGCCATCCATCATGTATGCAGCCATCAGTATTCAAGATATACGGCTGTCCGAAACTCATGGAGTTGGTTAACAATAGTGTTCCCTTTTTTACATAACGACTTCTCGAAACACCAGCACGGATTATTTTCTGGGAAGTGGAATCGATGTACTTATATCCCTTCTTGGTATCACCAATTTTAATCCAGTTCACATCATTTTCGTCTTCTGATAGAAAATCTTCGATAGGTCTCGGCGAGCCACCTCTGACAAGAGTGCAAACATACTTGATTTTATTTACAGTCCATCCTGATGGAAGTAATCCTACAGATTCAATTTTAGTATCAAAAAGAACAGAAGCTTTTTTTAATCCGTGAGTTACTGCTTCAGTTATAACGGCGTTTCTATAACTTTCAAGAATTATTATCTGCCGTTCCAAATCGTCAATGATGCTATCGATCTTGGCACACTCATCGTCAAGAAAAGCAGCAATAGTCCTCTGCTCATAGATTGGAGGAACAGCGTACTTGAATTCAGCAAAATCTCCCTGGTAGAGATGCTGGATTGTGCTGTTTCCAGCATTTTTATCCGCAAACCATGTCCAGAACACATCCGACTGCAATACCCAATACAAAAACCTACGGTCGTAGCCGTCCATGGTTGAAATACGCAATACACCACTGTTTAAAGAAGTGGGAGCGTTACATCCGCTGACGATAGCAACCTTGCCAATCGTGCCGTCTTTCGTTATGAGCAGATCGCCGTCTTCAATCCGAATATCGCGTGCTTCCTCCCAGCGGCGCATCGGGATATGAACGCAGGAATCCCAATTGATGCATCCGTTCTCGAAATCAACACCTGTGATGAGATAGGCTCCGTCGTCCGTGTATTCGTCCGAAGTCAAGCCCTGCCAGCCGATGCGGCCTTTGAGAACTGCGATGTACTTTATCTTATTTATTTTCCAATCAGCGGGGACGGCGCCGATCCATTTTACTCCGCTGTCTTTCATTTCTGTGGTCATTGCGCACCTCCTGTAAGGTCGGCAATCTTGTGACTCAGTTCCTTTTCTATATCCATGAATTGCGACAGAAGGTCATCTGCGGACTCCGGTGCTTTGTATTCATAGAAATAACGCGTGAACGGAAATTCCGCTCCGAGTCGCTCCCTGTTCTGTGCATTGACCGCTTTCTTGGAATCAAACTCATAGACCCAGATAGCGTCTGGCACATGAGGCAAAACCTCGGTCTCGAAGTACGCCTGCACATCCTGATTCAGTCTGATGATTTCCGTATCCTTTGTGGTCGGGTCGGTGAGGACATTGCCCTTGCGGTCTTTCTGCACAACGGCGGTCTTGTCGATGACGCTCATCTCCATAACGATGCCGTTCAGACGGGAGTCGGTGTATCCCTCCACATCCTTGATGATGTCCTTAACTGCTGTCTGAAACAGCGTAAAGTCCATATAAACCTTGCCGGACTGATGCGCTTCCAAAGCAGCAAGGACAGCGTCAATAAACACCTTGCCGCGCTTGTACTTCTGATATTTCTTTTCGTCCTTGACATCGCGGGGGTTTATCTCCTCAAGCTCTGCCAGTTCGGATTCGTTGTAAAGATTGGAATTAGCCGTAAAGTATGCGCTGGTACGCAGAGCTTCAATGGATTCAGTATTGATAACACCGCGCCTTTGCAGGGGCTGATATACTGCCCATTCCTTATACATGAATTCCTCACGGTCAAAGATACGGCATTCAATCTTGCAGTCAGCCTTACGCTTTTCACTATAGAGTGTCTTTGAGCCGGGAGCAAAAGCAGCGTACACCTCGGTTATTAAGTCGATCTGATTCTTGGAAATCTCACGGCGTTTCTTGCCAAGGGAGCGTTTCAGCGGCTCCCACATATCCACGGCATTGATTAACTGTATCTTATTTACACGCTCTTTTCGTTTGTTTTTCGACAGGATAAATGCGTAGATGCCGATATCCGTATTGTAGAAAAGCTGTGACGGAAGCGCAATGATTGCCTCAATCAAATCTTTCTCCAGCATAAAGCGCCGGATCTGACTTTCTCCGCTTGTGGTATTGCCTGAGAAGAGCGGAGAGCCATTTGAAATAATGGCGGCGCGTCCGTTCTTGCGGTTCATCTTGGCAATTGCGTGCTGCATAAACAGAAGCTGCATATCGCCTGTAGCGGGAAGTCCCGCACCGAATCGACCGTTCTTGCCTTTCTTCGCTTCAGCACGGACGGCTTTTTCTACGCCGTCACCGGCATCCTTGCCTCCCCAGGAAAGCCCGAAGGGAGGGTTCGCGATAACAAAGCGCATATCTGTTTTCTCAAAGCAGTCCTCTTTCATCGTGTCGGCAAAGCGGATGTTATCTGCCTTTTGTCCTTTGATAAGCATATCTGCAAGGCAGATGGCGTAGGACTCCGGGTTGTTTTCTTGACCGAAAAGGCGAATTGTGGCGTCAGGATTCATACGCTTAATGAAATCGTGCGTAGTGGAAAGCATACCGCCTGTGCCGCACGCCATATCCAATACGGTAATTTCTTTGCCCACGCTGAATACATCATCACATCCCTCGGCAAGAAGAATGCTTGAAAGGGCACGGATTACCTCACGAGGAGTGTAGTGGTCACCAGCCTCAGCATTTTCAGAAAATCTGCGTATTATTTCCTCAAACATGTAACCCATTTTGTGACCGTCTATGGTTTCGGGATTCAAATCAAGTTCGGAGAACTTTTTTACAACACCGAGCAAACGGTTGTTTTTATCAAGGTCGGTGATCTTCTCCTTAAACTTGAGCCTGGTTATCAGCATATCCTTGATGTTCGGAGAAAAAGAGTCCAGATAAAAATGAAAGTTCTCAACGATTGCGGGAGCTTCGTCTAGCAGCCCGGCAAGGTCAAAATCGGAAGTATTATAAAACGGGTATCCGGCAAGACGCTCCAGCACCTGCTGGGGCGTTTGGGGATTCTTCTTGAAAGCCTCGGTTACCTTCTGCTTGCGAGTTTTCCCACTTGCGTCCTTTGTGGCGAGAGCACACTCCAGGCGTCTGATAATAATCATCGGAATGATGATGTCTTTATATTTGTCGGCCTTGTAGGGACCGCGCAGAGTGTTGGCAATGGAAAAGACCATGTCAACCTCTTTATTCACATTCAGGGTGGAGTCATCCATCATAACCTGAGTAATTTTCGTTTTTGCCATTTCAGCAATCCTCCTGTCATATTTCGGTGATATCAATGCCAGCCTTTAGCAACCGCTCGTATCGGTCATTGGAAATAATCACGGCTAATGGCTTGCCGTTCTTCAACACAAAACCGGCTGTGTCTTTTTCCGATATGGCAGTGATGATTTTCGATGCCTGCCCACGCAGCAGGTCAGACATATTGTAATGTTCCATTGGTTGTTTACTTTTCTTAGCAGCCATTGGCGTCCTCCTTCACATAGTTAAACATATCTTAATTATAGCACAAAATAATGATAATTACAAGTGGAATTAGATAATTTATTGTAATTACTTTTTGTAAAAATTTTGCTATCTTTCAAAGATATAAAAACAGCGGTTTTTCACTATCTCCTACTTGGGGATGATGAAAAAACACTGTTTTACTGCCTTTCCTGTATATCTTTCATTGATACGACAGCGAGCCATATTCCGAGTATACTTATAACCAGAGATTCGAATTCGGCTCAAACCTAATAATTAAGTCCGATTAGCGCTTAAGGACGGAAAGGAGAATTGATGACAAACAAAGAACGGCAAAATTGGATTATAAGCATTGAAAACACATCAGCTTTCGTTGAATCATATTTGGGTTCAGCTGTCGTACAATCCGTTCTTGAACGCTTTGGTGCACATAGCATTGAGGAACTAAATCCGAGCGACCTGCCCGAAGTCTTCAGTGAACTGTACGCAATCGAAGCTGACATCGACTAAAGCGAATCGTCCTGAGCAAGACGAAAAACTGCTCACCGCCAGACATCGCATCACTTGATCATTGATGGCTCAACAGTATCAGGTGGAACAAGTAAATAATGTAGTAGCTGCCTTTTGAGTGGGTTAGCTGCAATCCGAAACGGAGAACTTCGTTTGGAATGCGGTGCTTTTGTTATGCCCATTTTGCAGCTGACCATAGAGGATTCCTCCGTTTCGAGACAATCAACGGAGGAAATCTTTATGTCAAGCGAAGTTAAAAAGTATTTTATCCCTGTCAACGGAGAACTTGTAGAGGTAAGCGAGGAACTGTATCGTGCGTATTACCGACCCATATGGAACACCCGCTATCATGCACGGAAGAACGGCGAGTGTAGTTGCACCAAAGCTCAGCTATGGAAATGCGATGGCGTATGCCCGGGTTGCCCGTTTCAAACTGAAGGCAAAAAAATATCTCTCAGCACCGTTATCGGCGGCGAGGATAATGACCTCACGCTTGGTGACACTTTGAGGGACGATTCGCAGACCATTGAGTCGATCATCATTGAAAAAGAACTACTTGAGGCATTATACGAAGAGCTCGACCGTCTTGACCCGGAGGGGAAACGCATCTGTGAATTGATGATGTATCACTCCGAGCGTGAGTCCGCCGAAATTATGGGTATGGCGCGCTCTACTTTCAAACGACACTGGGAAAAGATACGTGACGAACTGCGGAACAAGCTCAAGGATTACTATTTCTGACATTTTCAATTATCAATCCTGTTGCAGTTTTGTGACCGGAGAAAAAAATTTTTCGGACTGCGGACCACTTTGGCATAATCCCTCCAGTGGATATTGAGGACAGCAAAAACAAATCACCTCGGAAAGGAGATTCTCCAATGAATAAGCCAAAAATCAACGAATCTGCAACTGACGAGGAACTTATCGGCGTGCTTACAGCAATCAGTGTTGTTTCAAAGCGCCTGGCAAGAAACTTGATTCAGCTTGAACAGCAGAAAAAATTTATGGAAGGAGCGACAAATCATGAGCAAAATAAACGAAGTGGAACAGACCATCAGAGATCTACGAGATGCTGCATCATTGTTGAATGATACCGCAAATTGGCTGTACGAGCTCTTCTCTGCCAACAAGGTACAGGAGCATAATACCGATTCAGCAGAGACACAGAAGCAACTTACCCTTGAAGAAGTAAGAGCCGTCTGCGCCGAGAAATCCCGCGCCGGCTTCACAGCAGAGGTAAAGTCAATCGTCACAAAGCACGGTGCGGACAAGCTTTCCGCAATCAAGCCGGAGGAATATGCAGCAGTCCTCGCAGAGGTGGAGGTGCTTGGCAATGCCGACTAACCACGCAATTCTATCGGCGTCATCAAGCCACCGCTGGCTCGAATGTCCGCCGTCTGCTAAACTCTGTGCCGAACTGCCGGATACATCAAGCGAGTATGCGCAGGATGGCACGGACGCTCACACTCTCTGCGAACACAGGCTGAAAGCCTTGCTCGGCAGAGAAACCGCCGACCCAACAGAAAACCTCACCTATTACAACGAGGAGATGGAGCGCTGCACTGTCGAGTACGCTACATACGCTTATGAGCAGGTCGAGAAAGCAAAAGTAGCCTGCAATGACCCCATCGTCCTTATCGAACAGAAACTGGATTTCTCCCGGTGGGCTCCGGAGGGGTTCGGCACAGGTGACTGTGTTATCGTGGCTGACGGTACACTTTCCGTTATAGATTTCAAGTATGGCAAGGGTGTGGAAGTCCTCGCAGAGAACAACCCGCAGATGAAGCTTTATGCTCTCGGCGCTCTTGAACTGTTTGACGGAATATACGACATCTCCACAGTGAGCATGACTATATTCCAGCCAAGGCGTGACAACATCAGCGAATACACCATTTCCAAGGAAGAACTTCTCCGTTGGGCGAACGAGGTTCTCGCCCCAACAGCGCAGCTTGCCGCAAATGGCAAAGGAGATTTCAAAGCAGGTGAACATTGTCGATTCTGCAAGATCAGAGCAACCTGCCGAAAACTCGCAGAATACAACCTTGCTCTCGCTCGTTACGATTTTGAACCACCTGCTACGCTTGATAATATCGAAATCGCCGCTATTCTCGCAAAAGCGGACGAGCTTGTATCCTGGGTGACTGATGTCAAAGAGTACGCTTTGCGCCAAGCACTCAGCGGGGTTTCATACGATGGTTTCAAGGTAGTCGAGGGACGGTCCAATCGCAAGTATACAGACGAGAACGCAGTTGTTGAAGCCGTCAAATCCGCAGGATATGACCCGTATGGACACAGCGTTCTCGGCATAACTGCGATGACCGCTCTGCTCGGAAAGAAAAAGTTCAACGAACTGCTCGGCGGTCTTATAGAAAAGCCGCAGGGCAAGCCAACCTTAGTTCCTATGTCGGATAAACGTCCGGCGATAAATACTGCACAAGAAGATTTCAAGGAGGAAAAATAATATGCCGAAGTTTATCAATCCCACAAAGGTAATCACAGGACCCGATACAAGATGGAGCTACGCAAACATCTGGGAAGCAAAGTCCATCAACGGCGGTGCTCCAAAGTTCAGTGTGAGCCTTATCATTCCGAAGTCCGATACCAAGACGGTCGAGAAGATCAAGGCGGCTATCGAAGCAGCTTACAAGGAGGGCGAGTCAAAGCTCAAGGGCAACGGTCGTTCTGTTCCTGCGCTCTCCGCTATCAAGAATCCGCTCCGTGACGGCGATACAGAGCGCCCCGATGATGAAGCGTATGCAAACAGCTACTTCATCAACGCTAATTCTGCGACCGCTCCCGGTATCGTTGACGCTAACTGCAGCCCTATTCTGGAGCGCAGCGAGGTTTACAGCGGCGTGTACGGCAGAGTGTCCATCTCATTCTACGCATTCAATTCCAATGGTAATAAGGGTATCGCCTGCGGTCTGAACAACCTGCAGAAGATTCGCGATGGCGAATCGCTCGGCGGCAGAACCCGCGCTGAGGACGATTTCGCAACAGATGATGACGATGATTTTCTGTCTTGAGGAGATACACGATGATGACAACTGAAAGCATTTTGCTTGCTATCTGCTTTGGATATGTGCTTGGAGATACACTTTCTAAGCTGGTCGTAGTTGTTTCCGATATTGTCAGGAGCATTAAGCGCCGCAAGCAAACTAAAACTGGCAAGTAATACAAACAGGGCGGCAGGAGCTATCTTGCCGCCTTTTTGAGGTGAACTATGGAAAAAATCAAAACACTGTCAATTGATCTTGAAACATTCAGTGATGTTGACCTTGCAAAATGCGGTGTTTACAGATATGTTGAGTCACCCGCATTTGAGATACTGCTGTTCGGAGTTTCAGTGAACGGTAGCGATGTTGTGGTGTACGACCTTGTGCAGGGTGAGAAAATACCCGCAGAAATTCTCGCTGCGCTGACTGACAACAGCATTATTAAATGGGCTTTTAATGCTGCTTTCGAACGTGTGTGTCTGTCAATGTATCTCGGTTTGCCGTCCGGGGAGTATCTCGACCCGACTTCGTGGAGATGTTCGATGGTGTGGTCGGCATATATGGGACTTCCGCTGTCGCTTGCCGGAGCGGGAGCAGTTCTCGGACTGCCGGAACAGAAGCTGAAAGAGGGTAAGGAACTCATCAAGTATTTCTGCGTACCGTGTACTCCTACCAAAGCGAACGGCTTCAGAACGAGAAATTTTCCCGAACACGCTCCCGAGAAATGGGCGCAGTTCAAGGCGTACAACAAGCGCGATGTCGAGGTTGAAATGTCTATTCAGGACAAGCTGCGGAAGTTCCCCGTGCCGGAATTCGTTTGGGAGGAATACTGCCTTGACCAGCAGATAAACGACCGTGGGATTGCTCTTGATATGGCTGTTGTTGAGAATGCAATACGGTTTGATAAACGGTCAAAGGCGCTGCTCTCGTCAAAAATGCAGGAACTCACCTCGCTCGAAAATCCGAACTCGGTTCAGCAGATGAAGCAGTGGCTTTCGGAGAACGGACTTGAAACAGACACTCTCGGTAAGAAAGCTGTTTCCGAATTGCTGAAAACCGCACCGCCGCAGCTTGCAGAGGTTCTGGAACTCCGCCAGCAGCTTGCAAAATCCTCGGTGAAGAAGTACCAGGCTATGAGGAACGCTGTTTGCTCCGATGGACGCGCGCACGGAATGTTTCAGTTTTACGGCGCAAACCGTTCCGGCAGATGGGCGGGTCGGCTGATACAGTTACAGAACCTACCGCAGAACCATATCCCCGACCTCGAACAGGCACGGGAGCTTGTGAAAAGCGGCAACTATGAAGCCATAGAACTGCTGTACGATGATATTCCGGACACGCTTTCGCAGCTTATCCGCACGGCATTTGTGCCGAAAGCGGGAATGAAATTTGTAGTTTCCGATTTTTCAGCAATCGAAGCAAGAGTGCTGTCGTGGTTGGCTGAGGAGAAATGGCGGCTTGATACATTTAAGTCGGGTAAAGACATATACTGCGCGTCCGCTTCGCAGATGTTCCGTGTTCCTGTTGAGAAACACGGCGTCAACGGTCATCTGCGGCAGAAAGGCAAAATCGCAGAACTTGCGCTCGGTTACGGAGGTTCAGTCTGTGCGCTGAAGGCTATGGGAGCATTGGAGATGGGTTTGACGGAGGACGAACTTCAGCCGCTTGTGGATATGTGGCGCAGTTCCAATCCTAACATCGTGCGATTCTGGTGGGAAGTCGACCGCTGCGTGAAGGACACAATACGACAAAGGCTTCGCACAGACACACACGGAATCGAATTCGAATACCAATGTGGAATGCTGTTTATCACACTGCCGAGCGGCAGGCGGCTCTCATATGTCAAACCCCGTATCGGCGAGAATAAATTCGGCGGTGAATCAGTCACTTATGAGGGCGTTGGGGCAACAAAGAAGTGGCAACGCATTGAAAGCTACGGTCCGAAATTCGTTGAGAATATCGTGCAGGCGATAAGCCGAGATATTTTATGCTACGCTATGCGGACGCTGCGAAATTACCGTATCTGCGGTCACGTTCACGATGAACTTGTTATCGAGTGTCCCGAGGACACTAACGTGGCTGAAATCTGCGAGATGATGGGTAGAACTCCGCCGTGGACAGAGGGGCTGCCGCTCCGTGCTGATGGGTACGAATGTAACTTTTATAAAAAGGACTGAAATACAGTGGACCATTTGTATAATAAGTTTCCATATATTATTGACGGCTCTATCAGCTGTTAGAATTTAAAGAATGGAGGATAATAATGAAATTCACGTTATACACGGCAGATTGCATAGGCAGTCTGTCTAACAGCATCTACCCTAACAAGCACATTGTAACAGACGAAACCTCTATGAAAGCGGCGGCAGAATTTGACCACGTAACCGCCGAGTATAAAAACAATCACCGCAGCAATTCGGATTTTCTTTCTTCGGACAATGTTCCGATGGATTGCGACAACGACCACTCGGACGACCCGAACGACTGGGTAACGCCGCTTGAGGTGGCTATGGCTTTCCCGGGAGTGGAGTTCGTGGTCGTGTATAGCCGTAATCATATGCTACCGAAGAGTGGCAAAACAGCCCGCCCGCGGTTTCACGTCTATTTCCCCATTTCTCCGATAACGGAAAGTACGGAATACACCGCCCTGAAAAAGCAGATTGCGGCTGAATTTCCGTATTTCGATAACAACGCGCTCGACAGCGCAAGGCTGCTTTTCGGCGTTCAAAATCCGCAGGTGGAAATTTTTAACGGCAATTTGTCTATTGTTGATTTCCTTGAAAATTCGGATTTTGAACAATGGGACAATGAAAGCAGTTCCGTACCCGAGGGTAGCCGCAACAGCACTATGTCGCATTATGCGGGGCGCATTATAAAACGGCTCGGGGACACGGACGAAGCGTATCGGCAGTTCTTGAAGCAAGCGGAAAAGTGCAGTCCTCCGCTTGACGATTCGGAGCTTCAGACTATCTGGAACAGCGCCGTGAAGTTCGGCAAAAAGGTGGCAAAGCAGGACGGATATATCCCGCCCGAGCAGTATAATTTGGGGGCAGCTTCTGCCTCGGGATTTAACCTCAAGCCCGAGGATTACTCAGACATCGGGCAGGCTAAAGTCCTCGCCCGGGAATACGGCGGCGAGCTTGTCTACACGGACGCTACGGATTATATGCGCTATGATGGGATCCGCTGGGCAGAGTCAAAACAGCTTGCTGTTGGCGCTTGCGAGGATTTTCTTGACAAACAGCTCACCGAAGCTAAAACCGCTCTGGAAAAGGCGCAGCAGGCTCTTATGAAATCCGGAATAGACAGGGAAACTGTCATGTCCGGCGGCAAGGCTCTTGAAAAGTCAATAGACGAAAAGAGCGAAAAAGCCTTTGCAGAGTATATGATGGCGCTTGTATATAAGTCTTTCGTTATGAAACGCAGGGATATGAAGTATATCACTTCTGCGTTACAGGCGGCAAAGCCTATGCTACTGCGGGATATTAAGGATTTTGATTCGCAGGAATTTCTGCTGAATACTCCGGCGGCTACATACGATTTGCAAACCGGGACAAGCTCGGAGCACTCCGCAGACGATCTCATAACAAAGGTGACTGCTGTATCTCCCGGTGATGATGGTATGGATATCTGGCTTGAAGCCGTGAACAGCTTTTTCTGCGGCAATGACGAACTTATCGAGTATGTTCAGCAGATAGTTGGTTTAGCGGCAATAGGCAAGGTCTACATGGAAGCGCTGATTATTTCCTACGGTGAGGGTCGCAACGGTAAGAGTACGTTTTGGAACACGATAGCGAGGGTTCTTGGTTCGTACAGCGGCAGTATATCCGCCGACGCCCTCACGGTTGGCTGTAAGCGAAATGTCAAGCCCGAGATGGCTGAACTTAAGGGGAAAAGACTTGTTATCGCCGCAGAACTGGAAGAGGGTATGCGGCTTAACACCTCGGTGGTAAAGCAGCTGTGTTCCACCGATGAGGTTTCCGCAGAAAAGAAGTACCGCGATCCGTTCAGATATACTCCCACGCACACGCTTGTGCTGTACACAAATCATCTTCCGAGGGTCGGAGCAAATGACGAGGGTACATGGCGCAGGCTTATAGTTATACCGTTCAATGCCAAAATCGAGGGCAATTCTGACATCAAAAACTACGCGGACTACCTTGCTGAAAAAGCAGGCGGTGCGGCGTTGACGTGGATAATCGAGGGAGCGAAAAAGGTTATTGAATGCAATTTCAAGCTGACTGTTCCGCAATGCGTTCGTGACGCTATCGAGCATTACCGTGAAAATAACGACTGGCTCTCAATGTTTATTGAGGACTGCTGCGAGGTTGACCCATCATATACGCAGAAGTCTGGTGAGCTTTACCAGGAGTACCGTGCATACTGCGCCAGAACCGGAGAATACACGAGAAGCACCACGGATTTCTATACCGGGCTTGATACCGCAGGATTTGAAAAACGAAAATCCAAAACGGGTGTTATGGTCTACGGAATCCGCTTGAAATCTGACTTTATAGCAGATTGAAAACCATAAAGGTGCAGGTCGGTGAAGGTCTTTGTATAAAATCCCCTTTAGGGCAGTTTAATTAACAAAATTTACCTTATAGAGAGTTTTATGAAATGAGGTTCACCGACCTGCACCATTGAAGAAAAAGGAGCAGAAAATGCGTGAGAAACAGATAGAACAGAAACTGGTGCAGGCGGTAAGGAAAAGCGGCGGTATGTGTCTGAAATTCGTTTCACCAAATTTTGATGGAATGCCGGACAGGCTGATACTTCTCCCGGGCGGCAAAATCGCCTTTGCGGAACTGAAAGCTCCCGGCAAAAAGCCACGTCCCCTGCAGTTAGCAAGGCACAAAGCATTGATGAAACTCGGTTTTCGTGTGTACATAATCGACCGCATGGAGCAGATAGGAGCGATACTTGATGAAATACAGTCCACATGATTATCAGCGGTATGCCGCCGAATTCATAATCACCCAACCCGTTGCAGCGCTTCTGTTGGATATGGGCTTAGGCAAAACGAGCATTGCTCTGACAGCAATAAACGACCTGCTTTTTGACAGCTTTGACAGCTTTGAAATACATAAAGTCTTGGTGGTAGCACCACTTCGTGTGGCTCGTGATACTTGGGGCACTGAAATTGAAAAGTGGGAGCATTTGAAGAATCTGCGGTACAGCGTAGTCGTTGGCACGGAGCAAGAACGGCTGAAAGCACTCCGCACTCCCGCCGACATCTACATCATCAATCGAGAGAATATTCAGTGGCTTGTAGAAGAAAGCGGTCTGATATTTGATTTCGATATGGCGGTTATTGACGAGCTATCCTCGTTCAAGAACTACCAGTCGAAGCGGTTTAGAGCTTTCATGAAAGTCCGACCAAAGCTGAAACGGATAGTCGGACTTACAGGTACTCCTGCGGGTAACGGTCTGATAGATTTATTTGCAGAGTTCAAGCTGATGGATATGGGTGAGCGGCTTGGAAGGCTTATCGGACAGTACAGAAACATCTACTTTCAGCCGGACAAGCGTAACGGAATGGTGATTTACAGCTATAAGCCTCTGCCCAATGCCGAGCAGCAGATTTATGACAAAATCTCGGATATCACGATTTCCATGAAAGCCGCCGACCACCTTAAAATGCCGGAACTCATAAGTTCGGAATGCATGGTTCAGCTTCCCGAAAAGGAAAAGGAGAAATACGACCGTTTGAAGAAAGACCTCATTCTCTCCACCGAGGACAATGAGGTTACTGCGGCTAATGCTGCTTCTCTTTCAAATAAGCTTTCGCAGATGGCGAACGGTGCGGTTTATTCCGATGACGAAAGCATTATCGAGATACACGACCGCAAGCTGGACGCATTGGAGGATATAATCGAAAGCATGAACGGGAAGCCACTCCTTGTTGCTTACTGGTTCAAGCACGATTTGGAGCGTATCAAGAAACGGTTTGATGTTCGTGAAATTCGGTCAAGCGAGGACATTTCCGACTGGAACAGCGGAAAAATCCCGGTTGCGCTTATCCACCCTGCGTCAGCCGGACACGGATTGAACCTGCAAAGCGGCGGTTCGACCCTGGTGTGGTTTGGGATTACATGGAGTCTTGAACTGTACCAGCAGACAAATGCCCGCTTGTGGCGGCAGGGCCAGACTGCGGATACCGTGGTCATTCAACACATAATCGCCAAAAGCACTATCGACGAGCAGATTATGAAAGCACTGAAAACAAAGGACATAACACAGGCGGCACTTATCACCGCAGTGAAAGCAGAGGTACATAAATGAACCCATACAAGGAACTCGCAAATGCTATAATCGTACAGGCGGTCAAGGATTATCGCACCGCATTGAACCAACTTTCTCTGAACCCTAATGACAAAGTAGCTCAGAGTGAGAAAAAGAGTATTGAACGCTTTTTTCGTTCAGATTTTTTCTCCATTCTTACAGATCTCAACGGTGAGGTTATTCTTGCAAAGCTGAAGGAGGTGTCGGTATGACGGCAAAGGGATTTTTGACAAGCGCATCTGAAATGAACCGCCAGATACACTACAAGGAAATTGAACTGAAAAGCCTGCGTGATTTGGCAAGCGGTATATCCGGCTGCGGTTTCGGAGAGCGGCTTTCGGGAACAAGAAATACCGATCCGCCTTTCGTAAAGTACACTGACAAGGCGCTTGAACTTGAAAAAGAAATCCAGAACGACAAATGCAGATTGTCTGAACTTAAATACTCCATCGGCAAGGCGATTGATGATTTGGAGAACACAAACGAGCGTACTGTTCTTCGGTACAAGTATCTGATGTTTCTTTCTTGGAAAGAGATTAGTACAAAAATGGGGTATTCAAAAAGGTGGGTAATTAAACTGCACGAAAAAGCTATTCAGAATTTTTCTGAAAACTGGACACCCTAGTGCACAGCAGTTCACCGTTGACGCAGTCAACCTGTTGTGGTATGATATACTTAGAAAAATATACAGAAAGCCTTGTGGGTTTTATAACTCGCAGGGCTTTTCCTATACCCAAGGAGATGAACCCCATGCCCAGACGACCGCAGCGCCCTTGTTCCTACCCCGGCTGCCCCAACAGATGTGACGGACAGTACTGCGAGAAACACTCAAAGCAGATGAACCGCCGCTACAATAAACTCGTCCGTCCTGCTGACAGCAACAAGAAGTACGGCAGAGCGTGGCGAGAGATACGAAAGCGTTATGCAACGGCTCACCCACTGTGCGAGATGTGTCTGAAAGAGGGTCGGCTCACTCCGGTTGAGGAAGTACACCACATTGTTCCCGTGTCGCGCGGCGGCAGTAATGATTTCGGTAACCTGATGTCACTGTGCCAGTCGTGTCATACGAAGATACACCACGACCTCGGCGACCGGTAGGACGGAAGCCGTCAGCTAGGGCGGTCGAAATCTCTGTGACCGTTACCTCGGACAGCGGCCTGGGGCTTCGTGCGCAAAAACCGGGGTTCAAACGGGGTATTAAACCTTGAAATATTTTCGGACGGCGCGAACCGTCCTTTTTTCTTGTCCTGCGGAGGTGAAAAACATGGCTAAGGACGGCACAAACAGAGGCGGCAGACGGGTACGCGCCGGAGATAAACCTGCTCCTGCCGCAGAGAAAAAGCAGAAAGGACTTCCGGTGAAAATCATAAGCAACGACATACCTGCGCTCGACACAGCGGAACTTGAAGCCGTCAACCTTCCGGAGGGCGCTGTGCTTAACGGCGCGGATATGCCGAAGCCCAGCGATTATCTGTCTGCTCGGCAAAAGAACGGAGTTCCGCTCGGCGCTGACGATATTTACCGTGAAACCTGGCTGTGGCTTAAACAGCGCAGCTGCGAGAACCTCGTAAACAAGCGGCTCATCGAAGCCTATGCGCAGGCATACGCAAGATACATTCAGTGCGAGGAGGCAATCAGCACTTACGGCTTGCTCGGCAAGCACCCGACCACGGGCGGCGTCATTGCTTCGCCATTCGTGCAGATGTCGCAGCAGTTTCAGAAGAACGCAAATCTCATCTGGTATGAAATTTACGGAATAGTCAAGGAGAACTGCACCGAACCTGTCGGCGATGATTTGAACGACACAATGGAGAAACTCCTCCGTTCAAGGAAAGGATAATTATTATGCCTAAAGAAACAATCGAATTTTTCAAAGAACTTAAAAGCAACCGACCGAACCTAACCGCACAGCAATATCGAACCATTAAGGGACAGGCGGTCAAGGGCAACATCATGGACGCTAGAAAAGGCTTGCACAAGGTCTTGAAAAGGAGGAACGGCAGATGAATACGACCAGTGAAATGCAGCTTGTCCCGATTGACAAGCTGATACCATACGTCAACAATGCCCGAACCCATTCGCCGGAACAGCTGAACAAGCTTCGTTCCTCGCTTCGTGAGTTCGGCTTTATCAATCCCGTTATCATCGACAGGGATTTCAACGTCATAGCAGGTCATGGAAGAATTCTCGCTGCGAAAGCCGAGAACATCTCCGAAGTGCCTTGTGTGTTTGTAGATTATCTTACTCCTGCTCAGAAGAAAGCGTACATAATCGCGGATAACCGAATGGCTCTTGACGCTGGCTGGGACGAGGAAATGCTGAAAGTCGAAATCGAAGCGCTGCAGGCGGAGGATTTTGACCTTTCGCTGACGGGCTTTGATGAAAAGGAACTCGCTGCTTTCTTTGACGATGATTCCGATACCAAGGACGATGATTTCGATGTGGGCGCCGAGATGGAAAAACCTTTCATTACAAAATCCGGTGACCTCTGGCTGCTCGGTAATCACAGACTTGTCTGCGGTGACAGCACAAAGCAGGAAACCTACGAGCTCCTTATGGACGGCAAACAGGCTAATCTTGTGGTTACCGACCCGCCCTACAATGTGAATTATGAGGGCTCGGCGGGAAAAATCAAGAACGACAATCTCGAAAACGAGAAGTTCTACCAATTTCTGCTTGACGCTTTCACCTGCATGGAGAAAGCTATGGCGAACGATGCAAGCATCTATGTTTTCCACGCAGATACAGAGGGGCTTAACTTCCGCAAAGCGTTTTCTGACGCGGGATTTTACCTGTCCGGAACTTGTATCTGGAAGAAGCAGTCGCTTGTTCTCGGGCGCTCGCCGTATCAGTGGCAGCATGAGCCGTGCCTGTTCGGCTGGAAGAAAAACGGCAAGCACCGGTGGTACTCCGACCGCAAGCAGACGACAATATGGGAGTTCGACAAACCGAAGAAGAACGGCGACCACCCGACAATGAAGCCCATTCCGCTTATTGCGTATCCGATAAAGAATTCAAGCATGAGCAACTGTATCGTGCTCGACCCGTTCGGCGGTTCGGGCAGTACGCTTATCGCCTGTGAGCAGACGAACCGAATATGCCACACCATCGAACTTGACGAGAAATTCTGCGATGTTATTGTAAAGCGGTATATTGAGCAGGTCGGTTCTTCTGATGGTGTTTCGGTGGTTCGTGACGGCAAGACAATACCTTATGCTGAACTGGAGGTTGCCGATGAAGGATGAATTCACGCTCGGCAGCTTGTTTGACGGCAGCGGTGGTTTTCCGCTCGGAGGACTGCTTGCAGGAATAAAACCGCTGTGGGCATCGGAAATTGAGCCGTTCGCCGTTCGGGTAACCACAAAGCGGCTGCCGCAAATCAAGCATTACGGAGATGTGTCCTCGCTGAACGGCGCGGAACTCCCGCCCGTGGATATAATCACATTCGGCAGTCCGTGCCAGGATATGAGCATTGCCGGTAAAAGAAACGGCTTAGACGGTTCTCGTTCAAGTCTTTTTTATGAAGCGGTCAGAATTATAAAAGAAATGAGGTGCGCCACAAATGGCAAATACCCGAGATTTGCAGTCTGGGAAAATGTCCCCGGAGCGTTCTCGTCCAACAAGGGCGAGGATTTCAGAGCAGTCCTCAAAAGCCTGTGTCAGGTCAAGGACGAAAGCGTTTCTGTTCCTCAATGTGAGAAATGGACAGCCGCAGGAAACATCGTGGCAGACAATTTCTCCCTCGCCTGGCGAGTGCTTGACGCACAATACTGGGGAGTACCCCAGAGAAGAAAACGCATCTTCCTTATCGCAGATTTTGATAGCGAATGCGCCGGAAAAATACTGCTTGAGTCCGAAGGCTTGTCGGGGTATTCTGCAGAGGGCTTCAAAGCGTGGCAAAGAGCTGCCGCCGCTGCTGAAGGCTGCACTGGAACGACAGGCGCAGTCTGCTTGAACGACCAGGGTGGACAGTCGATAGAAATATCGTGCGATATAACCGCAACTCTCCGTGCGGAAACACACGGACATCCGCCCTGCGTGATGGAATCCGCAGCAGGGTTCTGTACCGAACATTCTGCAAATGCGAGAGGAATAGGCTATGAGGAGGAAACTGCTCCAACGCTCCGTGCCGGAACAGTCCCTGCGACTGTCTACGAAAATCACTCGCAGGACACACGATACACCGAATTGCACGGCGTTGCTCCGACGGTTTCTTCAACCTACGGGACAGGCGGCAACAATCAGCCGTTCGTGGTTGAAGATACACGCTGTTTTGATGTTCGTTTTACATCTGACGGAACGAAAAACGCGCGGCAGAACTGCTACGAAACAGATACCTCACGGACGATAGATACGGGCGGTAATTCTCCCGACTCAAATCAAGGCGGCGTAGCAGTCGTGTCCGTCCAGGGTTCAATGATTGGCAGAGCCGATAAAAATGGCCCGCAAGGCAGCGGCATTAACGAGGACATTTCGTTCACGCTGAACGCCACCGACCGCCACGCAGTAGCATTTTCGCAGGACAGCTACACCAAGTACAGCGAAAACGATAAATGCGGAGCGCTCCGAGCTGCAGGTGGAATGTACGGAGGAGGCTCTGAAACGCTTGTTTACAGCCCAAGCAAGAATTCCTATCATACCGAAGCCGAGGAAAACCTTGCAAACACGCTTGTCGCAAGCGATTACAAAGACCCGCCGACCGTGAATTCTCCGGAATACATAGTCCGCAGGCTTACTCCAACGGAGTGCGCCCGTTTGCAGGGATTTCCCGACTGGTGGTGCGCAGATCTCGGAACGGACGAGCCTACAGATGAAGAATTGACGTTCTGGAAAGATGTGTTTGAAACTCATCGCAAAATTGTTGGCGGCGCAGTCAAGCCGAAGTCCGAAAAGCAGATTCTCACATGGCTGAAAAATCCCCACAGCGACTCTGCGGAGTACAAGCTGTGGGGTAATGGTGTGGCTTTGCCGTGTGTTTTCGGGGATTGTATGGGTCAGTTCTTGTCGGAATTAGCTGAACCCGGCTTATCGCCGAGTACGATTTTTCCGTGCTTTTCTTCAAACTTTTCTATGCACTCACGAATCAGAACGATGATTTGCCCATTTGCGGAACGAGCCTCATAATCGGCAACGTAATGCAGTTTGTCGAGCATTTCATCGTCAATTCTGATGGATAAACTCTTGATAGCCATAAAACTCCTCCTGTTTATATCCGATATGTGTTTATTTTAACATCACAATGTGCTATAATGTATGGAGTGAGTTCAAAGTGCGTTCATAATGCGTTTACAAGGAGGGCAACATGAAAGTAGCTGTAATTGGTTCAAGAGGGCTAAGCGTGAGTGATTTAAGCAGATATCTCCCCGAAAATACCACGGAAATCGTGTCCGGCGGTGCTAAGGGAGTGGATACTTCCGCAAGGGAGTATGCTTTGGCGCACGGAATAAAGCTGACGGAGTTCCTGCCGGAATACACGAAATACGGCAGGAGCGCTCCGCTGAAACGGAATATCACGATAATTGAGTATTCGGATATCGTGATTGCGTTCTGGGATGGAAAATCACGAGGTACGAAATTTGTCATTGACAACTGCCGCAAACTCGGCGTGGAAGTCAGAGTTTACATTATAGACTAATAGTTGAGCCGTACATTGTGCATAACGCAGAATGTGCGGCTTTCTGTTAATATCCCGTTGACTTATCCTTGTAATCGAGTAAAATGTGTAGTACCGAAAGGAAATGGAGGTACATACAATGACAATTTACTACAACGCGCAGGACAGAAAACCGCTTGTGAAAGCCATCAGCGAGTTCACGGGAGCGGACGCGGTTTACATGAGGACACCGACCTACGCTTACCGAATCGACTATTTCACGGTGACCCGCGAGGGCAACCTTGAATTTGATGACAGAGCCGACAGTGAGGAAATCGAGAACTTGCTTGAGTTCCTTGCAGAGCGTGGATTCATTGCCGAAGTTGCCGACACAAGCGCCACAGAGCAGCCGGAAACGGCAAGCGAGGAAGTATCCGCAGACACCGACAGCGCCGAACACGGCGAATCTGTGGGGCTTACGGTGGAAGTTCCGCTTGAGGGTACTGCGGTGGATAACCTTACCAAGCTGCTCGAAGCCAAAGGCAGACTTATCCGCAGAGCCTTAGCGGTGGAGAGCCTGCCGATTGAGGTCACGGACAGCACGGTGAGGTTTCCCTGGTTCGCAGACTGCGGCGCTGACGAATGCAAGGCTTACACGCATTTCATTTCGGCGCTCTGCGAACTCGCCGCAAATGCGAAGAGGGTTACGGCTAAAGAAAAGGAAACAGACAACGACAAGTACGCATTCCGCTGCTTTCTCCTGCGGCTGGGATTTATCGGTTCGGAGTACAAGACCGAGCGGAAGATACTGCTGAGAAATCTCATAGGCTCATCGGCTTTCAGAAATGGAGGTGCTGCAAATGAAGTTTCCGAGTAAAGAAACAATCGAGCAGTACCGCCGAGAGTACCCGGTCGGCTGCCGAGTTGAGCTAATATCAATGGACGACCCGCAAGCTCCTCCGAAAGGCACAAGAGGTACTGTACGAGGGGTTGACGATATCGGAAATCTGCTTGTCCGCTGGGATAACGGCTCCGGGCTGAATGCTGTTCTCGGTGTTGATGTAGTTCGCAAAATCCATGGCTGATATACACAATTTCTGCGTGTGTATTTCGTTCAATATATTGTGGTAAAACCGCTTGCTATATACTGCTTTTAGAGTTAATATGTGTGTACCGTAAGGGAAACAAAGCAAACGGAGGATACAAAAATGAACGAGAAAACCACCAAGCAGATTGAAGAAATGATGAACCAGAGCATAGGGGTCGAGGTTGAAATGAATAACATTACAAGAACAAAAGCCGCGGAGCTTGCCGCCGAGTTCTTCGGAACAGGCAGACACGAGCACACCGCAGGCCGCAACGGTTACGATACCTACTCCGCATGGGACGGCGAGGGTCGCGAGTGGAAATTTCAGAAGGACGTGAGCATTGCGGGACCGGACAGTGAAAAGTGCGAAATGGTGACCCCAATACTCACCTACGCAGACATGGAAACCCTGCAGGAGCTTATCCGCAGACTTCGCAAGGCAGGCGCAAAGAGCGACGCAACTAGGGGCTGCGGAGTTCACATTCATATCGGGGCCAAAGGTCACACGCCGCAAAGTCTGCGAAACCTCGCAAACATAATGGCAAGCCACGAAAGCCTTTTAGCAAGCGCCTTGAACCTCGACAGAAGCCGCATGAACCGCTACTGCCGCACGGTCAGCAAGGATTTCCTGGTGGAACTCAACCGCAAAAAGCCCAAAACCATGGCAGCGCTTGCGGACACCTGGTACGGCAGTCAGAATGCGGATTACGGCAGGTCGGCGCACTACAACGAGAGCCGCTACCATATGCTGAACCTCCACGCAACCTTTACAAAGGGCACAATCGAGTTTCGGCTCTTTCGGTTTGACGCGCCCTCGGGCGACAAGAAAAACGGACTTCACGCAGGTCAGCTGAAAAGCTACATTCAGCTTTGCCTGGCGCTCAGCCAGCTTGCAAAGCAGGTCAAGACCGCAAGCGCAAATCCTCAGCAGACCGAAAACCCAAAGTACGCAATGAGAACATGGCTTTTACGGCTCGGGTTCATCGGCGATGAATTCAAGACCGCAAGGGAACTTTACACCAAGCGGCTCGAGGGTGACACGGCATTCCGCAACGGCAGGCCGCAGTAAGCAGGAGTTAGCTTCCTGCCCCCAACTCCCCCACAGCGTGGGGCTTTTGGTGGTAGAAAGGTGATTTCTGAAACTGAACCTTTCGGAAAGGAAAACACTATGAAACGATATTACTTAGCCTATGGGAGTAACTTAAACATTCGGCAAATGGCGCTGCGGTGTCCTACGTCAAAACCCGTGGGGACTGCGGTGATTAAGGACTACGGACTGCTTTTCAAGGGCAATAAAACAGGTGCCTACCTCACCATCGAACCAAAGGTTGGGGCGGAAGTCCCGGTTGCAGTCTGGTCGGTCGAGCCTGCCGATGAGAAAAGGCTTGATGTGTACGAGGGCTTTCCGACTTTCTACTACAAGACCGAACTAGAACTGCCCGTGAGGTACTTTTCGGGAAAGACCGTAGTCAGAAAGGCTTTCGTGTACATTATGCACGAGGAGCGACCGCTGGGTCTGCCGAGCGGTTCGTATGTGCGAACCTGCCTTGAGGGTTACAGCAACTTCGGTTTTGACGAGAGAATTCTTCTCGCAGCATTGGAGAACAGCAGAAAGGGGCAAATATGAAAGCAAACAACAATTCAAATCTTCGCACCTGCCCCCGCTGTGGGGCGCAGTACGGCGGGTATCCTGCGCTTTCGAGAAAGTACCCAAACACGCAGATTTGCCCAGATTGCGGCACACGGGAGGCCTTAGAAAGCATAGGTGTTTCCGCTGACGAGCAGGAAAAAATTATCAGTATCATTCACAATAGAACTCACAATTCTGACCGCTGATATTTGTGTACTATATTATCCGAAAATCGCTTGATATAATGCGGCTTTAGAGTTAATATGTGTACAACAAAAAACACATGGAGGAAAAGATTATGTGGAAACAGGGCGCAATCGGAGTTAAGGACAGCAACGGCAGAATGGTTTCGGTTACTTTCTGGGTAAAACAGTACGAAGAGCCGACCGAAGAATACGGAATCAGCGGCGGCAGGATTTCCAAGCTGATGTTAAAGCAGGACGGCAGGGTCGTTTACAACTACGACCGGGGCGAGGACATCAAACCCCAGACCCCCGAAGCCGAAAAGGCGCTTGCAATACTGATACACGAATACAACTGAACACTTGTGAAAGCCGTCTGCGGGCGGTTTTCCTCGTTCTGGGGGTGATGATATAAAAAAGCTGAAAAAGTACAAGCCGACAAAGTTCAAGCTGAAATCCTCGGTATACGATAAGTCAGCCGCTGATTATGCGGTAATGTTCATCGAAAATCTGTGCCACACCAAGGGCACATGGGCGGGAAAGCCGTTCGAACTAATCGACTGGCAGGAGCAGATTATCCGTGACCTTTTTGGAATGCTGAAGTCGAACGGTTACCGGCAGTTCAATACTGCATACATTGAGATACCAAAAAAGCAAGGTAAATCCGAACTTGCCGCCGCTGTTGCGCTGCTCCTTACCTGTGGCGATGGAGAGGAACGAGCCGAGGTTTACGGCTGCGCCGCTGACAGACAGCAGGCGGCTATCGTATTTGATGTCGCAGCGGATATGGTGCGAATGTGTCCTGCGCTGTCAAAGCGTGTGAAGATACTTGCATCACAGAAGCGGCTGATATACACACCAACGAACTCGTTCTATCAAGTGTTGTCCGCTGAAGCGTACAGCAAGCACGGTTTCAATATCCACGGAGTTGTGTTTGACGAGCTGCACACCCAGCCGAACCGCAAACTGTTTGATGTAATGACCAAAGGCTCCGGTGACGCACGAATGCAGCCGCTGTATTTCCTTATAACCACTGCCGGAACTGATACTCACAGCATTTGCTACGAAACTCACCAGAAAGCCAAGGATATAATTGAGGGTCGAAAAATCGACCCTACTTTTTATCCCGTGATTTACGGCGCTGATGAATCCGATGACTGGACTGACCCGAAAGTGTGGAAGAAAGCAAATCCGAGCCTTGACATTACGGTCGGTATCGATAAAGTAAAAGCCGCCTGCGAATCGGCAAAGCAGAATCCCGGCGAGGAGAACGCTTTCCGACAGCTTCGTCTGAACCAGTGGGTAAAGCAGGCGGTTCGTTGGATGCCGATGGAGAAATGGGACAAGTGCGCATTCGCGGTTGATGAGGACGAACTTGAGGGTAGAATTTGCTACGGCGGTCTTGACCTTTCATCTACTACGGATATAACGGCTTTTGTGCTTGTGTTCCCTCCGCTTGATGAAGAAGATAAATACATTATCTTGCCGTACTTCTGGATTCCAGAGGATAATCTGACCCTGCGTGTAAACCGCGACAACGTTCCATATGATGTATGGGAGCGACAGGATTTCTTGCAGACCACCGAGGGAAACGTGGTTCACTATGGTTTTATCGAGCAGTTCATAGAACGGCTCGGTGAACGCTTCAATATTCGTGAGATTGCGTTTGACCGTTGGGGCGCTGTGCAAATGGTGCAGAACCTTGAGGGAATGGGATTCACGGTAGTTCCGTTCGGGCAGGGGTTCAAGGATATGAGTCCTCCCACAAAGGAACTGATGAAACTGGTTCTTGAACAGAAGATAGCCCACGGCGGTCACCCGGTTCTGCGGTGGAACATGGACAATATCTACATCCGCACCGACCCTGCCGGAAACATCAAGGCAGATAAGGAGAAGTCAACCGAGAAGATTGACGGCGCTGTGGCGACTATTATGGCGCTTGACAGGGCTATCCGTTGTGGGAATGACCATGGGGCGAGTGTGTACGATGACAGAGGGCTATTGTTTATATAAATATATAAGGGTGGCAAAAACCACCCTTATTGAAAGTCATATCGGTTTGAGCATCGTTGAGAGGCTTGATAAGATCTATCAAGAATATTATATGCGTTTCTCGCTATTATATGAACGTTTTTTATAAATGATTTGTCCAGTCCACAGGGAAATGTAAATCGGCTGCCGTAACAACGTTCGCATATTTGTTAAGTAATGATTTAAAATCATTAACAAAATCATTCCACATATCATCAGTTGGACGAAGATATTTCATCCCAAGCATTATGTAATAAATACCCTTGAAATTAGGGGCTGGTGATATCACATCGTTTTTTAGCAATTTGGGTAAAGTTGTAAAGGCTCTGTTATATATTCTGCCATTATGTGCACATACATTACGTATAGCACAAGCAGCTTTTACCCAGGATGTTAGCATTTCATGACTAGGAACAACCGCATTATTGTTTGATTGGTATGTATAGTATTGAGCCAGTTTGTTGTATGCAGTGTTTGCTCCCGCCGATAAATTCATAAGGACTTTGGATAGTGAGCCGAATGACATTATTTCTACTGAGGACCAAACAGGTATTAATCCATGGTGATTTGCAAAGTTGTGCTTTATAAACACATCGTTAGATCTTGCTATTTCATTTGCAATAGTGCTTTGGTTTTTCCAGTACTTTTCTTTGTCCTTGAAAATTGAAGGGTCGCTTAATATTAATGGATCATTATATATTGATAGTGCATCAACGGTTCTAGTTCGTAAAGCTATTTCAATTTTGGATAAAAAACTGAATATCAAACGCGAAAACTCTGAATCAAAATTGTACAAATCAACAATATCCGTAAAATTGGTATTAGCTTGAAATTGTTTCGTGCTGTTATTATACTTATGAAACCAATATCCCTTTAGCCTATAATATCCTATGGTAGTTAAAGCTTCTTCAGGATTAGGGACATCTAAAGTCATTCCAGCGTCACTTAATTTTTTTACCAACTGATTAATATTGGATATGGATTTTGGATATTGAGTCACAATACATCATCCTTTTGTTAAAAAAAGTCCCGCCGGGTTGCGCATCCTTATCAAAGATAAGTCTAAGCGTGGCGGGTTCTGTCATTTGTTATTATATCATAAAAGAACAGAATTGTCAACTACCTATTGTGGTTTTTACTCAAGAAAATCTAAATTATTTTGCGAGGAGTGAATATACATGAAGATTTTCAGCAGCTTATTTCATTCCAGGGACAAGCCCCAAAACAGCACGGCAGGCGGCGCATATCGCTTTTACATGGGAATCTCCACCGCAGGAAAGAACGTAACCGAGCGTTCCGCAATGCAGATGACTGCGGTGTATTCCTGCGTTCGTGTGCTGTCAGAAGCTGTGGCAGGGCTGCCGTTGCACGTTTACAAATACCGTTCAGACGGACTGGGGGCAGCTTCTGCCGGAAAGGAGAAAGCCGTATCGCATTCGCTTTACAGCTTGCTGCACGATGAACCGAACCCCGAAATGACCTCGTTTGTTTTTCGTGAAACGCTCATGACGCACCTGCTCTTGTGGGGCAACGCTTACGCGCAAATTATCCGCAACGGCAAAGGCGAGGTCGTTGCTCTCTATCCGCTTATGCCGAACAGAATGACGGTTGACCGTGATTCAAGCGGCAGGCTGTATTATAAATACTACCGAGGTTCTGATGAAGCAATCCGCAGTAAGGAATATGAGGTAATTCTTTCGCCGGGTGATGTCCTGCATATCCCCGGGCTTGGCTTTGACGGACTTGTTGGCTACTCGCCGATTGCAATGGCGAAGAACGCTATCGGGCTTGCAATTGCAACCGAGGAGTTCGGAGCTAAGTTCTTTGCGAACGGCGCAGCGCCAAGCGGCGTCCTTGAACACCCAGGTACTATAAAGGACCCGTCAAAGGTTCGTGAAGCGTGGCAGTCGCAGTTCGGCGGGAGTTCCAACAGCGGAAAGGTCGCGGTGCTTGAAGAGGGCATGAAATACACTCCCATCAGTATTTCGCCTGAACAGGCTCAGTTCCTTGAAACAAGAAAATTTCAAATAAACGAGATAGCTCGAATTTTCAGAGTGCCGCCGCATATGGTCGGTGACCTTGAAAAATCGAGCTTTTCTAATATTGAGCAGCAGTCGCTTGAATTCGTGAAATACACCCTCGAACCGTGGCTTGTGCGCTGGGAGCAAAGCATGATTCGTTCGCTCCTCACTCCAAGCGAGAAGCAGGAATATTTCATCAAGTTCAATGTTGACGGACTGCTTCGCGGCGATTACGCAAGCCGCATGAGCGGGTACGCTACCGCAAGGCAGAACGGTTGGATGTCCGCAAACGACATTCGGGAGCTTGAGAACCTCGACCGTATTCCTGCCGAGGACGGCGGCGACCTTTATCTCATAAATGGCAATATGACTAAGCTGGCTGACGCGGGTATTTTCGCATCGACAAATGGAAAGGAGGATTCCGATGAAGAAGTTCTGGAAGTGGACGAACAAGATGATACAGAACGAGGAAACACAGAAACAGAACCCGGAGAGAACACTATTTCTCAACGGCACTATCGCAGATGAAAGCTGGTTTGACGATGACGTCACGCCACAGCTTTTCAAGGAAGAACTGCTGTCCGGCAGCGGAGATATAACCGTCTGGATAAACTCACCCGGCGGCGACTGTGTTGCTGCAGCGCAGATCTACAATATGCTGATGGACTACAAGGGAAACGTCACGGTGAAAATAGACGGCATAGCCGCAAGCGCCGCTTCGGTTATTGCAATGGCGGGAAACAAGGTGCTTATGTCCCCGGTTTCCATGCTGATGATACACAATCCCATGACGGTGGCGATGGGCGATTCAGCAGAAATGCACAAGGCGATAGATATGCTTGCCGAGGTCAAGGAAAGCATTATGAACGCTTATGAAATCAAGACCGGTATGAGCCGTGCGAAGATTTCGCACCTCATGGACGCAGAAACATGGATGAACGCAAATAAGGCGGTTGAACTCGGATTTGCGGACGGAATACTTACCCGTGACAATCCGTCAGAAGCGCCTGCCGCTGATTCTCTGATGTATTCCGAAGCTCAAGTGGTAAATTCACTTATGGGCAGGATTGCAGAGAAGTGCCGCATTGCCCCGAAAACCGAACATAGAACCAAAGCCGAGGATTTATTTTCTCGGCTTGATTTGATTAAGAACTGGAGGTAACGAAAATGACAATTCTTGAACTGTGCGAAAAGCGCAACAAGGCGTGGGAAGCCGCAAAGGCTTTCGTTGAAACCAAGCGCGACAATGACGGACTTCTGTCCGCAGAGGATGCCGCTTCATACGCTGAAATGGAACAGAAGATAAAGGACTACGGCGCTGAAATCGAGCGCATGGAGCAGATGGCGGCTATGGACGCGCAGCTTTCCAAGCCTACGTCAGTCCCGCTTACTGGAAAGCCGCTGAACGGAAACAAGCCCAAGTCCGGCAGAGCAAGCGATGAGTACAGGGCGGCAATGCTGAACGCTCTCCGCACGAATTTCAGACAGATTTCCGATGTGCTTTCCGAGGGCATTGACGCTAACGGCGGTTATCTCGTCCCCGAGGAATACGACAGCCGCCTTATTGACACACTGACCGAGGAAAATATCATGCGAAAGCTCGGTCACACCATCACCACCAGCGGTGAACATAAAATCAACATTGCAGCGACAAAACCCGCCGCAGCGTGGATTGACGAGGGCGGAGCGCTGTCTTTCGGTGATGCAACCTTTGCGCAGATAAACCTTGACGCGCACAAGCTGCACGTTGCGGTTAAGGTGACCGAGGAGCTGCTCTACGACAACGCTTTCGGGCTTGAAAGCTACATAATCGAGCAGTTCGGCAAGGCGCTGTCCAATGCGGAGGAGGACGCTTTCCTCAACGGTGACGGTGTCGGCAAGCCCCTCGGCATTTTTGCGGACAAGTGCGGCGGCGAGGTCGCTGTCACTGCGGCGAGCGCTACTGCTATAACCGCCGATGAGATAATCAACCTTGTGTACTCCCTCAAGCGCCCCTACCGCAAGAACGCGAAGTTCATCATGAACGACCAGACTATTGCGGCGCTCCGCAAGCTGAAAGACAACAACGGCGCATATCTCTGGCAGCCGTCCCTCCAGGCGGGCGAGGTCGACAGGCTGTTCGGCTACGAGGTTTACACATCTCCGTATGTCCCCACAATCGCCGCAGGAAAGCCAGTAATCGCATTCGGCGATTTCAGTTATTACAACATCGGCGACCGTGGCACTCGTTCCTTTGCGGAACTCAAGGAGCTGTACGCAGGCAACGGCATGGTAGGATTTGTGGCAAAGGAGCGCGTTGACGGAAAGCTGATACTCCCCGAAGCAGTACAGATTCTGAAGATGAAAGCCGGCTCGGGTTCTTCCGGCGGCTAATAGGCGGTGACTATGGACGAGCTTCTGACGAAAGTTAAGCAGAACCTCATACTTGAACACTCGGCGGACGATGAACTCATAAGCGGGTTCATCACCGCCGCTGTTTCCTATGCCGAAAGCTATCAGCATTTGCCCGAGAATTACTATTCTGAAAACGCAATGCCGCCGACCACGGAACAGGCGGTAATAATGCTGTCCTCGCATTTTTATGAATCGAGGGACGGTAGCACTGGCGGCTTTTTCGGAGATAGTGTTCAGGCTGGAAAGCAAGTGTGGGATACCGTGAATATGCTCCTGCGGCTGGACAGGCGGTGGAAAGTATGAGTTTCGGTAAGATGAACACGCAAATACAGATAACGCAAAAACAGGTCACGCTCGATGACGAGGGATTTCAGACGGAATCCAATGTCGTTGTAGCAACAGTCAGAGCTTATCGCGAGGGTAGGCACGGCAGTGAGAAATGGGCGAATCGAGCCGCATTTTCCGAAGCTACCGACCTGTTCCGTTTCAGAACAATTCCCAGTCTGACGGTTACGGCAGATATGCGGCTTATCTGTGGAGGTTCTGTATTTGAGATAACCTCTGTTGAAAATGTGAAAGGCAGAGGTATGTATATTGAAGTGCTTGCAAAGGAAGTGCAGCCGAGTGGCTAAAGCTGATGTAAAAATGCCCGATGAGTTCCTTTCGAGGATTTCCCGGCTTGGAGCGCAGACCGACAGCATTGCCGAAAAGATGTTACAGGCGGGCGGCGAGGTTGCTCTCGCAAAGGTCAAAAGCAATCTGAAATCCGTTGTAGGTTCGGGAACGAAAAGCAAATCCCGCTCCACAGGAGGACTTGAACGGTCGCTCGGCTTATCTCCGGTTATGGTCGATAAAAACGGAAATCATGACATCAAGGTAGGATTTTCCGAACCGAGAACGGACGGCGGCAGTAATGCGAAAATAGCGAATATCCTCGAGTACGGAACAAGCAGTCAGTCGGCGAAACCCTTTCTGAAGCCTGCAAAATCAGCTGTGAAAAAGCAGTGCGTGGAGGCCATGAAATCCGCATTTGAAAAGGAGGTCGAGGGGCTGTGAGTCTGCTTTCGGAACTCTCTGCAATCGCAAAAAAGCTGAAAATCCCGGCGCAGACTTCTGTGTATTCAGGTAACGCTCCGGACGAATATCTGGTGTTCACTCCGCTTTACGACAGTTTTGAACTTCATGCTGACAATGCGCCGACCGCCGATGTGCAGGAAGTGCGGATTTCTCTGTTTACGAAAAGCAGTTACACCCGTACTGTGAGCAGGATTGTAAAGGCTCTGCTCAGCGCGGATATTACCGTAACCGCCCGAAAATATGTCGGTCACGAGGATGACACGGGCTATCATCATTATGCCGTTGATACGGCGAAAAACTATGAAATGGAGGAGATATAAATGGCAACAATAGGTCTTGACAAGCTGTTCTACGCTGAAATCATCGAGGACAGCGACGGCAACGAAACCTACGGAGTTCCCGCTTCGCTTGCAAAGGCGATTTCGGCAGACCTCTCCGTGGAGCTTGCGGAAGCTACTCTCTACGCCGATGACGGCGCTTCCGAAATCGTCAAGGAGTTCAAAAGCGGTACGCTTTCCCTTGGCGTTGACGATATAGGCAATGACGCGGCTTCGGTTCTGACGGGCGCTACCATCGACAGCAACAACGTGGTCATTTCCACCAGCGAGGACGGCGGCAAGCCCGTGGCTATCGGGTTTCGGGCGAAGAAATCCAACGGAAAGTACCGCTACTTCTGGCTTTACCGTGTGAAGTTCGGAATTCCGTCAACCTCGCTTGCCACAAAGGGCGACAGTATCACGTTTTCCACACCGACCATTGAGGGAACGGTTCTGCGCAGAAACAAGCCGGACGGCAGCGGAAAACACCCGTGGAAAGCGGAAGCCACCGAGGGCGAGAAGAACGTTCCGGACAGCGTAATCACGGGTTGGTACAAGTCCGTATATGAACCAACATTCACGGTAAAGCCTGCTGAAACAGGCAAGTAACGGAGGTATGAACAATGACGAATGAACGCAGTTCTTTAATTGTGATTGGTGGCGAGCAGCATGAGATGATTCTCACCACTAGGGCGACAAAGGCTATTTCGGCAAGGTACGGCGGTTTGGACAATCTCGGCGACAAGCTGATGAAATCCGAAAATATGGAGATGGCGCTTGATGAAATCGTGTGGCTGATTACCTTGCTCTGCAACCAAGGAATACAGATTCACAACCTCAAAAGCGAAGATAAAAAGCCGCTGCTCACCGAGGAAACCGTGGAACTTCTCACCTCTCCGGGCGAGCTCGCGGAGTACAAGGACGCAATCACCGAAGCTATGATGAAAGGCACAAAGCGGAATATTGTGAGCGAGGATAACTCAAAAAACGCAGTAACAGCCGAGTAAACGATGATGAGTTGTTCACTCGGCTGTTCTATTACGGCACGGCGCAGCTGCACCTCGCTTCGGAAGAGGTGTGGCTTATGCCGTTTGGCTTTCTGCTGGATTTGTGGGAGTGCCATAAGCAGTTTGTGGGGATTGCGAAGCCGAAACGGGAGATGTGCATTGATGAGGTTGTGCCAGTGGGGATTTGATTGGAAATGTGGTTGAAAAAAGTGGAAATGCGTGGTATAATATTTACATGGGCAGTTAATCTGCCCTACAAATCGGAAGTTGTGGAGGTAATTATCAATGAGAAATATTTACGATAATAGTGAATTTTTTGCCGCATATGCGGAAATGGGAAGAAGCAAAGATGGTCTGAAAGCTGCTGGAGAGTGGCATCAGTTGCAACCGTTATTCCCTAAATTACAGGGAAAAAAAGTTTTGGATTTAGGATGTGGTTACGGTTGGCATTGCAAATATGCCGCACAAATGGGAGCTACTGAAATTCTTGGTATTGATAGTAGTCAAAAAATGATTGCAAAAGCAGTAGCTGATAACTCTGATGACAAAATCAAGTATAAAGTTTGCGGTGTTGAAGAATACATTTATCCTGAAAATACTTATGACCTAGTTGTTTCTAACCTGGTACTGCACTATATCGAAAATTTAGCTAATGTTTATCAAAAGGTGTATTGCACATTAAAAGTAGGTGGGTATTTCCTATTCAATATTGAACATCCGACTTTCACCGCAGGTGTTAATGAGGATTGGATTTATGATGAAAATGGGAAACCTAAATATTGGCCAATCGACAATTACTATTACACAGGCGAAAGAGAAACCAATTTTCTTGGTCAACGAGTAATTAAACAGCACCACACATTAACGCAGATATTGACTCCACTTATAAAATGTGGTTTTCAAATTGAGGCTATTGAGGAAGCAATGCCTCCGGCAGATATGATGGGTATGCCGGGAATGTGTAATGAAATGCGTAGACCTATGATGTTGTTGGTTAAGGTTAAAAAGGTTTAATAAACAACTTCCTATTTATCGAGCACTTTAACACAATAAAGGAGTAACCACGCACGGTTGCTCCTTTTTCATATATCCAAACCGAGCCGCAAGGCTCTTTTTTTATGCCCGTTTTTCCAAGGAGGTGATGCAGAGTGTCCGAGAATTTCGGCTTGAAAATCGGTCTTGAGGGCGAAAAGGAGTTCAAGAAATCCCTCGCTGAAATCAACAATTCTTTCAAGGTGCTTGGCTCCGAAATGAAGCTGGTGGACTCCCAGTTCGACAAGAACGACAGATCCGCCGAGGCTCTCACGGCGAGAAACCAGGTGCTGAACAAGGAAATCGAGCAGCAGAAGCAGAAAATCGAAACGCTCCGTACTGCTTTGCAGAATGCCGCCGATTCTTTTGGCGAGAACGACCGTAGAACGCAAAACTGGCAGATTCAGCTGAACAATGCGCAGGCGGCTCTGAACGGCATGGAGCGTGAACTGAACTCCAACAACACCGCCCTAGAAAAGGCTGACAAGGGCTTTGACAACGCCGGAGATGAAGCAAAGGATTTCTCCGATTCCGTCAAGAAAGCCGCAGACACAAGCGAGAACGCCGACGGAAAACTGAGTAAACTCGGAGATACCGCAAAAAAAATCGGCGCGGCTCTCGGAGCTGCAGCGGCAGCAGTCGGCACAGCCTGCGTTGCCGCAGGAAAAAAACTGTGGGGCATGGCGAACGATGTCGGCTCGGCGGGCGATCAGATCGACAAGACTTCACAGAAAATCGGCATAAGCGCAGAAAGCTATCAGAAGTGGGGCTATGTGTTTGAGCGCTGCGGCGCTGACGTGAACAATCTCCAGACGGGAATGAAAAAGCTGTCCACCGTTATAACTGACGCGGCAGGCGGCTCTGATTCCGCAGCTGAAAAGCTGTCCGCTGTAGGGCTTTCCATTGAAGAACTGAACGGTAAATCTCAGGACGAACAGCTTACCATGGTAATCACGGCTCTGCAAGGCATGGAAGCAGGGGCAGAGCGCACCGCTGCTGCAAACGATCTCCTCGGAAAATCCGCTGTGGATATGGCGGCTGTCCTGAACACAAGCGTGGAGGAAACCGAACGTCTGAAGCAGGAAGCGGAAGATTACGGCATGGTTATGAGCAACGAAGCCGTAGCCGCGTCTGCCGCTTTTGAGGACAGCCTTACCAAGCTGTCACATACGGCAGGCGGCTTGAAGAACCGAATGGTGGGAGAACTTCTCCCCGGAATAACGCAAATTACGGACGGTCTTGCCGACCTCCTCGCAGGAAACGAACAAGCTGCGGACGAACTGAAAAGCGGTGTGTCGAGCGTTATTGACGCAATAAAAACTCTCATTCCACAGGCGGCAAAGCTGGTTTCCTCTATTGCGGGCGCAGTCCTCGAAAGTGCGCCGGGTATCATCAAAGCGCTTGCGGACGGTCTGCTGTCGGCTATTTCGGAACTTACTCCTACACTCGCAAAAATAGTGACCGAGATCATCTCGGCTCTGGTGGGACTTCTGCCGCAGATAGTTTCAGCCGGAGCGGATATTCTGCTGTCGCTCATCAAGGGTATTGCGGACACAATTCCGCAGCTTGTTCCGCAGATTGTGACCGTGGTTGTGGAGATAGTGAAAACGCTCATCGACAACCTGCCGCTTATTCTGGACGCAGCTTTGCAGTTAGTTGTTGGACTTGCACAAGGTATACTTGACGCGCTTCCTGTGCTGATTGAAGCGCTCCCGCAAATCATCACAGGCATTGTGGATTTCCTTATCGGAGCAATACCGCAGATAATCGAAGCGGGAATACAGCTGCTCACCTCGCTTGTGACGGCTCTGCCGGACATCATAACCGCAATTGTAGAGGTCATTCCGCAGATAATTGACGGAATAATTACTGCGGTCATTTCGGCTATCCCTCTGATAATTGACGCAGGAATTAAACTGCTCATCTCGCTTGTGCAGAACCTGCCGACGATCATCACGACCATTGTCGCGGCTATTCCGCAGATTATTTCAAGCGTTATTGATGCGGTGATAGGAGCAATTCCGCAGCTCGTTGCGGCGGGCGTTCAGCTGTTTATTGCGCTGATTGAAAATCTCCCGACCATAATCGTGGAGATAGTCAAGGCGATTCCGCAAATCATAACCGGCATTGTTGACGCATTCGGCGGCTACTTCGGCAAGATGGCGGAGGTCGGCGGCAATCTTCTGAAAGGTCTGTGGCAGGGCATTTCTGACGCGGGCGCGTGGCTCTGGAATCAAATCAGCGGATTTTTCGGCGGCATTGTGGACGGAATCAAGGACTTCTTCGGAATACACTCGCCGTCAAAGCTATTCGCAAATCTCGGCGGCTTTATGGCGGAGGGACTTGGCGAGGGCTTCGGCGATGAGATGAAAGACGTTTCAAAGAGTATGCAGAACGCTATTCCGTCAGATTTCGACCTCGATATGAATGGCACGGTTTCAGGCTTCAACGGAGTACAGACGCAGGCATTTGACATTACAATTCCGCTGAGTATTGACGGAGTTCCGCTGACTAAGGTAATATCCAGAATACAGTGGAATCAGAACAAGGTAACGGTGAGGAATGCGGGGGCGGTGTGATGGTTGAGATAATCGTGACCGAAAACGGCAATGTGCGTGGTGTGTTTACACGGGTGATTTCCGCATCGCTTACCGACAGTTTGAACGGAGAATGCACCTTTCAGTTTTCCGTGATTTCATCGGCGGCAAAGGAGATTTTCACAGGGCTTGAGGTTGAACTGAAAAGCGACACGTTGAATTACCTTTTCAACGTTGTGAAAGTATCAAAATCCCTGTCAAACGGCATTGCGATTTGCACTGTGGCGTGCGAGCACAAGTCCTACGAACTTAACAACGATGAATACAAGCTGAATGAATTTGACTTCGAGGGCGCTCCCGGTGAGTGCCTTATTTCTTTGCTGCAAGGCACTTCACTGACCGCCGGAATTTGCGACCCGACCGTTCCGATAAAGTTGAAAATAAACCGAGAATGTACCCGCAGAGCCGCCTTAATGCAGCTTATCGCCTTATGCGGCGGCGAAATCGAGTACAACGGAGCGGAAATAAATATCCGTTCCCACAGAGGTTCGCAGGACTACATCGGCATTATGGACGGTCGGAACGTTTCGGATTTGAATATGGAAATCGACAGCCGTTCCGGTACTACAAATTACGGTCTGACGCTCTACAAGAACGTCAATTTCTCGGTCGGCGATAACGTGCAGATAGTGTTCCACCCGTTCAATCTCAATGTGAACACCCGCATAATCGCCATGAGTTTCAACCCGTACAACCGCCGTGAAATCTCTATCGAAGTCGGAGATTACCGCCCGAGCATTTCGGACAATCTCTACCAGATGGAGCAGAAAACGAACGAGATACGCAAAGATGTTGGCGAATCCACAGCGGAACTCAAAACCGCGACAAACAGCACGGATATTTCGATAACGGAGAAGTCACAGCGGCTGTTCCGCATTACTTACAACGCGGTTCAAGCAACATACGCAGCGTTCTGCTCGACCGTGAAATTCGTGATTTTAGCTGCGGGAACTCTTGCATTCATTCTGAAAAAGAATGAAAACGAAGTCATGCGGTATGAGGAGTATTTCAACGAGGGACCGCACACAAAGACTTATACATACCCGTTCACATCGGAGGTCGGTCAAAATACCATGTCGCTCAGCGTGATTTCGGCTGACGGCGCAGAGGGCAAATTCCCGAAAATGCAGACCTGGGGCTATGTGATGGGCGCTTACCTTGCAGGAGATACTCCCTGGGACGGCTACATTGAAGCCCGCGAGGACGAGGTTCGGTTTACTATGCGCCGAACCGTCAGAAAGTCGCTCGTTCGTACATCGGATACGCTCTTATTTGAAATACTTAAATCGCACAAATTCAAGTTCAGCGAATCTATGCCCGCTTTCATAAAGCGTGAAAGGAACAGAAAAACGCTTGAACCCACCATCAGAGCGGTATTCCCGGACGCATGGAGCCCGAAAATAATCACCCCGCCGCCAATCACCGTGGTGAACGTATCGAACAGAAAACTGTATCTTGAACTGCGAAATCCCGTCAAGGCAGAGCGCATTGAAACCACGGCATTCACCATGATAGTCACCACCGAAAAGGAAACTGTGCGCTTGCAGCCGATTTCCGCTGATTTCGGCGTGGGGGAATTCGGCAGTACGATTTGGCTTGCGTTTGGAAGTTCTGCGATGAAAGACAGCGTTCAGAGCATTACGCTGCTGTATGACGGAGATGTCGGTAATCTGACTGATGTGCTGAACAACTCGCCGTGCGGCAGCTTCCAGACATCGTTTATTTACACACCGTATGAGGAGGAACAGGAATGATTAAAGGTAAAGCGAACATTCAGCTTTTTGATGAGAAATCCGGAGAAGTGGTTAAGGAACTTCATGAAGAAAATATGATTACGAATGCCGTTGACACTATTCTCAACCCGCCCGATTACATTGAAATCGGCATGGATTCCGACAACGACCGCAGCTTTAATATGCTCCGAGATTTTGCGGGAAACATTGCCGATACAGCGTTCCGTGGGGTTATAGTCTGCCGTGATAAGATTCCCGAGGACGGCAATAATATGATGCTCCCGTGGACGAACGAGGAGATAGGTCACGCAGGAATCGCCAACACGAACACGGACACAAGCATCGGCACTTACAACGCTAATGAAAGCGGCCGCATTGAGAACGGCAAGGGCTACCGCCATGTGTGGGACTTCGCTTCGGACAAGGCGAACGGCGAAATCAGCTGTATCTGCCTTACCACCAAGGACGGCGGCACAAACGGAATGCACCATTCCTACTGGAATCTGTCCTGCGGAGGAACTGACCTTAACAGCGGTTCTCTGGACTCGTTCAAGCAGGCATATCACACTATTGTCGGACGGTATATTCCGGATTCGCAGTTCAATTGCGGGGTTTTCAAGTGGTTTTACATGGGCAGGCTGACGAATGGAAATGTGCGGCTCCTCGGAAAGCATATTCATGACGGGTGTATTTACGAGGTCGTTATGTTCGACCCCATGTCCATAAGCATAAGCACGGAAAAGCCGTTCTGCGGCATTATAAGCGTGAAGAAAGTCATAGAGCTGTTTCCGGCTGCGGAGCGTATTCCTAATTCGACCTATGATAACAGCTATCATCACGGAAGTTATTTTTACGACTGTAACACTACAAATGCGGACTATGTACCGCAGGAAGAAAAGGAAAAGCTGCGGCAGGATTGGGAGAACAACCCACAGTGGCTTGCATATTTTCCGTATGTTATCGGCGATAAGATACATATTGTTGCGACCTCACGATGCCATATCCATCACTATATTTTCAGTCTGTCCGACTACTCGCAGGTTTTGAAGAAAACCATCGAAACCGACACTCTGCTCCAGACGTATGGCGTGGGCTTTAAGTATGAGAGAATAAGCAATTCTTCATCGCAGTACAGATGGTTTTACGGCGCGGGTGTGAACGGCGATTACTGCAATGCGCTGAGCGCGTTTGAATGGGACGATAAGTACTTCGTCATTACTAAATATCCGCTGATAGACGGCAAAGAAGCGACCGGAACAAACAACTTCGGGCAGCTGCGCGTTTTCACCAAGGACGGCAAATCCACGGGCAAGACATGGCAGTATGTCGCTGACGGAACGCTCTCTAATATGACGGCGGCGAGCTTCTGGGGATTTTATGTTGACGAAAAGACGAATACTCCGCTTGTGATTTGCGATAGCTGCAACATTTCCTATTCACTGCTTGCCCTTGAGATAATCAAAAGCGGCGAGGATTACGGCAGATACAGAATGCGATTCTCCGCTCCGACTTATGGAAACAGTTATCTGTATTCATATGCGAATATCATCAAGACGGACGGACTTAATCTGCCGCTGTATATTCTGCCGTACTATCCGCATTCAACCGGCAGTCAGCATTTCTTCGGCTTTGCGCTTGGGATATGCAAGCTGTGTCTTACCACAATAAATAACCTGTCCGAGCTGGTGCGAAAACTGGACGGACAGGTCATGAAAATTACTTACGATATCGTTGACGAATGATTGGAGGGTTTATTATGAGAGAATTCTGGAATACAATTCAGCTTGTTTTTACTGCGGTCGGCGGGTGGCTCGGCTGGTTTCTCGGAGGGAGCGATGGTTTGCTTTTTGCGCTTATTGCCTTTGTGGTTATCGACTACATAACCGGAGTGATGTGCGCTATCTCGGATAAGAAGCTGTCAAGCGCAGTCGGGTTCAAGGGAATATGCAGAAAGGTGCTTATCTTTGCTCTGGTCGGCGACGGACATATTCTTGATACTCGGGTTATTGGCGCAGGCTCTGTACTGCGCACTGCAGTGATATTCTTCTATCTGTCGAACGAAGGTGTATCTCTTATCGAGAATGCCGCGCACCTCGGATTGCCTGTTCCGAAAAAGCTGAAAGATGTATTGGAGCAGCTGCACAAGCGTTCGGAAAAGGAGGAAGATGATGAAGATTAAAGGTGTTGATTTAAGCTACTGCCAGGAGGGTATCAGCTTTCCTGCGCTGAAAGAGGCGGGTGTGAAGTTTGCAATTATCCGCGCGGGCTTTTCCACGAAGAAAGATGTGACTATGGGTAAGTTCGTGGCCGACTGCAAGAAATACGGCATTGACTACGGTTTTTACTGGTACAGCTATGCTATGAGCATTAAACAGGCGCAGGCAGAAGCCGAGAAATGCGTTGAGGTCATCAAGGGATTATCCCCTACATATCCCGTATTCTTCGACATGGAGGAGAAAAAGCAGATCAGCGGTCTGAATACGGACACACGCACAAAGATGGCTATTGTTTTCTGTGAAAAGATAAGGCAGGCGGGATTCAAGCCCGGAGTTTATGCAAATCCGTCTTTCATGGAGAACTATTACGACAAGAGCAGGATCGTTGGCAAGTACGACATATGGCTTGCTCACTGGACTAACAGCCCCGAACGACCGTCAAGGTACGATTACGGTCAGACCATGTGGCAGTGGGGTGTGGATAAGATAGGCGGCTATGATGTTGACGGTGATATTTGCTTTTGCGAGTATTCGAAACCCGATCCCGAAAAGAAAACCGTTGATGAACTTGCCAATGAAGTTATTTCCGGCAAGTGGGACAATGGCGCGGAGCGTGAAAGATTGCTTACCGCCGCCGGATATGACTACAATGCGGTTCAGAAAAGAGTGAACGAAATACTCAACAAGAAAACCGTTGACGAGATTGCAAACGAGGTTATTCGTGGCGAATGGGGCAACGGCGCTGAACGCAAGGAAAAGTTGATCGAAGCCGGGTATGATTACTCGGAGGTTCAGAGGAAAGTAAATCAGATGATAAAATGATATTGTGCCGTGGGCATTTGGACTATTCCGAATGCCCACGGCTTTTTTATTTTCTTATAAGAAGAAAAAGTTCTTGTAAAAAGTAACCAAATGTGATATAATATAATAAGCACAATAAATAATAATGTACAGTATGAGCTTGTATTTTTGCTAAAAAAAATGGAGGGTCATTCAGTGAAAATTCATTATTTCCAAAGATACCATGAAAAAGAAAATGTTGCAACTGCAAATACGATGTTGCTGCTGTCAAGACTTTATTCTTATTCATCAGATAAGTTTTTCAGATTCTTGAAATCAGAATTCTTTTCGGACTCTTTTGAACCGGAAATAGTTTTCAATCTTCAAGAGAAAAGCGTGGATAGCATTCCGGATGCGACTATCACACAAGAAGGGTTTAAAATAGTTGTTGAAACAAAGATGTCGGATTGGTTTTATTCTGACCAATTGACAAGGCATTTAAATTCATTTGGAGATGTAAAATATAAGGTACTTATCACACTTGCTCCAGAACCAATGTCACAGGGGAAAAAGGCTGATTTTGAAAACAAACTAATTGAATATAACAGAACTCAGACCCATCCGGTTATACATATCAATACGACATTTGAGTTGTTAGCAAATGCAGTTCAAGATGTAATCGATGATAGAGATTATGAAATGCAAGATGTATTAGATGATTATTTGAACTATTGCTGCAATGATGGCCTTATTCCCTTATCTGATTCTTGGAAGTACATGAGAATGCAGTTGGCAGGCACAACATTTGATTTCAATATCGGTAATGATATTTACTATGATAATGCAGATCGTGGATTCAGACCGCACGATTACCTTGGCTTATACAAGAATAAAAGCGTTCGTGCTATAGGTAAGATTTGTGCAAGAATTACTGCTGTTGAAACAGATAATGGCATGGAATATCAAGCAGAATTTGGTGAACTGACAGAAGAACGTAAAGAAAAGATAATGCTTGCTATACAAGATGGTGATTCGCACGGATATGACCTACGAACGATAAAGCACAGATACTTTTTTGTAGAAAAATTTATTGAAACTGATTTTAAGAAAGTAACCCCAAGACCCCCTATGGGAACAAGAATATTCGATTTAACACAAGTGTTAGGTATCGATGATATTCCTGACACTAATAAAGTAGCGGAACTGCTAAAGCATAAAAATTGGGGTTGATAATAGGTAACAGCCATTTAGAGCGGAAACTCTTGAAATACTGTTACAAACAAATAATATTAAATTGCAATATGTGTTTTCTGGTTTTGAAACTAAACCATGTATAAAATATGATTTCTCGCCCACCTCGGATTGATTTCCTTGGTGGGTATTATTTTTTCGGACCGGATGACTATTTTTCCTCCAGTAGATATTGAGGTAATCCCTCGGATTGGAGGAAAGCTCAATGACAAATCAGCAAAAAGAACAAATACGAACAATGCGCCTGCAAGGCGTCGGCTATATTAAAATAGGAAAATCCCTCGGCATTTCAGACAATACTGTGCGTTCGTTCTGCCGCCGTAACGGCCTGGGTGACAAATCAAAGAATGCCGTAGTTTGTAAACAATGCGGAAAGCTGATAAAAATCATTCCTAAGCAGAAACCGAAAAAGTTCTGCTCTGATGCTTGTCGAAATACATGGTGGAACGAACATCGGGATTGCGTCAACCGAAAAGCAAATTATGAATATACCTGCGCCTGTTGCGGACGTCATTTCACAGCTTACGGAAACGATCACAGAAAATACTGTTCTCATTCCTGCTACATAACAGACCGTTTCAGAAAGGGGCATATTTCTGATGAATGACAATTACAGAAATCGGTTAGAAAGCTACCTTGTTTCCATGCTCCAGGCAAAACGAATGCTGTCGATGGGGATTATAACCCCGGAAGATTACACCGATATTGATACAATTATGAACGAAAAATACGGTATATCTTCGTGTAGTTTATACTGCGGTATTGACTTGATATATGATGGTTTTAGAGGTAATATGTCACACTATAATGAGGTGACGTTATGTCAGGAAAAATAACCATCGTATCAAAACCGCCAAAGCTGGAAAGAAAAAAGAGAGTAGCCGCCTATGCTCGTGTGTCGAGCGGTAAAGACGCTATGCTCCACTCGCTCTCCGCACAGGTCAGCTATTACAACGACCTCATTCAAAATCACGGCGACTGGCTCTATGTAGGTGTATATTCTGATGAAGCCAAGACAGGCACCAAGGATTCAAGATCAGGTTTTCAGGATTTGGTTGCAGACTGCCGTGCCGGTAAAATTGATATGGTGATTACAAAATCCATCTCCCGCTTTGCACGAAATACAGTCACTTTGCTACAAACAGTTCGTGAGTTCAAAGCCCTGGGGGTGGATATTTATTTTGAGGAGCAGAATATCCACACTATGAGCGGTGACGGAGAATTGATGATGACGATTCTTGCGTCTTATGCGCAGGAAGAAAGCCGTTCGGCAAGCGAAAATCAGAAATGGCGCGTCAAACGTAATTTTGAAGCCGGTATTCCTTGGGACAGAACTTTACTGGGGTATCGAATGGAAAATGATCATTATATTATTGTTCCAAAGGAAGCTGAAATTGTCCGCCGTATATATAATGAATACCTTTCCGGCAGCGGCTATAATTCAATTGCTAAAATGCTGAATGATGAGGGGATTCTGTCACGGTTCGGCGGAAAATGGAATCAGTCTGCCGTTTCAAGGGTTCTTAGTAACTACACATATACGGGCAATCTGCTCTTGCAGAAAACCTTCAGTGAAAACCACATTACAAAAAGAAAGATGTTCAATACCGGTGAACTTCCAAAATACCACGCAGAGGACGCACATGAAGCCATTATAGACATGGAAACTTTTCAGGCGGTTCAGAAAGAAAAAGAACGCCGAGCATCTCAATTCATCAAGAAGCCTAGTACAAAGAAAATATATCCGTTTACCGGTCTTTTGGTGTGTGACAACTGCGGAAAGAACTATCGTCGCAAGGTCACAAAAACAGGCGCAGCCTGGGTGTGCGGAACATTCAATTCACTTGGTAAAGCGGTCTGTGCGTCTAAACAGATACCGGAGTTTACCCTACAGCAAGTCACTGCTGATGTCCTGGGTCAGAATAATTTTACGCACGAGTGGCTTTGCGACCGAATTCAGCATATTCGTGTCTGCAATGATAATGCTCTGATTTTCTGTTTCAATGACGGTTCTGAAATTACACGAATTTGGAAAGACCGCTCACGCAGTCAAAGCTGGACGGACGAGATGAAAGAAGCCGCCCGTCAGAAAACATTAGAAAGGAGCAAGCATAATGCCTAAAGTTACGATGATACCGGCGACTGTAAATCCCTTGACGCACCTGCCAAAGGCAGCCGTGCAGAAAAGGCGGGTTGCAGGATATGCCCGGGTTTCAACTGACAGCGATGAGCAGTTCACAAGCTATGAAGCGCAGGTGGACTACTACACCCGATACATTCAGTCAAAGCCGGAGTGGGAATTTGTAAAGGTCTATACCGATGAAGGAATTTCCGGAACAAATACCAAGCGCCGCGAAGGTTTCAAGGAGATGATAGCGGACGCATTGGCGGGTAAAATTGACCTTATTGTTACAAAGTCGGTCAGCAGATTTGCACGAAACACGGTTGACAGCCTTGTAACTATCCGAAAGCTGAAAGAAAACGGCGTTGAGTGTTATTTTGAAAAGGAAGGTATTTACACCTTTGACGGCAAGGGTGAACTGCTCATAACCATTATGTCCTCACTGGCGCAGGAAGAAAGCCGCAGTATTTCCGAAAACATTACGTGGGGTCAGCGCAAGAGTTTCGCAGACGGCAAGATTCATTTGGCATATAAGCATTTCCTCGGTTATAAAAAGGGCGAGGACGGACGCCCTGCCATTGTCGAGGAAGAAGCCTCCGTTGTCAGGCTAATTTACAGATTATTTCTTGACGGCAAAACCCAAGCAGGAATTTGCAGGTATCTTGAGGACTTGGAAATACCGTCACCAAGCGGTAAGGCAAAGTGGAGCAAAACCACAGTTACCAGTATTCTGACAAATGAAAAATACAAGGGTGACGCACTTCTCCAAAAGTCTTTTACAGTAGATTTTCTGCAAAAGAAAACAAAGCAAAATGAAGGCGAGGTGCCGCAGTATTATGTTGAGAGCAGCCACCCCGCCATTATTGAACCAGACGAGTGGGATCATGTTCAAGCTGAATTTGCCAGACGAAAAGCACTCGGCAACGCATACAGCGGAAAAAGCGTACTCTCTGCAAAGCTGGTTTGCGAGGACTGCGGCGGGTTCTTCGGCTCAAAGGTCTGGCATTCCACCGACCGCTACCGTCGCACCGTTTGGCAGTGCAACAATAAATTCAAAGGCGGTGAACGCTGTCTGACGCCAACTGTGGATACGGAAACCGTACAGCGGCTCTTCATAAAAGCCTATAACCAGATGATGGGGAATAGAAAACAAATCATCGAGGACTGCGAACTAATGCGTAAAAAGCTGACCGATTTCAAGTCACTGGACGCCGATATTGAGCGTCAGCTTGAGGAAACGCAGATCGTTGCCGAACTGGTCAAGGCGGCGGTTAAGGAAAATGCTGCCACCGCACAGTCGCAGGAAGCCTATTCAAAGAAGTATGAGGCACTTACCAAAAGGTACGGAACAGCGGCGGTGAAACTGGAACGTCTGCAAAACCTACGTTCTATCCGCAGTCAGAAAGATAAGGCGATGGCACTTTACATACGAACCCTGAAAAAACAACCGACCGTATTGAGCGAGTGGAACGACACTTTATGGACTGTGATGGCAGAGAAAGCAATCGTCCATAGGAACGGCGAGATAACCTTTGTATTCTACAATGGTACTAAGGTTAGTGTGGAGGAATAAAATAACAGAGCCGCAGGACTGCTCAAATTTTAATGAGCAAGTCTTGCGGCTTATTGTTAGTTTTAGGAATAAATAAAAAGTGCACACCCCCTTGCCGAAAATGCATACCCTCACGACCTTTCGTTAAATAGTATAAAGGCGAAAAAAAGAAAAGGCTCCGGTTTAGTTTCATCCGACCAGCCTACCGCAGTAAACAATGCTGACAACTGATCACATGGTGAATCTTTATTGTTTTTATAGGTAATACTCATTTTATACGACCTTTTTGACGCATCCAGTTCACTGACTGCCTCAATCCTTAAATTGTTTTTGTCTCCGATACCACACGACACTTTTGATCTTCTGCCAGCGATAGATATCTATCAAGTTCTAATTCTCCTGCACCAAGTGCTAAGTGATTTTTCTTTCCTAAAGCATCGCGCATATGCATATGGCAAAGATGCCCTTGATTCTTAATGATATAAGCCTCATCAAGATTTCCGCACCCGTGATTATGACCGATGTCAAAAGTCAGACCAAATACCGGAGATTGAAGAAGTATATCTAAGGCAACACCGCACAAAGTCCACAAATTAGAAATTAAGCACGATTAGTAAACA
>ERZ857969.776-NODE-776-length-49956-cov-12.613855_pt1 | contig 49956 bp, 42 predicted proteins | sample MGYA00519864_ERZ857969 | MGnify/ENA primary metagenome ERZ857969 (study PRJEB31778, sample SAMEA3449382) | human gut metagenome | biome: human gut; feature: human-associated habitat; material: faeces | place: United Kingdom | collected 2010/2012 ...
AAGCGCGGAAAAGGCGCGAGCAGATGGCGCAGGTGAATTTGGAAATAGTATTAGAACTCCCGTGCGCCCTTCAGGAACGCGCAGTAGCACTTGTATTCTTCCCACAGGTCAACCTTGCTGATGACCTCCCACGGCGCGTGCATACTCAGCACCGGGATGCCGCAGTCGATGACGTTCATGCCGTACTTAGCGCAGATGTAGGCAATCGTTCCGCCGCCGCCGACATCCACCTTGCCCAGCTCCGCCGTCTGCCAGCAGACGTTCGCTTCGTCGCAGATGCGGCGCACCTGCGCAACAAACTCCGCGTTGGCGTCATTCGAGCCAGACTTGCCGCGGCTGCCGGTGAACTTGTTGAACGTCACGCCATTGCCGACGATGGACGCGTTGCGCTTCTCGAACACGCCCGCAAAGTTCGGGTCAAAGCCCGCGCTCACGTCGCTGGAGAGCATACGGCTGTTCTGCAGGCAGCGGCGCAGGGTCAGCGGCTTGTCCTCGCCCGTCACACAGGCAATCAGTTCCGCCATCGTGTTCTCAAAGTACATAGCGCCCATGCCCGTTGCGCCGACGCTGCCGATTTCTTCCTTATCGGTCAGCACCGCCGCGAGGGTATATTCCGGCGTGCCTTCATAATTCAGCACAGCCGCCATCGACGGATACGCGCACACGCGGTCGTCATGGCCATAACCCATAATCATGCTGCGGTCGAAGCCGAGGTCGCGCGCATGGCCCGCAGGAACAGCTTCCAGTTCGGCGGAGATGAAGTCTTCTTCGTCGATGCTGTACTGCTCCTTCAAAATGTCCAAAATCGCGGTCTTGACCGGGTCTTTGTCGGTATCCTTCTTCGGTTCGCTGCCGATGATGATGTTCAGGCTGTCGCCTTCAATCACCTTTGCGGCGGTCTTGCCCATCTGATCGGCGGCAAGGTGAATCAGCAGGTCAGAGATGTAGAAGACGGGGTCGCCGGGCTTATCACCGATATTCAGCGTGACGGTCGTGCCGTCCTTCTTGACAACAACGCCGTGGAGCGCCAGCGGCAGCGCCACCCACTGGTACTTCTTGATGCCGCCGTAGTAATGCGTGTCGAGGTACGCAAGGTGCTCATCCTCATACAGCGGATTCTGCTTGATGTCAATGCGGGGCGAGTCGATGTGCGCGCCCAGAATGTTCATGCCGCACTCTATCGGCTTCTCACCGATGATGAAGAGCATGATATCCTTGTTCATCCACGCACGATAAACGCGGTCGCCTGCCTTGAGCGTTTCACCGTTCTTGACGACGTCCATCAGGTTCTTGAAGCCCTTTGCTTCCGCCTGACGCACGCCCTCCGCGACGCACTCACGCTCGGTCTTGCCGTTGTTCAGGAATGCCATATAATCCTTTGCGAAGGCGGAAAGCTGTTCCTTTTCGTCCTCCGCGAGGTTTTCCCACGCATTTTTGCGGTACATAGCGCATTCTCCTTTGAAAGGTGCATTTTCCAGTCTCCCGGAATGCATTTATTATACGTCAAATCGTGCAAAAGTGCAACCATCCGCCGCATTTCTTTCGTACCATTCAAAAAACCGGGCAGTCTTTTGAACTGTCCGGCTAATGGGGAGGCGCTGGGGCGTTGCCCCAGACCCCACAAGGGACGCTGTCCCTTGACCCTTTCGCGCGATTGAGTTGGCGACACTCCCCAACTGGTCTCGCGTGTTAATCCGACCTCATCCGTCGCTGCGGCGAAGTCGGATGAGGTCGGTTCTGCAGCAATACCCCAAAAGTATGAGAGTACGCAGCCCGAAGGTTTCCAAAGGGCGATCGCAGACTTCGTCTGTTTTCATTGCCCTTTGGTCGCCTCCGCAGAGGCGAAACTCCCTGCGCAATCATGCAATGTCATGCCGAAATGACATTGCTCCCCTTACTTCGTCGGGAACGCGAAATACTTGCGCGCGTTGTCGCAGGAGATGCCGCGGACGATTTCACCGAGGATGTCGTAATCCTGCGGGAAGCGGCCATCCTCCACCCATTCGCCCAGCAGACGGCACAGGATGCGGCGGAAATACTCGTGGCGCGGATAGGACAGGAAGGAGCGGCTGTCGGTCAGCATGCCGACAAAGCCCGCCAGATAGCCAAGATTCGCAAGGCTCGTCAGCTGGTTGGTCATGCCGGTGAAATGGTCGTTGAACCACCACGCAGAGCCGTGCTGCATCTTGCTGACCGCTTCGGACGACTGGAAGCAGCCGCACAGCGTGTCAATCGCCTGATCGTCCGCCGGATTCAGGGAGTAGAGAATCGTGCGGGGCAGCCCCGACGCCGACTCGACTGCACCAAGGAACGCTGCCATCTGGTCAACGGGCGTATAGTTGTTGATGGTATCGTAGCCAGTGTCCGGGCCGAGCTTCTCGAACATCACGCGGTTGTTGTCGCGGCGGCAGCCGTAGTGCAGCTGCATCGTCCAGTTCAGCTTCTTGTACTGCGCGGCGCAGAAGAGCAGCATCGCGGTCTTGAACTGCGCGACTTCGGTGTCCGTCAGCGTCTCGCCCGCCGCCTTCTTGGCGAAGATGGCTTCAATCGCGGCATCATCCGCCGGCTCATAGACCACATAATTCAGGCCGTGGTCAGACAGACGGCAGTTGTTCTCGTGGAAGTACGCCATGCGCTTTTCCAGCGCCGCCTTCAAGTCCGCGAAGGTGTGGATTTCCATCTCCGCCGCCTTTTCCAGCTTGGCGATGTACGCCATGAAGTCCGGCTTCTCGATGTTGACCGCCTTGTCAGGGCGCCATGCGGGCAGCACGTTCGTCTTGAAGGACTTGTCCGCCAGCAGCTTCTGGTGATACTCCAGCGTATCCACCGGGTCGTCGGTGGTGCAGATGGTTTCGACATTGCTCATGGCAATCAGACCGCGCGTGGTGTAGCCGGGCTTTTGCAGCGTCTCGTTGGCGAGGTTCCACACTTCGTCAGCGGTCTTGGCGCTCAGCGTACCGTGATAGCCGAAGAAGCGCTGCAGTTCCAGATGCGTCCAGTGGTACAGCGGATTGCCAATCGCCTTGCCGACAACTTCCGCCCACTTGCAGAACTTCTCGTAGTCGCTCGCGCCGCCGGTGATGTAGTATTCATCCACGCCCGCGCAGCGCATCAGGCGCCACTTGTAGTGGTCGCCGCCCAGCCAGACCTTCGTGATGTTCTCGAAGCGCTGGTCTTCCCAAATTTCCTTGGGGCTGATGTGGCAGTGGTAGTCGATGATGGGGCAGGACGCGGCATAGTCGTGGTAGAGCTTGCGCGCCGTCTCGGTGTTCAGCAGGAAATCCTTATCCATGAAGGTGGTCATACGTCATGAACTCCTTTCAAAAATCGCTACTATATGAAACCGCACCATGCGGGGAAAAGCTTATTTGTCTTGTTCCGCCCGTGTTGAGCCTCGCTGGATGATTTCCGCCGTAAAGACGGTCTTTTCCGGCATCTCGCGCCCCTCCAGCACGCCCAGCATCGTTTCGACAATGCGCTCGCAGATAGCAGGCAGACGGTTGTCCACGCTCGTCAGCTCCGGCTCGGTACACAGGCAGAGGTTCGAGTTGTTGTAGCCAACGACGGACAGATTCTCCGGCACGCGCCGCCCGACCGCCTGCGCGTACTTCATCGCGCCAACCGCCAGCACATCCTCGCTCGCAAGCACCGCGTCGAACTGCAAGCCGTCGCGTTCCAGCTCCATCAGACAGTCGCGCACGGCGTGAATGCTGAATTTGTCCGCGTCGAAGCGGCGCATCAGCGTCTCGTCCACCGGCAAATTGTGTGCCGCCAGCGCGTCCCGGCATCCGGCGAGCTTGCGCTGCCCGGAGTTGTTGCTGGAGTGGTACAGATACAGCACGCGCTTGCATCCGCTGTCCAGCAGCTGGTTCATAGCTTCCTTCATCGCGCGCTCGTCATCGCACAGGACGCAGAACACGTTCGGGCACTGGAACGAGCCATTGAGCAGCACAACCGGCACATTCGTCGCAGCTTGGCGGATATAGGCGTTATCCTCCGAGTTTTCCTCGATGAACGTCGAGCCCATGAGCACCATGCCGTCCACATGGCGGCTGGTCAGTAATTCGACGCCCTGCCGTCGTGCCGCGAGATCGCGGTTCGTGCAGGAGAGCAGACAGTCGTAGTGCTTCTGGCGGAAGGCATGCTCCAGGCAAGCCAGCGCGCGCGCCAGATACGGGTCAGCCGCATCCGGGCAGAGCAGCCCGATGGTCTTCATCGTGTTCAAACCCAGACCGCGGGCAAAGGCATTGGGTACATAGCCGCAGCCGTCAATGACCTTCATCACCTTCCGGCGCGTCTCCTCCGACACATGGGGGCTGTTGTTCAATACGCGGGATACGGTTGCGATGGATACGCCTGCGTGACGGGAAATATCATAGATGTTCACTCGCGGCATTCCCCCTTCCATTCGCGGTGTGTAAACACTTCCATTCTCCGCGTCAATCCACATTATACACGCTTTTTCCCCCTTTTGCAAGCCTCATTTTCGCGTTTTCGTGCCGACATTCACAGGAAATCCGGCGTACTTTTTCCCAGATTGCATAAATTGCAGGAAATATCAGCGGAACCATTGACGGAAGCGCGAAAAGAGAGTAGAATAAACGCAGGCGTGTTGTAATCGCTTACATGCCTGATGAATAGATGGAGGGACATCGAAATGGAACGTTTGAATGCTGCGATGGCGCCCGCGCCTGTCCGCCCGGTCAAGGTGCTGCAATTCGGGGAAGGCAACTTCCTGCGCGCCTTTGTGGATTACATGATTGATATTGCCAACGAGAAGAGCGACTTCAACGGCTCTGTCGCGCTGGTGAAGCCGATTCAGATGGGTACGCTGTTCCCGGCGTTCAAGGAGCAGGATTACCGCTACACGGTCATGCTGCGCGGTCTGTTGGACGGTCAGGCGGTGGAGCAGACGCGCGTGGTCACGTCCGTGTCCGACGCTGTGGATGCGTATGCGGACTATGCCCGCTATGCCGATTACGCCAAGCTGCCGTCGCTGCGCTTCATCGTCAGCAACACGACCGAAGCCGGCATCGTGCTGGACGAGACGGACGAGTTCTCCCTCTGCCCGCCCAAATCCTACCCCGGCAAGCTGACGAAGTTCCTCTTCGAGCGCGCCGAAGCATTCGACTATGCGCAGGACAAGGGACTCATCATCCTGCCGGTCGAGCTGATTGACAACAACGGCATCATGCTGAAAAAGTGCGTCAAGGCGCTGGCAAAGCAGTGGGCGCTGGGCGAGAAGTTCGAGCAGTGGCTGGAGACGGCGTGCGTGTTCACCTCCACGCTTGTTGACCGCATCGTGACCGGCTATCCGCGCGGCGAGGATCAGGCGATTTGGGAGAAGCTGGGCTATCAGGACAACCTGCTGGACACCGCTGAACCCTTCGGTCTGTGGGTCATCGAATCCCCCCGCGACCTTTCCAACGAACTGCCCCTGCCGCAGTGCGGGCTGCCCGTCATCTATACTGATAATCAGAAGCCCTACAAGCAGCGCAAGGTGCGAATCCTCAACGGCGCGCACACGTCTTTCGTTCCCGCTGCCTTCCAGTGCGGCTATGACATTGTGCTGGACGCGATGAATGACCCGATGATTGCCACCTTCATGCAGAAGACGCTCTACGACGAGGTCATCCCGACGCTGTCCCTGCCCAAGGCGGATTTGACGGCGTTCGCCGAGGCGGTCACGGGGCGCTTCCGCAATCCCTTCATCAAGCACGCGCTGCTCTCCATCTGCCTGAACAGCGTGTCGAAGTGGCGCGCGCGCTGCATGCCTTCCCTGCTGGGCTATGTGGAGAAGACCGGCGAGCTGCCCGCGCACCTGACGTTCTCTCTGGCGAGCCTGATGAGCCTGTACCGCGGCGGCAAGCTGACTGGCGACGGCCGTCTGGAATGCCAGCGCAACGGTCAGCCCTACTACCTGCAGGATGACGCTGCCGTGCTGAACTTCTTCGCCGAGACTTCCAGCGAATCCCCTGAAGAACAGGCGAAGGAATTCCTCTCCAATGAAGCGTTTTTTGGCGCTGAGCTGTGCAAAGTGCCGGGGCTGGTGGAGTCCGTCGGCGCGTCCCTGCGCGAAATCCTCGACAAGGGGATGCGCACGGTCATGAACGAGAAGTTCGGAGTGTGAAAAATGGCTGAACTGCTTCGCATCACCCCGCAGGACAATGTGGCGGTCGCCCTGACCGCCCTGTCCTCCGGGCAGACCGTGACGGTGGATGGCATTGCGCTCACCACGGTCACGGACGTTCCCGCCGGGCACAAGGTGGCGCTTTTCCCCATCAAGGCGGGCGAAAAGGTCATCAAGTACGGCTTCCCGATTGGCTACGCGAAGGAGGATATTCCCGTCGGCGCGCATGTGCATGTCCACAATCTGCACACCGGCTTGTCCGGCGAGCTGACGTATGAATATCACCCGACGTACCCGACGATTCCAGAAATTCCGGCAGCGACGTTCATGGGCTATCCGCGCAAAGACGGGCGCGTCGGCGTGCGCAATGAGCTGTGGATTCTGCCCACCGTCGGCTGCGTCAACGACATTGCCCGCCAGCTGGAACGTGCGGCGCAGGAGCTTGTCGGCGGCGGCGTGGAGTGTGTCTGTGCCTTCCCGCACCCCTACGGCTGCTCGCAGATGGGCGATGATCAGGAGAATACGCGCACGATTCTGGCGGACTTGGCGACGCACCCCAACGTCGGCGGCGTGCTGGTGCTGGGGCTGGGCTGCGAAAATTCCAGCGCCGCCATCATCGAGGAACATATGGGCGACTACGACAAGTCGCGCGTGCGCTTCCTCGTCTGCCAGCAGGTGGAAGATGAGTTTGCCGAGGCGATGAAGCTGCTGCGCGAGCTTGCGGACAACATGCGGGATGAGCAGCGTGTCCCCTGCCCTGCCAGCAAACTTGTGATTGGCCTCAAGTGCGGCGGTTCGGACGGCTTCTCTGGCATCACGGCGAACCCGGTCATCGGCGGCTTCTCCGACCTGCTGTGCGGCATGGGCGGCACGACGATTCTGACCGAAGTGCCGGAAATGTTCGGCGCGGAAACCATCCTGATGGATCGCTGCAACACGCCGGAGCTGTTCGACAAGACGGTTCGGCTGATTAACGACTTCAAGCGCTATTTCGAGGAACATCATCAGACGATTTACGAGAATCCGTCCCCCGGCAACAAGGCGGGCGGCATTTCCACACTGGAAGACAAGGCGCTGGGCTGCACGCAGAAGAGCGGTTTCTCCCCCGTGCGCGATGTGCTGGCGTATGGCGAGCGTGTCCACACGCCCGGCTTGAATCTGCTGTCCGCCCCCGGCAACGATCTTGTGGCGGCGACGGCGCTGGCTTCGGCGGGCGCACAGATTGTGCTGTTCTCCACGGGGCGCGGCACGCCGTTCGCGTGTCCTGTGCCGACGCTGAAAATCGCCACGAACACGCCTCTCGCCACGAAGAAGCACGGCTGGATTGACTTCAACGCCGGTCAGCTGCTGACAGACGGCAAGACGCTGCCGGAGCTTTCACAGGCGCTGATGGAGGACGTGCTGGCGACGGCATCCGGGCGGCTGGTCTGCTCGGAGCGCAATGGCTTCCACGACCTCGCCATCTTCAAAACGGGCGTGACGCTGTAATACGCAAACATCCCGACGAGCATTTTCACTCGCCGGGATGCTTTTTATTGGGTTCGATTACTCAATCCAGAACACGCGGTTGTCCTTGCGTTTCGCCGCTTTCGGGGCTTCGCCGTCGATGTAGCCGACTGCGCAGTGCCCGATGCCTTCCCATTCGCCCTCGACACCCAGTTTTTTCAGCAGCTGCTGATATTCGGGCCGCTCGAATTCTTCCTTCGCCCGATGAATCCAGATGCTGCCCAGCCCCAGCGAATGCGCCGCCAGCATCATGTTGCCCATGACGAGGCTGCCGTCGTAGATGGCGGTGCGGCAGGATTTGTCCGCCAGCACAATCAGAATCGCCGGTGCGCCGTAGAAGGGGTCGAAATCCGGCTTGCCCATGATTTCCGCATTCGTTTTCGCCAACTGGTCACGCAGTTCCTTGTTCGTCACCGCCACGATGATGGCGGACTGCCTGCCCATGCCGCTGGCCGCATACAGCCCGGCTTCCACAATCTGCGCCAAATCTTCTTTGGCGGGCATCGTCGGCTGAAATTTGCGGATGCTCCGGCGCTCTTCTATTGCCTTGATGATTTCGTTCATGATGCATTTCTCCCTTCTGGTATACTATTTCCAAATGAGAATGCAAGAAATAGTATTATTCTTCTTCGTCCTCTTCCTGATTTAAGAAGGCTTCCCGGAAAATCGTATCCGGGTCAAAGCGCGGGTCAAACGCCAGCGCTTTCAGGCTTTCCCGTCCAACGACGGTGTTCGTGCCGAGACAGTCGTTGCAACGATAGCCGCAATCCGGGCAGACGCAGCCCAGATGGTCGCTTTCTGCCTGAATCATGTAGGTGCCGCATTCCTTGCAGGAACAGCGCATTGAATTTCAGTTCCTTTCTTGCTTTTCGTCCGCCCAAATCACCGTGCCGCCGAGGTCTTGCACCACACGCGCCACTTTTCGCAGCGTTTTCGCCGTATCCTCCCCGCCCAGTGACAGCAGGCGCAGGTCGATGCGTTCGCCGCGCTCATCCAGCGCGTCATAGAGCGCATCCGCATTGCCGCCGTAGTAGTCCGGCAGGCAGAGCAGCTTTTTCAGCATCCGGTGGACGGCTTTCCCGTCCGAGAACTGCCGCCCGTCAATCGTCAGAACATGCGTCAATTGGCGCTCACCGTGCCCTTTTCACCGTCCACAGTCACGACTGCGCCGGATTTTAAGATATTCGTGGCGTTCTTCGCGCCGATGATGACCGGGATGTCCAGCGACATGCCCGCAATCGCGCCGTGTCCCTCCGGGTTGTCGTCCTCCAGCACAATCGCGGAGGATTTGCGCAGCATGGAGAACATCTCTCGCGTCGTCTGATGGCAGACAATCACGTCGCCGGTGTTGAAGTTTTTCGCGTCCTTTTCCAGATTGCGGATGACGCACAGCGGTGCAACCACCTTGCCGCCATGCAGCCCCAGTCCGCGCGACAGCAAATGCCCGACGACATGCACCTTCATCAGGTTTGTCGTGCCGGAAATGCCCAGCGGAACGCCCGCCGTCAGCACAACCAGTTCGCCATCATGCACCAGCCCGTTCTGCACGGCAGCATCCACTGCGTGTTCAAACAGGTCGTCGGTGTTGCTTTCCTCGGCAATCATCAGCGGCACCGTGCCCCACGAAAGCGCAAGCTGGCGCCAGACGTGCTTTTCCGTCGTGCAGCCGACAATGACGCACGCGGGGCGGTAGCGGCTGAGGATTCGCGCCGTCGAGCCGGACTTGGTGACGGTGATAATCGCACTGGCGTTGAGGTCGTGCGCGGAAGTGACCGTCGCGTGGCTGATAGCATTCGTGACGTCAGTCGAGGCGGACGTGTCGCGGGAGAATCGGCGGATGTAGTCCATATCGGCTTCCGCGCGCAGGGCGATGCGCACCATCGTCTCCACTGCCTCCACCGGATACGCACCAACCGCCGATTCGCCGGAGAGCATGATGGCGCTCGTGCCGTCGTAAATCGCGTTGGCAACGTCGGTCGCTTCGGCACGGGTTGGACGCGGGTTCTTAATCATCGAATCCAGCATCTGCGTCGCGGTGATAACAGGCTTGCCCGCCGCAATGCCGCGCTGAATCAGCTTCTTCTGCAGGCTCGGCACGTCCTCCAGCGGCACTTCCACGCCCAAATCGCCGCGCGCCACCATCACGCCGTCCACCACGCGGAGAATCTCGTCAATGTTCTCCACGCCCTCCATGTTCTCAATTTTGGCAATAATGTTGATGGTATGGCAGTTATTCTCCTGCAGGATGTGACGAATCTGCATAATATCGTCCGCGCAGCGCGTGAACGAAGCCGCAATGAAATCATAACCATTCTTGATGGCAAAGAGAATATCCTGATGGTCTTTTTCGCTGATGAAGGGCATCGACAGGTGCGCATTCGGAATGTTGACACCCTTGTTGTTGCTCACCACGCCACCGTTGAGCACACGGCAGACGATGTCCGCCCCATCGATGCGCTCCACCTGCATCCCAATCAGACCGTCGTCAATCAGGATGCTGCTGCCGACGGCAATGTCCTGCGGCAATTCCTTGTAGGTGATGGACACGCGCTCTTCGTCGCCCTCCACCTCGTCAGTCGTGAGGGTGAACAGCTGGCCGTTTTGCAGCGTGACACGCCCATTTTTGAACGAACGCACGCGGATTTCCGGGCCCTTGGTGTCCAGCATCGTGGCAACCGGCAGCCCCAGTTCGTCGCGGATGCGACAGACTTCATCGTAATAATGCTGATGCGTTTCATAAGTGCCGTGCGAAAAATTGAAGCGCGCGACATTCATGCCCGCTTTCATCAGCGGCGCAATCAGGTGCTTCTCAAACAGGTTCGGGCCCATCGTGCAGACGATTTTCGTCTTGCGAATCGGCGTATTCATGAAAACAATCCCCCATTTTCATAGAATCCTTTCCTATTATATCATACAGATACTCTGCTGTGAATCCCCCGCGATAAAAATTGTGAAAAATCGAACACAAAAACGGACGAAAGCCGCTGCTTCCGTCCGCTGATGTTTATACTATTGCCAAAGAAAATGCGCCAAGATGCGCCGCGAATTTTTCGCTCTGGCTAACGGGAGTGGAATGCAGCGTAGCAGCGCTACGCTAAATGGAACGACCGGACGACAGAGCGGAAAAGGCGCAAGCAGATGGCGCAGGTGAATTTGGCAATAGTATTATTTTTCTACTTCGCCAACGCCGTCGCATTCCAGCTTCGCGCCGTCCTGCCCGGTAATGGTCACATCTTTCAGCACGATTTTCGCCACGTTGATGGCCGTCAGCCCCTTGCGCGCAAGATACGGCACACCCTGCGCCATTGCGGGCTGCATGGGCGTAGCCTCCTTGTCGCAGGAGATGTGCACGTCCTCCATCACAACCGCTTCAATCGGCCGCTCCGGCAGACCAAGGAAGTAGCCCGCGCAGGTCACGTCCGTCGCCGTTACATGACGGAACGCAACCGTCCCGATGCGCGGCGTACGTTCGTCTACCGGCTGCTTCTCGCGGCTCTGGACGTACTCGCTCTTGCCGTCCGGATCGCAGAAGTACATGCAGTTGACCACATACGGCGTGCCGACGTGCTCCATGCGCACATTTTCAAACACAATGTCGTCAATCACGCCCTGCTGCCCGCGCCCGCGCCGGGTCTTGACGCGCAGGCCGCGGTCGGTGTTGCGCATCAAGCAGTCATGCAGGCGCACATGCGCGATGCCGCCCGCCATTTCGCTGCCGCAGGTCATGCCGCCATGCCCGTTTTCCATCAGGCAGTGGCTGATTTCAATGTGCTGGCAGGGCGTTTTGTAGCGCTGCCCCATGTACAGCTTGCCAGATTTGAGTGCAATGCAATCATCCCCCAAGGAGAAATGCGCGCCCGCGAGCAGGATGCCATCGCAGCTTTCCGGGTCGAAGCCGTCGGTATTCGGGCTGTTCGCCGGGGCGTTGATGCGGATGTTCAGGAAGCGCAAATCCTTAGAAAAATACGGCTGCAAGTTCCACGACGGCGAATTCTGGAACGTCACGCCCTGCACGGTCACGTTCTTGCAGTGATTGAGGAAGAGCATCCGCGGCCGCCACGCCCCGCGCCGCACCTTGCAGTTCTGCCACCAGTCGCTCTTGTCTCCCTGCCCGTCCAGCACACCTTCGCCGTACAGCACAACGTCCTCGACGTCCATCCCGCTGATAAACGCGGCGTACATGTCCAGCGGGTTGCCCTCCCATGAGCCGAGATTCAAATCGTCCGTTTCGTCGGTGGACAGAATCATCCCCGGCAGAATCGGGAATTTGCTGCGGTCGGTTTCCAGCAGCAGCGTCGCGCCGCGCCGAAGCTCGATGCGCACATGGCTTTTCAGCATCAGCGGCAGCACATGATAACGCCCCGCCGGAATCAGCACGCGCCCATCCGCCGGGCAATGCAGAATCGCCGCCTGAATCGCCGCCGTATCGTCATGCACGCCATCGCCGACCGCGCCGAACTGCCGGACATTGAGCGTGTAACTTTCCCTCGCTGTGCGGAACGCGCATTGCCCGACTTCCTCCGCCCCCCAGCGGACGGACAGCACATACTCTGTCTCCGGCTGCAAATCATACAGTGACGTCACAGCCGTGTCCGCCGTACCCGCCGCCTGTCCGTTCAGGAACAGCTGATAGACTGCCTTCGTGTGGTACAGACCGCCGTCCGCAATCTGCACCGTGGCACTGCGCGCCTGCACAAACAGCTTGCTGATTTCCATTTTTCCGCTCCTTACGCCTGCTTCGCCCGCAGGTATTCGCTGTACGCCATGATGAACGGCCCGACGCCCTTGCTGTCATCGGACTTTTTCGGCTCGGACAGATAATACGCCACTGAACCGTCACGCTGCGGATTCTTGTCCGGGCCAAGCCCTGCCACCCAGCAGATATCGGTCAGGCGGACGACGCCATCCTCCTCCACACGCAGCTTGTTTGCTGCCAACTTCTCGAACACATCCAGCGCAATCGGCAGATATTTCTCCGCGTCCAGCACACCAATGCGCACGCCCTTGAGCAGGCTGTACGCAATCATCGCGGAACCGGAAGTTTCGGTGTAGTTTCCCTCTGCCTCCGGATGATCAATCACCTGATAGAACAGCCCATCCTCCGCGCGGTATGCCAGCACGCCCCGAATACTCTCGCGGAAGATGTCCACCAGCGCGCGATAATGCTCATAGAGCTGCTCCGAGCACAGCGCAATGCAGTCCACCAGCGCCATCAAGTACCAGCCCGTCGAGCGCAGCCAGAAGTTCTTTGAGCAGCCGGTTTCCTTGTCCGCCCAGAACTGCACGCGCGCCTCGTCGTAGGCATGGTAGTTCAGCCCCTTCTCCGGGTTGTAGAGGTATTTGCGCACGTTCTGAAACTGCCGGGTAATATCCGCCACATGCGCCATGCCGTCGAACTTCGCCTCGTACGCCATGTAGAACGGCTGCGCCATGTACAGCCCGTCCAGCCAAATCTGATTCGGATACAGCTGCTTATGCCAGAAATTGCCGCACTGGCAGCGCGGATGCTCCCGAAGCCGCTGCATGTGGAACTCAATCGCCTTGCGATAGCGCTCCTCGCCCGTCTCCTCCAAGGCGAAGAACAGCGCCTTGCCGCTGTTGATGGAATCAATGTTGTACTGCCGCATCTCATAATTCGGAATGCTGCCGTCCGCCGCGACATACGCCGAGACGTAATCCAGCACGAAATCGCGATACAGCACATCCCCCGTCGCATGGTAGAGGTCGATGCACCCCTTCAGCACGCAGCCATCCTCATAGTTCCAATACTTCTTGTAGGGTGTGTAATTTGCCAGAAAGCGTTGAAAATACTGCTGAATATCCATTGTCATGCACCTTTCTGCGGGTATTTCCGCTTCATTATAAAGGGAATTTCGATAGGTGTCAACCGATTCCAAAAGACACTTGGAAATTTTTTTGTGATAGCGCTTTCATTTTGGCAGGAAATGCGCTATAATGGGATTATTCTCCCGATGAAGGCGGTTCCTCGCCATGAAACTCAGCAAAGGCAACCGCGATTTAATCCTGCACGGCTCGCTGGTCAAGGCAGTGTTCGCCATTGCGATTCCCGTCGTCGTCAACAGCTTCCTGCAAACGATGTACAACCTGACCGACACCTACTGGCTGGGGCAGCTCAGTGTCGATTACCTCGCCGCCATCAACCTCGTCAGCCCCGTGCAGAATACGGTCATCAACTTCGGCAGCGGCGTCACCGTCGCGGGCGCGGTGATGATCAGCCAGTACATCGGCGCGGGCAAACCGGAAATGGCGCGGAAAATCGCCAACCAGATTTTCACTGTCGCGATGCTCTTCTCGCTCCTGTGCGCGTCGGTGATGGCGGTCGCGACGCCGGGTATCGTCGGATGGATGGGCGCCGCGCCGGATTATTTCGACCATGCGGTAACGTACATGCGTCTCGTCGTCCTTGATATGCCGTTTTTGTTCATGGTCAACATTTACCAGTCCATTCGGCAGGCGCAGGGCGACACCGTCCGCCCGATGCTGCTGAACCTGCTGGGCATTGCCGTCAACATGGTGCTTGACCCGCTGCTGATGGTCGTCCTGCACTGGAACGCCGCCGGTGCCGCGCTGGCAACCGTGTTCGCGAAGATGGTGCCCGCGTGCATCGCGTTCTTCCTGCTCTGCACCCGCCGCGACGAAGCAATTTGTTTCGATCGCCGCTTCCTTCGCCCGGATGCAGCCTGCCTGCGCGACATCGTGCGTATCGGGCTTCCGACTGCCTTGGGGTCAAGCTTCATGCAGTTCGGCTTCATCCTCATGTCTCGCAACGTCAATGTGTATGGCAAGATGGCCATGGCGGCGTACGGCATCGGCAACAAGGTCAACGGGCTGATTTCGCTTCCCTCCACCGGCATCGGCAGTGCCGTCAGCACCATTGTCGCGCAGAACATGGGGGCGCAGCAGATTGACCGCGCCGAACGCGGGTACAAATTGAGCACGGGAATGGCGTTTCTGTTTCTGCTTCTCGGTGGATTTGTCCTTTCCCGACCGTCGGTCGCTTCTGCCATCGTCAGCATCTTCACGGACGAGGCGGAGGTCATCCCGATGGCAGCAGACTATCTGTCCATCATGGCGTTCTGGTGCTGGACGAACAGCATCCACGATGCGACCCGCGGTCTGTTTCAAGGGAGTGGACACACATTTCTGCCCGTCGCAGTGGATATGACACGCCTATGGGTGCTGCGTTTCGCGACCCTTGCATTCTGCGAGCAGGTGCTGCATCTGGGTGTGCGGAGCGTGTGGTACTCAGTCGTGGTGTCGAACGGGATTGCGTCGGCGATTCTGTTGGTGCTGTATTTCACCGGAATTTGGCGGAAATCGACCATCAAGATTCACGATTAAAAGCGTCTGCAGGCGCTTTTTTTCTTGGCTTTCTACCGATTTCCGACCAAAATCCGGTTTTTGCCGACCGAAAGTCGGTTTTTATACTATTTCCAAATGAGAATGCGCCGCGAATTTTTGTATTCTGGTTAACACGAATGAAACGCAGCGTAGCAGCGCTACGCTAAGTGGAATGAGTGGACGCCAGAATCAAAAAGGCGCAAGCAGATGGCGCAGGTGAATTTGGAAATAGTATTACAGCGTTTCGATGGCTTCCACGCGCACTGCACCGAACTCCGCCCAGCCGCCGTGGTCGTCGCCACCATTCATCGGCATACAGAACAGCGCCAGCCGCGCCCCGACCCATGTGTGGCATGCGGGTTCAAACGGCTGACCAATCGGGTGAAATTCGCCGCCCTGCGCGTACTCGAACGACGCGACCGCCGTGCTGCTCGATGTCGGCAGCAGCGTCACGCGAAAAGTCACGGGCGCGTCCTGAATCGGCACGGTTTCCGTCGCTGACTCCGTGTGCTCCTTGCCCTCGCTCGTCACGAACGCCAGCGATACGCCGCTTTCCGTCCGCCGAACCGCCGCGTAAGCGTACTGTCCGCCGACGAAGCCCACGCCCGCCTGTTCGCCCGCCTGCAAATGCACCGCATCAAGCGTCGTCGTTGCGAAGAACGCCGGGCACGCAATTTTCTGCGTCAGCGTCTGCGGGCACTGCCAGAGTCGATTGCCGCCATCGGGCAGTTTCCGCGCATACAACCGCAGCTTGCCGCCGCCGACCTCGTAGAAATCCGGCTGCCAGTTGCCCATGAACTGCCATTGCAGCCCCAGTGCGCCGCTGAAATCATCATCCCCGATTTCGCCCGACGGCTCACATTCCGGCGCTTTCGGCTTCCGATACGTTTCAACCGCAATGCCGCAGTCCGCCGCGTTCGCAATCGGCGCCGCTTCCGCGCACTCCTCGCCCACCGCGATTGCATCCGGCGGCACAGGCGTTTCATCCGGGATGCCGATGTACGGCCAGCCGTCCGCCTGCCACGTCATCGGCTGCAAATGCGTCACGCGCCCGTACAGCCCACGGCTCTGGAAGTGCAGGAACCAATGCTCCCCCTCCGGCGTCTCAACCCACGCGCCCTGATGCGGGCCGTTCGTCTCGCTGCTGCCCTGTTTGAGTACGACTTGGGTCTCATACGGGCCGAAAATACTCCGGCTGCGCAGGCACACCTGCCACCCCGTCGCGACGCCGCCCGCGGGCGCAAAGATGTAGTACCAGCCGCCGCGCTTGTGTACCTTCGGCCCTTCAATCGTCGGATGCCTCTTCGTGCCGTCGTAGAGCAAGTGGTCGTCGCCGAGCGCCGTTCTGCCGTCGGGCGAAATCGGGAAAATCCCCAGCCAACTCTTGAACCCGATTCGGCTCTTGGCGTACCCGTGGATGATGTAAGTGCGCCCGTCGTCATCCCAGAAGGGACAGGGGTCAATCAGCCCCTTGCCCGGCTTCACCAGCACCGGGGTGTCCCAATCCCCCAGCGGATTTTCCGTGCTGACCATGTAGATGCCCTCGTCCGGCATCCCGTAGTAGATATAAAACCGCCCGTTCTGGAAGCGGATGGCGGGTGCCCAGATACCTTGCGCATGCTGCGGCGCGGCATACCGCGCTTCGGGGATGTTCTTGACGGCATAGTTGCGTAACTTCCAGTTCACCAAATCGCGGCTGGTGAGAATCGGCAGGCCCGGCACATAGTTGAACGTCGAGGCGGTCAGGTAGTATGTGCCATTGACGCAAATTGCGTCCGGGTCGGAATAATCGCAGTACAGCACCGGATTGCGGTACGTTCCGTCACCGTTGTCGGCGCACCAGAGAATCTCGCTCATGCTTCTACATCCTCCGAAGCGGACGTTGCAATCTGCCCAAACTGCGCCACTTCCTTCTCCCATTGATCGTACTCGTCACACAGCAGCGCCGCATACGCCCCGCCCAAATCGTGCAGACCCTTAGCAATCAGTCCGCCGAACGCCAATGCGCCCGCAGGCTGCAAATGCGTGTTGTCGTGCTGCCCCAGCGGGAAATGCGGGTAAATCCCGACAGGCAGGTTCATGTAGTACGCCGTCTGCGCCGCTTCGCCCTGTTCATCCACCAGCTTTTCGGACATGGCGGTCAGGTCAATCAACGCCACATGCAGCTTCTCCGCCGTGCGGCGCATACTTTCCGCCCAGCGGTCGTGGTGGAACTGCGCGCCGGGGGCGTTGCGGTCGTAGCGCGTCAGCGGGGTGATGAACACGGGGATTGCGCCCTTATTCCGCGCAACGTTGACGAACCGTTCCAGATTCGCCGGGAAATCCGTCTCCGGATCAGTGTAGCGCGCCGGGTCAGATGCTTTCTCGTCGTTGTGACCGAACTGCACGAAGAGGAAATCCCCCGCGTGAATGCGGTCGTAGATGGTCGCCAAGCGCCCTTCGTCGATGAACTGCTTCGTCGAGCGCCCGTTCTCGGCGTAATTCTCAATCTGCACCTGATAGCGCTTGACATAGCGATCGAACACTTGCCCGATGCCCGTCTGCGGGTACGTCGCGATGGAATTCTGCTTGACGGTCGAGTCGCCCGCCCAGAATATTGTGGTCATATCATTCACCCTTTTCAGCAAAAATGGCCGCAGCAGGACAAAACTGCCCCGTGCGGCTAAGAAGTCGTCTATTACTCCTTCACGGCGCCAATGTTGATGCCCTTGACGAAGTATTTCTGGAGGAAGGGGTAGAGAATCATGAACGGCAGAATCGCCACGATAACCGCCGCGTTGGTGACGGTGTTCTCCGCTGCGCCGCCGTTGGCAGCGGGCAGGTCAGACCCCATGATGATGGAACGCAGCTTCATCTGGAAGTTGTACAGGCTCTGGTCGGTGGTGATGTAGAGCTTGTAGTTGGTGTAATCGTTCCAGTAGGAGACGGCGAACATCAGACCGATGGACGCCAGCGCCGCCTTGGACAGCGGCAGGACGATTTTGTAGAAAATCTGAATCGGCGAGCAGCCGTCCAGCGTCGCGGACTCGAACAGGGATGTCGGGATGCCCTCGAAGAAGTTGCGCATCAGCACCAAATTATAGATGTTGATGGCGGGCATCAGGATGACGACCCACAGTGTGTTCGTCAGGTGCAGGCTCTTCATGACGAGGTAAGTCGGAATCATACCGCCTTGGAAAATCATCGTGAAGAGCATGATGCCGGCGAAGAAGTTGCGGCCGGGCATGTCCCACTGAATCAGCACATACGCGCCGACGGTGGAGAGGAACAGACCGAGGAACGTACCCGCGACGGTCGTGACGACGGAAATCATCAGCGGGCGCAGCAGCGTCGGGTTCGAGAATACGGACTGATAGCCCGCAAGGCCGAAGTTTTCCGGCCAGAGCTTCATGCCGTAGCCGGTGGTCAGGTCAAGCGAGTCAACCAGCACCTTCCACAGCGGAACGAGGATAAACAGGCAGAAAAGAAGGAAGAAGAGGCCGTTGACAAACGGGAATACGGAAAAGTTTTTCTTTCCCTTCTTGACAGGGGGAAGTTTTACTTCCTTTGCGGTTGCTTGCATGATGGCGTTCCTCCTTCCTTACACAATGCCGCGGCCGCGGATTTTCTTGCTGACCTGGTTGCAAATCAGCACCAGCGCCATGCCCACAAGAGAACGGAACAGACCGATTGCGGTGGTATAACCGAAGTTGACGTTGCCGCCGCTGTTGAAGGTCTGGTAATAGACGTAAGTTTGCAGCACCTGCGAGGTCTTGTAGACGGCGGCATTCTGCAGCACGAACACACTCTCGAAGAGGTTCATGATTTTCGCCAGATTCAAGACCAGCACCGTCACAATGGTGTTTGCCAGCGCGGGAAGGGTGATGTAGCGCATCTTCTTCCAGCGGCCGGCGCCGTCAATCGAGGCGGCTTCGTAGATGCCGGGATCAATGCCGGTCAGGGTCGCCATGAAGATAATCGTTCCCCAGCCGGTGTCATGCCAAATGTTGATGATGTAGTAGCTGAAACGCCACCAGTCGTTGTCACCCAAGAAGTAGATTTCCTTGTCAATCAGCCCCATTTGGATGAGCACCTGATTGACAAGACCTGCGGACGTGGGCGCGAACAGCATCCCGAAGACGCCGGCGGTAACGACCCACGACATGAAATGCGGCAGGTAGATGATGGTCTGCGAGAGCTTCTTCATCTTCGTGGAGACCATTTCGTTGAGCAGCAGCGAAATGATGACCGCCATGAAGGTGTTCAGAAGCAGCTTGATAATGGAGATTTCCAACGTGTTGGTGAAGGACGACCAGAACTGCGGACGGCTGAACAGCTTCTGGAAGTTTGCCAGCCCGGTGAACTCAAGCGGGTTCGCGATTTTGCTGGGTTGATACCGGAAGAAGGCAAGCGAAATGCCAAACATCGGCAGGTAATGGAAAACGATGAGTGCCACAAAAACCGGTAGGAACATCACATAGAACCATTTGTAGTTCCACAGCCGCGTTTTCAGCGGTGCCTTGCGATGCTTTATCTGCGCTGGCGCTTGCATCAGGTAGTCCCCCTCCATGAAAAAATGTGCTGATTGGTTTAGCCCGTCTCGGGGACGGTCAGCGGATGCCAACCGTCCCCGGCGGAATGCGTTGTGATTACTTGTTCAGCAGCGCGTTCAGGCTATCAACGATTTCCTGAGACTGCGCAGCGTAACCTTCGGATTCAAACTGCTCCATCGCCTGCTCATAGGTCAGCTTGCCCATGATGACGTTGGCAATCAGTTCGTTCTTCTTCTGGGTCAGTTCCGCGCCGTATTCGCCCATTTCTTCGGTGGTCGGCACGATGGCGGCCAGCTTGGAGTTGGCGTTGAACAGCTCGGATGCCGCACGGGCTTCTTCCTTGACGGACTTGGGATCCGGGTAGCCTTCCGCGAAGGAAGCGAGGCTCAGCATCGGGTCGATGTGGTTCTTGGTGTACAGGGTGCCAGCCTTTTCGAGGTTTTCGAGGAAGTGGAACGTGCCCTCTTCATAGGTCTTGTCCAGCACGGTTTCCGCCGCACGAGACCAGTGGGTGCCTTCCGCGCCATACGTCCACAGCATCTGCATATCGCCGCCGTCGAGCATGGTGTCGATGAAATAGGCGAACACGCCTTCCGGATTCTCGCAGGTAGAGGTGATGCACCAGACCGGCGGGATACGGTCGAAGTACGCGCCGACTTCCGCAATCGGGGGCAGCGCAATCAGTTCAGAGTCATGGCCATTCGCTTCAAGGTTGGTCTTGAGGTTGGTTGCCCAAGTGCCCGCCCAGTAGGTGAACGCGCCGAACTGCTCGTCGTAGAACTTATTGCGGCAATCCTTGGTGGAGTTGGTCAGGGTGGTGGGGTCAATCCAGCCCTTGTCGTAGCCTTCCTTCAGGCGTGCCAGCGCAGCTTCCATTTCCGGCTGGGTGAAACCATCAACATACACGCCATCCTTGAGGATGAAAGACGGGTACGCATCCTGATAGAATTCCGGCAGGTAGTTGGTGTAGGGCGCTTCGTTGCCGATGAAGCCGGCAGCAGAGGTGCCGTAAGTGGTCTTGCCATCCACGCCCAGCTTAGAGAAAGCGTCGAGCATGGCAGCGTATTCTTCCCAATTGGTAGGCGCCTTGGTGATGCCAGCCTTGTCCATCCACGCCTTCTTGACGTAGGTGACGCAGCCGTTGCCGCGGGCAGGAGAGAAGCCGTAGAGGCGACCGTTAATCTTCAAGCCTTCGATAACGCTGTCGCCGGTGAAGCGGCCGGAGTTCTTCGTCTTGGAATTCTCCCACGCTTCGGTCATATCCCACAGCGCGCCGTTCGCCGCGAAGTCGGAATAATAGGTAGAAGACATGATGAGCACGTCCGGCCACTGGTCGGGATCAGCCATCGTCTGCTGCATGACGTCGTAGTAAGCGGAGTGGTCAGGCTGGTTGATGACGAGATCGATGCCCGTCAGTTCTTCCCAGCGCGCTTCAAAAGCGTCGCGGCCATTCGCCTGATTGACCAGCGTGGTGTCAACCATGATGGTAATCTTTTCAGGCTTGGTTACTTCCTTTTCCTCTGCGGCAGCCGCCGTCATCGGAACGATCGCACTCGTAGCCAGCAGCGCCAGAGAGGTCGCCATTGCGAGGAGCTTCTTCATCTTGGAACCCTTCCTTTCTTTTTGCATCGGCTTGCCCCGGCGTTGTCCGCCGTCGCCTTTGCGTTGATTGCATCATAGCATGAAAGCGCTTTCCGCGCAAGGCACAATTCTTTCCGTCGGGGTACATTTCTGGTGATTCAAGGGGTCAAAAATTGTACCCTTCCCCCGCAACCCCTTGAAAAATCCGAGTTTTCTGGTATAATAACAATGGAAAGTATCTTTGCGCTTTCTGCTGAAAAACTGGTTGCCTCCCGAATTTTTGAGAGACGAGGGTGAATTTCTTGACCCGAAAGAAACCGTGGCAGACCCTTCGCGCGCGCCTTGGACGCGCCTCTGGGATTGCCCTTTCCTATACGATGTTCCTGTTTGTCTGCCTGGCGCTGCTTGTTATTATCGGTTTCACCTATGACAGCCGCGTCCGCGACAGCTACTGGCAGCAGCAGCGCAGCCACCTCACGCGCGTGTCCAGCGGCATGGAAAGCCAGCTGCAATTGATGAGTGACTACTCCCTGCAATTGCGCACGGACACAACGCTCCTGCGCCTGTCCAACATGCACGACGAGACGGATGCAAACTACGTTCTCGCCGCCTACCGCATGATGCAGAGCCTGACCATCCGGCAGTACGGGCTGATCAGCCTGCCTGTCATCCGCTCGACATTGTACTTGAAGGAATCCAACCATATTCTGACGTCAAGCGAGTCCGTTCCAGCGGAGTTGTACTACCGCCGCACACGCTCTTTCCGCGCCAGCGAGTACGAAAATTGGCTTGCGGCAATGGAAAGTGCGGCCGCCAAACCGACGTTTGTTGATTACGGGCAGTTTTCCGGGCGAAGCGGTGAGTTGGCGGTCTTGATGGATATCAGCGGCGCACAGCTGCCGTCGATGCCCGTCGTCGTGGCGTTTGAGCTGGACGGCAGTGCGCTCCGAGAATATCTGCTGCCTGAAAATATCGCGGATGCCGCCGTGTATGTGCTTTCTGCCGATGGTACGCCGCTTTTCAGCGTCGGCAATGCGGTTGCGCTGTCTCCCCTCACCTTCGATGCGAATCAGACGGCGTTTCAAGGCGAATACCGGATTCTTCGCCGCGTAAGCCCTTCCGGGCGGCAGTATCTGCTGCAGCTGCCGAACAGTCTGGCAAATCAGGCGACAGGGCAGTTTCTGCGCATCTATCTGCTGATTTTTCTCGCCGCGCTCGTGGTCGGCGCGCTGGTCATTATCCAGCTGATTCGCCGCGCCATGAAGCCGATTCGCCAGCTGACGACGCAACTTGACGAGGCGGAGGATGCGAACGCGCAGCTGCAGCGCGAAATCGACACACAGCGCCCGGTCATTAACGCCTCATACCTGCGCAAGTTGTTGTCGGGGCATGTCGCGTCGCAGGATGAGTTCCAATATATGATGGATTCGCTCGGGCTGACGGGCGACGTCCACCATTATGTGCTGTTCTGCGTCGCGAATCGGCAAGATTCTGAGGTTGCCGACCCGAATGCGGAGTACGACACCATCACGGAAGCGCTGGAGCGGCACTTGTCCGGCGCATATCCGCTGTATTACTACGCGACGTTGTTTGGCAGTTTTGTCGTGCTGGTCACATATGCCAATAGCGACGCAGATTCCTTCTCAACACTCCAGCAGCATGTGGTTCAGCTGCACGACGAATTGGCGGATGCCGGGTTGTGGTTCTACGCGGGCGTGGGCAGCCGCTGCACGCAGCCGTCTCGGCTGTGGGAAAGCTACGAGCAGGCGCGCGCCGCCTCCCGTTACACCGCCAAGCACCATATCTTCCTTCCCTACGATTTCATCCGCAAAGACACGCAGAGCTGGTACTACCCCATCGAGATTTCGGCGAAGCTGCTGCACTTTATCACCACCGGCAACAAGGATCAGACGGCGGACATGTTCGCGCTCATCCACCGCGAGAACGTTGAGGAGCGCAGCCTGCCCCTGCCGCTGCTGAACATGCTGCTTTCCGACCTGAAGAACACGCTGTTCAAAGCGCGCTTTCAGGTGCTTCCGCCGCAGTCGGAGGAGATGGCGGCGAAATTGAAGAAGCTGGACGAGCGCCTGTACAGCCCGGCGCCGACGTTTGCGCAATTGGAGGATGACGCGCTGTGCCTGTGCGAGTTCTTTGTGAAGGTATCGTCGCCATCCACGCCGATTCCCGATGTTGAGCGCTATTTGCAGGAGAATTACACCGACCCCAGCCTGTGCCTGAGCAAAGTCGGCGACCGCTTCAACATCAGCGACACCTACTTGAGCCATATGTTCAAGGAGAAAACCGGGCAGAATTTCAGCGTCTATCTGGAGCGCCTGCGCATGAACGAGGCGGCGCGGCGGCTGACCAGCGGCGACTGCAACCTGACCGTCCTCTATGCCGACCTCGGCTACACCAACCCGACCAGCTTCCGCCGCGCGTTCAAGAAGTATTACGGCATGACGCCGAGCGAAATGCGCGATCAGCCACGGAGGCAGGAAGAAAAATCAGAATAGCAAAAAGGAGCATCTTTCGCGGATGCTCCCTTTTCTTATAGAATCTTTTCCATCCCGATTTTCTGTACGCGCAGCCCGATTTTCTCGTAGAACTTGCGCGCGTTTACGTTGTCCGCCCACACGTTCAGCGTCACGTTGTAATACCCCTGCTGGCGCGCAAAGTCCAGCACATATTCGTACAGGCGCGTGCCGATATGCCCGCCGCGCGCCCGCTCATCCACGCACAGGTCGTCGATGTAGAGCGTCCTGATGTCAGTCATGTTGTTGTCGTTCACGAACTGCTTGTGGATGCAGAACGCGTAGCCCACAACCGCGCCGCCGCGCTCCGCCACGAACACGGGCGTTTTGTCATCCGCCAGAATCGCCTTCAATTGCGCGTCGGTATACTTCTTCGCGCCCGCCTTGAACAAATCCGGACGCGCCTCGTGATGCACCTGATGCACCTGAAACAGCAGCCTGTCCAGCGCCGGAATATCGGCATCCACCGCCCGGCGAATCATCAATTCTTCCACATTATTCTTCCCTTGCAATTATTGATTTCTCAAACGGATAGCGGATTTGCCACGCGGCCCGCAGCGCATCCATCTGCCGCATGATTTCCAGCGTCTCCGCGTGCGGCATTTCGGCAGGTTCGAGCCGTCCGGCGGCAATATCGCGCAGACACGCCTCCACCTCATACTCATAGCCCGTAATTTGCGCCGGCACAGTGCGAACCTCCCGCGGTGTTTCCCGCTGATTCTTGTCATACAGCGCGATTTCGTGCGGATTGTTGACGTTATCGACCGTCAGGAAGCCCTTCGTGCCATAGACGATGCCGCGCCGGTCAGAATTGAAGGCGACGGATGCCATCAACTGCGCCATTTTGCCATCGCGGTAGAAATAAGTGATGTTCTCCGTACGGTCAACGCCCGTACCGAGCTTCTGCACGCTGCTTTCAACGCGCACAATGTCGTTGCCGAACACCATCGACGCGAAATTCAGCGGATACACGCCCACGTCCAGCAGTGCGCCGCCCGCCAATTCCGGCTGGCTAATACGCTCCTTGTGCTCCACATCATACGCCAGATTGGCGGACAGGAACCGCGGCTCACCGATTTCGCCGGACGCGATGATGTCCGCAATCATCCCCCGCGCGGGCATATAGCGCGTCCAGATGGCTTCCGCGACGTACACCCCCGCCGTTTCCGCTTCCCGCAGAACGTCTTCCGCCTGCTTCGCGTTTGCCGTAAACGATTTTTCGCACAGCACCGGCTTCCCCGCCGCCGACGCACTGGCGAATCTGCTCCGCGTGATGACTGTGTGGCGTGGCGATATAAACCAACTCCACCAAGGGATCGTTTAGCATCGCCGCATAGCTGCCGTACGCGCGCGGGATGCCATACGCCTTGGCGAACGCATCCGCCTTCTCCTGCGACCTCGATGCGACCGCGTACAGCGTGACGGGACGTCCCTGCGCCGCCATCCCGCAAATTGTGCGCGCCATCGACCCGGCGATATTGCCCGCACCCAGAATCCCGATGTTCATGCTGCTTCCTCCCCTATGGTTTGGTTCTATTGTAGCATTTTCAGCGGCCAGCGTCAACGCACGCAGCAAAAGAATGCAGCGAAAGTACGCCATTACAGTACGCAAAAAGGCACAGCCTTATGCTGTGCCTCTGTGATGAGCCCGGCGGGATTCGAACCCACGACCTTTTGATTCGTAGTCAAACACTCTATCCAGCTGAGCTACGGGCCCATGTGCGTGTCAGGAAGCAGCGAGCGGTTCACTGTAATGAGTGAGCCCGGCGGGATTCGAACCCACGACCTTTTGATTCGTAGTCAAACACTCTATCCAGCTGAGCTACGGGCCCACACGCTGTGCCGAAAGCGCTTTGTTTGGAAGCGTTTCCGTTCCTGACAGCTATATTATAATAGCACTTTTTTTCGGCTTTGTCAACCCCATTTTTGCAATTTTTCACGAATTATTCGTTTCGTTTTCCCTTTTCGGCGGAATTGCCTTCGGGTAGACGCCTAAGAGCCGCAGTTCGCAGGTGTACGGGCGGGCTGCTTCCATGGCGCGCGACAGGTGCTCCGCATCCATGCGGCCCTCAAAATCCGCGGAAAAGAAATACTGGAACGGCGTTTCCGGCATGGGGCGGCTCTCGATGCGCGACATGTTCAGCCCGCTTTCCGCGAACGACGCCAGCACCCGCACCAGCGCACCGACCTCGTTCTTGACCGTAAAGACGACAGTCGCCTTGCTCGGCGTTGCCAGCGGCGTTTCAGTGCGCGAAAGAATCAGGAAGCGCGTCGTGTTTGCACTGCTGGTCTGTATGTTTTTCGCCAGCACAATCAGCCCGAAGCTGCGCGCCGCCTCTTCGCTCGCAATCGCCGCATATGACAGGTCGCCCTGTGCCGCCACGTCCCGCGCGGAAATCGCCGTGTTTTCCGATGGCGTAATCTGCACGCCCTTCATTCCCTGCAGGAACACGTCGCACTGTGCAATCGCCTGTGGATGGCTCGCAATCCGCCGAATCCCCGCCAGCGTCGCTCCCGGCACGCCTAACAGGTTGTGGCGCACCGCCTTCATCGTCTCCCCGACAATATGCAGCGGCAGCTTTTCCAGCAGCGAATACGTCGGCAGCACCGCGCCCGCAAAGGAATTCTCCACCGGCAGCAGCGCATAATCCGCCAGCCCCTCGATGACCGCCTTCGCTGCCTCCGGGAAGGTCGGGAAACCGGCACACCGCCCGTTCGGGAACGCTTCCTGTGCCGCCGCGCCGGAGAAACTTCCGCTCGTTCCTGGAAACGCAATCACTTCGACCCGTCCAGACACGCTGCTCGCTCCTTCCACAGTTCCATTATGCCAATCGCTGCCATTGCCTCCACCACCGGCACGGCGCGCGGCAAAATGCATGGGTCATGCCGTCCATGAATCTCCAAGTCCGCGTTTTCGCCCGTGCGCAGGGACACTGTCCGCTGTTTCTGGCCGATGGAGGGGGTCGGGCGCACGACGCAGCGGAAAATCACCGGCATTCCATTCGTGATGCCGCCGTTGATGCCGCCGGAATGATTGCTTTCCGTCGTAACTTCGCCGTTTTCCATGCGGAACGGGTCGTTCGCTTGACTCCCCCGCATGGATGCAAAGCCGAAGCCCTCACCAAATTCAACGCCCTTGACTGCCGGAATCGCGAACAGCAAGTGGCTCAGGACACTCTCGACACTATCAAAGAACGGCGCGCCCAGCCCTGCCGGAAGCCCCGTTACCATACACTCCAGCACGCCGCCGACGGAATCCTGCTTATCCCGTGCCGCCAGCACCGTTTCTTCCATCTGTTGATTCAGCCCCGCCGTCAGCACGGGCAGGTGCATCCCCTTGAGGAACGCATAGTCCGCCGCCGCATCTGCCGTCAGGAACGACGCATCCCGCACATCGCCCAATTGCTGGATGTGGCAGGCGATTTTTACGCCCTGATGCACCAGATACTGGCTGCACAGTGCGCCTGCCAGCACAATCCCCGCCGTCAGCCGTCCGGAGAAGCTGCCGCCGCCGCGCCAATCCTCAAAGCCGAAGTAGCGCACATGCCCGGTGTAATCCGCATGGCCCGGACGCACCAAATCCACGCCATCGCCATAATCCCTCGAGCGCTGATTCGTGTTGCGGATGATGGCGCAAATCGGCTGGCCCGTCGTCCGCCCATTCAGCACACCTGACAAGAACTCCGGCGCATCCGGCTCCTTGCGTGCGGTCGTCATCAGGCTCTGCCCCGGCGCACGGCGCGCCATTTCCGCAAGAAGCTGCTCCATGTCAATCGTCATACCTGCCGGAAAGCCATCGAGCGTCACACCGAGCGCTTCGCCGTGACTCTGGCCAAAAATCGACAGCTTCAAATACTGCCCGAAAGCGCTGCTCATTCGCACTTTCCTCCCAGCATCTGATAAACTTTCAGGTACTCCGGCCACGATTTGTCAATCGCTTCAATGCCGTCCATCTCAATGGGCTGCTCGCACTTCGTCGCCGCAATGGATGCGAGCATGACCATGCGGTGGTCGCCGTAGTTCGGCAGCGTCACGCCGCCGCGCAGCTGCTTCACGCCGTGCAGCACAATGTCGTCCCCGTCCGCCTTCGCGTCGCCGCCCAGCAGGTTTAGGATTTCCACCGTTGCCGCCAGCCGGTCGCACTCCTTCAGGCGCAGCCGCCCGCAGTGCGTCAGGCGCGACTCCCCTTCCGCAAGCTGCGCCGTCAGTGCCAGAATCGGCGCAATGTCCGGGCAGTCGTGCATGTCCAGCGTCGCACCGTGCAGCTTGTCCGCCTTCACGCGGATGTGGTTGTCGCTCTCCTCCACCGTTGCGCCCAGCGCCATCAGGTGGCGGAGAATCGCGCGGTCGCCCTGCATCGTCACAGGCGACAGATGCGTGACGGTGATATCATGCCCCAGCGCACCCGCGCAGCACAGCACCGCCGCCTGCGAATAATCGCCGTTCAAGTGGCACGAGTGGCTTCTGTACTGCTGATGACCGGGAATCCGCCAGCTGAACGCGTTGCTTTCCTGCACCTCGATGCCGCTGGCGGCAATAGCCTCGATGGTCATGCGGATGTAGCTCTCACTTTCCACCGGCTGCTGCACCGTCAGCGTCGAATTGCCCGGCAGCAGCGGCAGCGCAAACAGCAGCCCCGACACAAACTGGCTGGACACGTCGCCCGGCAGCACATAGTCGCCCGGTTCCATTTTGCCGCGCACGGTCAGTTCCGCCGCGCCGTCCGCGCCCACGCCCATATACCAGCGCACCCCGCGCGGCACAAACAGATCGCGGTATACGTCCATCGGGCGCGAGCCGAGCCGCCCATGCATCCGGAACACCGTGCCGCCCGCCACTGTCAGCGCAATCGGCACAAAAAAGCGCAGGGTCGATCCGCTTTCGCCGCAGTCCATCACGGGCATTTTCGCAATTTTCCCCTGCATTCCGCTGATGGTCAGGGTGTCGCCGTCGCGGTTGAAGGTGCTTCCGAGCGCACCGAGACAGCGCATCGTCGCCGCCATGTCCGCAGAATCCATAAAGCCGGTCAGCATCGTTTCACCTTGGGTCAGCCCTGCGCAAATCATGCGCCGATGCGCTTCGGATTTGGACGCCGGCGCGCTGACCGTGCCGGTAAGATGCGCCGGAAGAAACGTTTTCTTCATTATAATAATAGCTCCTTGTACTATTTCCAAATGAGAATGCGTCAAGATGCAAGCACATGGCGCAGGTGAATGCAGGAAATAGTATTCGTGTATTCCTTAATTATCATAGCACAAAGGCGGCAAAAAGTCATGTTTTCATGCGGTACTTTTATTCAAAGTACACAAAAAAAACACGGTCAGCATAGAACTGACCGTGCGGATGGTCAATACGACTTGCCTTACTTGTCGTAATTCACGACGAGAGAGAAATCGGGAGCCTTCAGGGACGCGCCGCCAATCAGACCGCCGTCGATTTCAGGCTGCGCCATCAGCCCCTTGACGTTCTTGGGATTCATCGATCCACCGTACTGGATGCGCACCTTGTCAGCGCATTCCTGGCCATACTTGCGGGCAACCGCCTTGCGGATGACGCCGATGGTCTCGTTCGCCTGCTCGTCGGTCGCAGTCAGGCCGGTGCCAATCGCCCAAACGGGTTCGTAAGCGATAACGACGTCCGCCACCTGCTCCGCGGTCAGACCGTTCAGCGCCATGATGGTCTGATAATCCACCAAGCCGTCGGTCGCGCCCGCTTCACGCACGTCCTTCATTTCGCCGACGCACAGGATGACTTTCAGCCCCGCCGCAACAGCCGCCAGCACGCGCTTGTTGACCGTCTGGTCGGTTTCGCCAAAGTACTGACGGCGCTCGCTGTGGCCGATGATGACGTATTCCACGCCAGCAGCCACAAGCATCTCCGCGGACAGTTCGCCGGTGTACGCGCCGGACGCCGCCCAGTGCACGTTCTCCGCGCCCACATGGATATTCGAGCCTTCCGCCGCCGCCTTGACCGCCGCGATGTCCACCGCCGGGACGCACACGACCACGTCGCAGCTCGCGTCCTTCACGAGGGGCTTCAAGTCATTGACCAGCGCCGCCGCTTCCGCGGGGGTCTTATTCATCTTCCAGTTACCCGCAATAATCGCCTTACGCATTCCAATCACCTCATAAATAAAGTGCGGACTTGGGGCTTTGCCCCAAACCCTACCAGAGGCGCTGCCTCTGGACTCCGCAAGGGGCAATTGCCCCTTGACCCCTTTTCGCGATTCAGTTGGTGACTTCTCCATACTGTGTCCGCGTGGGAGTGCAGGGATTTTGGCAGGACAAAGCCGCCCCTGCGGTTGGCAGGGACGGTCTTGCCCATGAAAATTACTTCTCGTCGAGGCACGCAACGCCGGGCAGCGTCTTGCCTTCGAGGTATTCCAGCGAAGCACCGCCGCCAGTGGAGATGTGGGTCATCTTGTCGCCCAGACCCATCTGCTCCACAGCCGCCGCAGAGTCGCCGCCGCCGATGATGGTCACCGCGTCGGAATCCGCCATTGCCTGCGCAACCGCCAGCGTGCCAGCCGCCAGCGTCGGGTTCTCGAACACGCCCATCGGGCCATTCCACACAACCGTCTTGGCGGACTTCACAGCCGCCGCGAACAGCTCACGGCTCTTCGGGCCAATATCGCAGCCTTCCATGTCCGCCGGAATGGCGTCCGCATCGACGGTCACGGTGTCAACCGGCGCGTCAATCGGGTTCGGGAAATCCTTGATGCACACGGTGTCAACCGGCAGCAGGAGCTGAACGCCCTTTCCCGCAGCCTTCGCCATCATGTCCTTGCAGTAATCAATCTTGGTTTCGTCCAGCAGGGACTTGCCGATTTCATAGCCCTTCGCCTTCAGGAAGGTGAACGCCATGCCACCGCCGATAATCAGCGTATCAACCTTTTCCAGCAGGTTGTTGATGACATTCAGCTTGTCCTCAATCTTCGCGCCGCCCAGCACCGCGACGAACGGACGATCCGCATTTTCCAGCGCCTTGCCCATCACGGCGAGTTCCTTGCCGATCAGATAACCTGCCACGCACGGGGACAGGAACTTCGTCACGCCCTCGGTGGAGCAGTGTGCGCGGTGGCAGGAGCCGAACGCGTCATCCACATAGCAGTCCGCCAGGGAAGCCAGTTCCTTGGAGAACTCCTCGACGTTCTTGGTTTCTTCCTTGCGGAAGCGGGTGTTCTGCAGCAGCACGACGTCGCCGTCCTTCATCGCCGCCACAGCAGCCTTGGCGTTTTCGCCAACCACCGTGTCGTCATTGGCGAACACGACGGGCTGACCCAGCAGTTCGCTCAGGCGAACCGCCACGGGTGCCAGAGAGAACTTCTCTTCCGGGCCGTTCTTCGGCTTGCCCAGATGGCTGCACAGGATGACCTTGCCGCCGTCAGCGATCAGCTTCTTGATGGTAGGAAGCGCGGCCACGATGCGCTTGTCGTTGGTGATCTTGCCGTCCTTCATGGGGACGTTGAAGTCACAGCGAACCAGCACCTTCTTGCCAGAAACCTTGATGTCGTCAATCGTTTTCTTAGCCATTGTTGATGCACACTCCTTCAAGATTGCTCTTTTGGTTGCTTGTATTTGAAACGTCATTCACGCTTCGGTGTCTGACGAACAACCCGTATTTGTTTTGAGGATGGCAAGCATCTGCTTTGCCGCACCCTCATCCGTCACCAGCAGCGTATGCGAATCATGCCGCAGAACGGAGATGATGGCTTCCGCCTTCTTTGCGCCCGCCGCGACCGCAATCATGCGGCAGTCTGGCGTCAGGCGCGCCAAATCGACGCACACGCCGGATGATTTCAGCAGGCACTGCCCATCCCGGTCGTAATACGCGCCGAAGGACTCCCCGACCGCGCCCTTCTTCGTCAGCAGGCGCACCTGCTCCACGGGCAGGCGGCTCATCGTCTCCTGCGCGCAGCCGATGCCGTGCAGGATGATGTCCGCACGCTGGATGCGCTCCATCGTCTCGCGGATTTCAGGCAGCCGCAGCATTTCCTGCTTCGCCTGTTCGTCCATGTGGTCAGGCAGATGCAGCAGCCGATGATGTCCGCCGAGCCGCTGGGCGATTTCCGCCGCCAGCGTGTTCGCCTGCGTTTCCATTTCACGCCCGAAGCCGCCCTGTGCGGGAACGACCATGACGTTCATGGGAGCGCTGCTCTGCATGGCGTGTGCCGTCGCCGCGATGGTCGAACCGCCCGTGACTGCCAGTGTCGACCCGGAATGCAGCAATTGCCGCACGCCCTGCGCCGCCAGCCGCCCCACGTCGGACAGTACACGCACATCCGCATCAGCATCCCCCGGCGCAACGAAAACGGTTTTCACCGGGAGAACCTGCATCAGCGCCGTTTCCAGCGCGGTCAAGCCCTGCGTCTGCCGGGCGAAGCTGCGGGCACTTTCCAGCCAGCGTGACGCATTCGGCGTCGGATTCATCCCGGCTTTGTCCAGCGTAATCAGGCCAGCATCGCGGAGCTTCTCCACGTCCGCGCGCACTTCCCTTTCCGCCAGATTCAGCCGGAGCGCCAATTGCCGCCGCCCAACCGGGGCTGATTCCGCAATCGCCGTCAGCACCATGGCACGGCGCGCCATTGCTTCCGCCATCTCCGGCGCAATCGCCTGCATCAGCGCCACAAAATCCTCCGCCATGCCTTTCCGCCCCTTCCGGCTCGTCAGAAAATCCCCAATGTCTATCATACCACGTTCGGCACGAAATGGCAAGATTGTTTTTCCGCTTCCGCATACACTCTTCTTACAAAGGAGGAGATTTGTATGTGGATTTTGCTTCCCGCTTTCGTTTTGACGCTGCTGCTCTGCCGCTGCTATCGCCCCGGCACTTGGGGCGCGCGGCTGCTGAACTGCTGGACGTTTGGCACTGTGCTGTTGATGGCGTGGAATCTGCTGCCCTTGCCGCACGTCGGCATCAATCCGATTTCATCGTTGTTGACAGGCGCGCTGGGCATTTCAGGGCTGCCCCTGACGGTGTTTCTGAATATGATGCCGTAATCAGCAGCAGACGATTTCGATGCCCGCCATGGCTTCATCAATCAACCCATCGATGTCGAGCTTGCTCTCGCCTTCAAGAATTTTCTCCATCTTCGGGTGCGTCGCGGGATGGCGCGGCGTAAAGACCGTGCAGCAGTCCTCGTAGGGCAGGCTGGACGTCTCGAATGTGCCGATTTTTTCACTCACGGCGATGATTTCTTCCTTGTCAAAGCCAATCAGCGGGCGGAAGACAGGCATATTCACCACCATATCGGTCGTACCGAGCGCCGTCATCGTCTGACTGGCGACCTGCCCGACCGATTCGCCGGTAATCAGCGCCTCGCTGTTCTCCTGACGCGCCACCTTTTCGGCAATGCGCATCATAAAGCGGCGCATGATGAGCGTCGTGTACTCTTCGGGGCACTTTTCGTGGATTTCCATCTGGATTTTGGTGAACGGCACGATGTGGACGCGAATGCCGCAGCAGCTTTCGGACAAAATGCGCGCCAAATCCAGCACCTTTTCCTTCGCGCGGTCAGACGTGTATGGATAAGAGTGGAAATGCACCGCGTTGATATGCACCCCTCGCTTAGCGATCATCCACCCCGCGACCGGGCTGTCAATGCCGCCGGAAAGCAGCAGCGTCGCGCGGCCGTTCGTGCCGACGGGCATACCGCCGACCGCCGGAATCACCTTCACATACAGGTACGCCATGTCGCGAATTTCCACGTTCATGGTGTGCTGGGGCTTCTTCACATCCACAGACAGGTTCTTGTTCGCCGTCAGGATGCGGTGTCCCATTTCGATGTTGATGGCGGGCGAATCCATGAAGTAGTTCTTGTCCGAGCGGCGCGCCGTCACGCGGAACGTGCCGGACAAATCCGCCATCATGGCAACCGCCTGATTGCAGAGGGCGTCAAAGTCGTCTTTGGGCATTTCGACCGCCGGGCAGACGCTGTGCACGCCGAACACCTTCGTCACGCGGCGGATGCACTCATCCAAATCGTCAAAATCCGACACGAGAATGCGCCCGTCGTGCAGCAGCACCGTCGCGCCGAGGTCTTTGACGGCGTACTTGATGCGCTTGACCAGCGCGCGCATAAAAAGCGGGCGATTCTGCCCCTTCAGGAAAATCTCGCCATAACGGACAAGCAGCAAATTGCGCACAGGAATTTCTCTCCTTAATATGTAGATATTATCGTCTGACGTAGGCTTTCAGCAGTTCATAGTGCTTCTTGACGCACTGCGCCACATCATCCATTTCCGCCTCGGTATTGTCCGGGCAGAGACTGAATCGCAGCGTGCAGTCCGCTTCCGCCGGGGACAAGCCCATCGCCGTCAGCACGCCGGACACCTTCTGTTTATGCGCAGCGCACGCCGAACCCGCACTGACATAGATGCCGTCGCCTTCCAGCGCGAACAGCATTGTCTGGCTCCGCACAGGCGACAGGCTGACGCTCAAGATATGCGGCGCGCAGAGCGGGTCATCCAGCGCGGGACCGTTGCGCTTTGCCGTGGGAATCGCCTCCTGCAAGTTCGTCAGCAGGCGGGTTTTCAGCGCCATCATCTTCTCCGCCGCGGCCTGCGGATAGGTGCGAACCGCCTCGCCCAGCCCAATGATGCCGGGGACGTTTTCCGTGCCGGAGCGCAGGTTATCCTCCTGCCCGCCGCCGAAGACGATGGGCGACAGCTTGTGATCCTTGCGGAAAATCAAGCCGCCGACGCCCTTGCTGGCATGAATCTTATGCCCGGAAAAGGCGTAGGACTGGATTTTGAGCGCATTGAAATTGAGCGGCACACGCAGAAAGCCCTGCACGCCGTCCACATGAATGGCGGCATTCGGCGCAAAGCGGTCGCGCAGCGCGGCGACTTCCGCAATGGGCTGCACCGCGCCGACCTCGTTGTTGACCTGCATGAGCGTAATCAGGTGGACATCCTCGCCCAGCAAGCCTTCCAGCGCGGGCAGATCCACCACGCCGCGGCGATCTACTGGAATCGGCACAACCTTGTGCCCCATGTGTTCGGCTTCCTGCGCGCAGTTCAGCACCGCAGGATGCTCCACGGACAGCATCAGCACCCGCCCCGGCTTATGCTTCGTGCGCAAATGCCCCAGAATGGCGATATTATCCGCCTCCGTGCCGCCAGAGGTGAACACCATGCGCTGGTTCGCCGCGCCTGCCGCTTTCAGGCAGATTTCACGCGCATTCTCGACGGCTTTCTCCGCATCCATGGCCGGGCGGTACAGCGCCGACGGGTTGTACCAGCCGTTTTCCAGCGCGCCCGTCATCGCGGCAATCACCGCGGCGGAGGGCTTCGTCGTCGCGCTGTTATCCAGATAGATGGTTTTCACGGTCAATTCTCCTGATACGCGCCGAAGGGCAGATAGTGGCGGATGTTATCCACCATGGCTTTGCTCGGCTCAAACACAATCAGGGACTTCTTGCCGTCCTTGGAGAAAGCGAAATAGTACAGTTCCGCATCGCGATTGAGGAACCAGCGCAGCTGCTTCACGCCCGGCGCGGACACATGCCGATGGAAACTGCCGCTGGCAACCTTGCCGAACGCATCCACCTTTGCCACGTTCAGGCTGCCCAGCGCCTTGCGCTTGCGGTTGTTGAACACCTGTGCGAAATCCATCGAGCCGTTGGTGAACGTGTAGTCGTACTCCGTGCGCAGGCGGTCATGGAAGAAGAAAATGTACACCGCAATACCCGTGAACACCAGCGTCATCACCAGCATCGAGATGCTGAAGCTGTAAAACATGACGTTCAGGTACATGAACGCCAGAATCGCAGACACAATCATCACGACCCACGACGCGTAGTACAGTACCTCTTCCGCCGCGCGGTGGTGTTTGCTTACAGATTCCTCCAGAAAACGATCCATTTGCGTAAATCCTCCTCAAATCACATAAACAGCAGGAACAGCCCTGCCGTCAGAAGCCCCACAATTACGCCGCCGATGACCTCGACATGCGTATGCCCGACCAATTCCTTCAGTTCCTCATCCGTGATACTTTCGCCATTGACGAACATCTTCTGCACGATTTCGTTGATGACAACCGCCTGCTTGCCCGTCTCGCGGCGGACACCCGTCGCATCGTACATGACAATCGCCGCCATCGTGAAAGACAGGGCGAAAATCGCGCTGTCGAAGCCCTGCGTCGCGCCAATCATCAGCGTCAGGGAGACGACGAACGCCGTATGGCTCGACGGCATTCCCCCGCTGCCGAAAAAGCGGTGCCAGTCCCATTTCTTTTCAACCAGATAGTACGTCGGAATTTTGAGCGCCTGCGCCACGAACCACGCCGTGATGCAGCACAGCAGCACCTGATTGCTGAAAAGCCCCAGAATGTTGTGTAGTTCCATTTATTTCCGCTTCCCTCTTGATGAATGATAAATCAATCCGGCGCAAGCGCACGAATCCTGTCTCTTATTGTACTCTGTTCAGGGTGCTTTGTGCAAGGGTTTGCAAAAATTTCATATCTCCGCCGATTTTCGCTGCCGCATCCAACGCCAAGGCCGTTTCCCGTGCCGCGTCCTCGCGCGTGCCCTCAATGCCGCGAATGGCAATCCATGTCAGCTTCTCTTCCGCAACGTCCTTGCCAACGCTCTTGCCCAGCGCTTCCTCCGTACCAATGACATCCAGCAGGTCGTCCACCATCTGGAACGCCATGCCGAGGTGCTGCCCGTACTCACAGCCATATTGCACCTGATCCTGCGTCGCGCCCGCCAGCAGCAGGCCTGCCTCCACGGGGGCAGTCAGCAGATCCGCCGTTTTGTGCAGGTGGATGTAGCGCACCTTGTCCGCCGTCGGCTTCGTGCCCTCGCCGGTTACGTCCATCGTCTGCCCAGCGACCATGCCCGTTACGCCCGCGCGACGCGCAATCGCTTCCATCGCCAGCACGCCAGAGCAATCCCCCGCCTTCGCCAGCTTCGCAGCCTGACGCGCCATCAGCTCCATTGCCGCCGACAGCAGCCCATCGCCCGCCAGAATCGCCACGTCCTCGCCGAACTTGCGGTGATTTGTCAGCTGACCGCGCCGCAAGTCATCGTTGTCCATCGCAGGCAGGTCGTCGTGAATCAGGCTGTATGTGTGAATCATTTCCAGCGCACAGGCAAACGGCAGCGCCTTCCCCGTATCACCGCCGATGGCTTCGCATGATGCCAGCAGCAGCACTGCGCGAAGCCGCTTGCCGCCCGCCAGCAGCGAATACTCCATCGCCTTCAGCAGAATATCCGGGATTTCGCCCAGCGACCGCAGCTGCCCCGAAAGCGCCTCTTCGACCTGCTTGCGGTATTCCGCGTATGTCTTCATTGTTGTTCCTCCATCGGCACCTCGATGTCCTCGCCGCTTTGCTGCCGCAGTACCGTCAAGCGCTGCTGTGCCGCCGTCAGCTCCTTTTCGAGGGCGTTCAGCGCATTCAGCCCCGCTTCGTACTGCTGCATGGCTTCCTCTAAGGGCATTTCGCCGCTCTCCATCTTCGCAATCAGCGCTTCCACCTGTTGAAGCCTTTCTTCAAACGTCAGCTTCTTTTTCGCTGCCATAAGCACCCTCCTTATTGGGCTGCATGACCCGCATTTCGCCATCCCGGAAACGAATCGTCATCTGCGGATGCGGCCGCGCCGCCGCCCGGTCAGGCAGCACCCTGCCGCCGTCCAGCACCAGCGCATAGCCGCGCTCCAGCACCTTTTCCGGGTTCAGCGCCTGCAAATGCAGCTTCTGCCGATGCAGCCGCTCCATTTTCCGCTGCAAATTCTGCTCCGCCGCGCTATCCAGCCGAATCCGCGCCATCCCCAATCGCGGGGGCAGCGCCGAAATCCGCTGCGACATTTGATGCTCCAGCCGCATTTTTGCGCCGCCGAGCCGCTTCTCCAGCGCCGTCAAGCGCTGGTTCGGGTCGCACGCCGCCAGCCGCTTTTCCAGTGTCATCAGCGCCAGACGCGTTTCCTGCAAGTGCTGCGAAAGCGCCGTCTGCAAGTGCTGCCGCATTCCATCCAGCCCCGCGAGAATTTCCCGCAAGTCCGGTACCGCCATTTCCGCCGCGTTTGACGGCGTAGCGGCGCGCCTGTCCGCCACAAAATCCGCAATCGTGAAGTCGGTTTCATGCCCAACCGCGCTGATGATGGGAATCGGGCAGTCATAAATCGCGCGCGCCACAATTTCCTCGTTGAACGCCCACAAATCCTCCATCGAGCCGCCGCCGCGCCCGACGATGACGACCTCGACCTCCGGGATTTTCGCCGCGCGCCGAATGCCCTGCGCGATGCTCTCCGCCGCCCCTGCGCCCTGCACCTGAACCGGCACCAGCACCAGCGGCACGCCGGGGTCACGCGCCCGCGACACCATGCAGATATCGTGCAGCACCGCGCCTGTTTCCGACGTGACGACCGCGATTTTCTTCGGGCGATACGGCAAGCGCCGCTTGTGCTCCTCGTCGAACAGCCCCTCCGCCGCCAAGCGGTTTTTCAGCGCCTCGAACTGCTGATACAGCGTGCCGATGCCGTCCGGACGCATACTGTCGCAGGTAATTTGGTAGCTGCCGCCCTCGCTGTACAGCCCGACCTGCCCGCTGACGATGACGGACATGCCGTCCATCGGGCGAATCGACATGCGCATCGCGTTCTGACGGAACATGACCGCTGCGATTCGGCACCGCTCGTCCTTGAGGGTAAAGTACCAATGCCCGGACGAATGGCGCTTGAAGTTGCTGATTTCCCCGCGCAAACGGACTTTGCGAAGCGCCGGCTCGTTTTGCAGCAGCTGCCGGACGTACTCGTTGACCTCGCTGACCTCCAGAACCCACTCCGACATGGCGCTTTCACTTCCTACTTGTTGTATCGGCTTATTTTGCCGTCTGCTTCTCCGCCGCTTCCACCGTGTTTTCCAGCAGCTCGACAATTGTCATTTTGCCCACGCCGCCGGGGACGGGCGTGATGTAGCCCGCAACGTCCGCCACATCAGGCATCACGTCGCCGACGACCTTGCCGTTCACGCGGTTGATACCCACGTCGATGACGACCGCGCCGGGCTTGACCATGCTCTTGGTGATGAACCCCGGCTTGCCGACCGCCGCGACGAGAATATCCGCATTGCGCGTGTGCTGGGCGAGGTTCACCGTGTGGCTGTGGCAGATGGTGACGGTGCAGTTCGCTTGCAGCAGCAGCATTGCCATCGGCTTGCCGACGATGTTGCTCCGTCCGACGACGACTGCTTCTTTGCCGTCAAGGTCAATCCCCGTGCGGCGGATCATCTCCATTGCGCCCTTGGGCGTGCACGCAACCACGCCCGGCTGTCCGCTCATCATCCGCCCCGCGTTGAGCAGGTGGAAGCCGTCCACATCCTTTTCCGGCGCGATAACCGCCAGCGCTGCCGCCTCATCGAGGTGTTTCGGCAGGGGAAGCTGCACCAGAATACCGTGGATGGTGTCGTCCGCATTCAGACGAGCTATCAGCTTCTCCAGTTCGTCCTGCGTTGTCGTTTCGGGTAGATTGATGGTCACGGAGTGGATGCCGACCTGATCACACCCGACGCTCTTGTTGCGCACATAAATCTGGCTGGCTGGGTCTGCGCCGACGAGAATCACCGCCAATCCCGGTGTGACGCCCTTTTCGCGCAGGCGCGCCACCCGCTGTGCAATTGTCCCGCGAAGCTCCGCTGAAATCGCCTTACCGTCCAGTATCTGTGCTGCCATATTCTATCTCCTTCAGCGTTTGCTGTTCACGCCATTTTCTTGCGCCAATGAGCGCCACGCCGACCGCGTTGTCCCCGGAATACTCCGGGCGGCCGAAATGCACGCGCAAATCCGGCTGACGCTTGGCAGTCCGCTGCGTCACCAGCTCCCGAAAGAGCCGCGAGGACGCAACACCGCCCGCAATCAGCACCTGATGAATGCCCGTCTGCTGGGATGCCGCCGTTACCATGCGCGAAACTGTCCGCGCCAGCAGGTCGTATACCTCGCGGGCAATGTTCTCCTTGGGCATCGTCCCCTGCACAATCCAGCGCTGCACCTGCGTTTCCGCGCCGGACAAGTGGCAGTGCAGCCCGCCATCCGCCATAGCGACCGGCAGCAGCGCCCTCGCCGTGCCACGCACCGCCAGCTCTTCCAAATGCGGTCCCGCCGGGAACGGCAGCCCCAGCGCCACACCTGTGCGGTCAACCACCTGCCCCGCATGGAGGTCAAGCGTCCCGCCAAGCAGCGTCAGGCGGTCATCCACCAGCGACAGCACTTCGGTCGTGCCGCCGGAAAGATGCACTGCCAGCAAATCGCCCGCCGCCACGCCGCTATCCACCTTCGCGGCTTCCACATGCCCGCGCTGGTGCGTCGTAGCAAAACAGGGAACGCGAAGCAGAGCCGCCAGACTGCGGCCCTGTGCGTCCCCTGCTTGAAACACGGGCATATACGACGCTTCCTCATCCCGTGGACGGCGGGAAGCGCACACCGCGACGATTTCGCAATCCGTCAAATACGCCGACAATTCCTCAATCAGCCCCGGCAGCTGACGGACATGCGTGAACACCGCCTCCGACTGCCGCAGCCCGCGCTGTCCCTGCGGAACAGGCAGCAGCTTGCGGCAGCTCGCAATCACATTGCCCTCCGCGGTTACAGCAGCAGCGGACGTGGTGTAGCAGCTTGTGTCAAGCCCGACAACGACGCGCCTCACGGGTTTTCCGCCTGCTTTCTGCGCAGAATCGTACCCAGTACGCCGTTGACGAAGCGGCCGCTCGTCGGCTCGGAGAAGCGGTTGGCGAGGTTGACTGCCTCGTTGATGGCGACCGGGCCTGGGATTCCCTCCTCGTAGAGGATTTCCCACGCCGCCATGCGCAGGATGGTCAAATCCACATGCGGCATCCGGCTGATTTCCCAGCGCGGACTGGCAGCCTGAATCGCTTCATCCAGCTCGTCGAGGTGCGCCAAGACGCCGTCGAGCACCTCGGTGATGTACGCCCGGTCGGATTCGCTCGGCTCGTTCTCTGAAATGCTGTCCACGCCGGGAATTCCTTCCTTCCGCAGCGCCTCATACACCATTTGCAGCGTCTCTTCGCCGCCTTCCCCGCCCGCCATATGTTCAAAAATCATCTGCATGACCGCCGCACGCGCAGTCGTCCGTGCCATATTGTTTTTCTCTCCTATTCCACACTAAAAATGCGTATTGTTGTTATTCTGCTGATTTTTCGCCGTCATCTGCCGCGTCCACCATTTCCCCGGCGGATTCTTCTGCCGCAGCTGCTTCTTCCGCCGATGCTTCCGTTTCTTCCGGGGCATCCTCGGCAGCCTCGACTTCATCCGCTTCGGGCGCTTCCGTCACTTCCGGTGGCGCGGGCACAAACGCGGGCTGCTCCGGCGTGCCGAACAGGCGCTGATGCAGCGGACGTTCGTCGTCCTCGTCATCCTCCGGGGAAATGAACGTATCCGGCACTTTCGGCTTCTGCTCCGGCTCGGTCGCGGGAATCGCGACGGGCTGTGCCGGGGGCGTGACCATCGGCTGTTCTGCCGTTTCCTCCGCCGACGGCAGAGGCGTCACGTCCTGCACCTCGTAGGTGGACGCAACCGGGATACTTGCGTCGTTCTCCACCATCACGCGGATTTTGTACACATCCACGCCCGTGCACGCCGTCACGTACTGCTTAATCTGCTTTTGCAGCGCGCCGACGGACAGCGGGATATTCACACCCGCCGCCTGAATAATGTGCAAGCCAATCGCAATGCCGTCACGGCACTCCTCGACCGTGATGTCCGCCTTGGCAATCGCCTCATGCTTGTCAATGCAGGTACGAATCAGCCCCTCGATAGCGCGAATTGACACCCCGATGGAGCCATTCTCATTCTTCTGCATCACATAGCCGCGCTGGCTCGCCGTGCGGTGCGGGAACACGCGCCACAGGCACATAAGCGCCAGCACCAATGCCAGCACCGCCACGGCGACACACGCTATGCCGCCCCATACGCCGCTGCCTTGCAGCCACGCCGTCAGTCGAATCAGCTGCCACTGTTCACCCCGCACGGCTTCCACGCCGACCAGCGCTGCTCCAGCAGAGAGCGCCAGCAGCACCAAAAAGGACAAAATCATCACCGCAATATCGCTCACACGACGCTTCATTCCCGGTTTGCTCCTTTCGTTTCCTTCGCTTGCCGTTTTCACTTTTACATTGGATAGCAACTTCAAAACCGGCAAGGCAAACACCCTGCCGGCAGTATGAAGGCATCAGTTCTCCTTGCCCTCTTCTTCAGGCACTTCCGCGGAATCTTCCGCCGCTTTTTCCTCGCTCTCAGGGGCTTCCACCAGCGGCGTTTCCTTCTTGTCCTCTGCCAGCGCCTTCTTTGCACCGGCGTTCAGCGCGTTGTTCTCTTTTTCAAAGCTAACGCCCTGCACATGCACATCCACGCGCACCACATGCAGGTTCGTCATCGTTTCGATGGCCTTGCGGACGCTTTCCTGCGCGTCATACGCCGCCTTCTGGATGGGCGTGCCGTACTCCATGACAACATACAAATCCACGCTGGCTTCCTCGGTGCCGATTTCCACCTTCACGCCCTTGGTCACGGCGCGGTTTTTGCCCAGCAGATTGCCGGAGACATTGCACATACCCGCAATGCCCTCCACCTCGCTGGCGGCGACGCCCGCAATAATCGCGACCACTTCATTGGCGTAGGTGATGCTGCTCCCCTGCTCGGTATCCACATCGACATTCACGGGCAGATTATCCTTCTTCAGCGCCATAACGAAATGCACCTCCTAATTTCAATCCACGCTCCTGCGCACAAAAGCACATGATTTCGCGCAGGAAATGGCAAAACGCAGTCTAGCGACTTTGTTTCATCCCATTATACCATAGTTTTGCCGGATTGACAAGCGTTCAATCCTGGTTTCTTCCCGTTCGGCAGAAAAAAGGCGGACGAGGATTTTCCCCGTCCGTCATTCAGGTTATTCTTCGACTTTCGTGCAGGCGATATGCAGTTCATCCAGCTGCTTCTGATCCACCTTGCCGGGTGCGCCCATCATCACGTCCTGCGCGTTCTTGTTCATCGGGAACGGGATGACTTCGCGAATCGTCTCCGCGCCCGCCAGCAGCATCACCATGCGGTCAACGCCGGGAGCAATGCCCGCGTGCGGCGGCGCGCCGTAGCAGAAGGCGTTGTACATCGCCGGGAACTTCGCCTTCACGTCCTCTTCGCCCAGCCGGACGAGCTTGAACGCTTCGATCATGATTTCCGGGTCATGGTTGCGGACAGCGCCGGAGGACAGCTCCACGCCGTTGCAGACCAAGTCGTACTGGTACGCCGTGATGGTCAGCGGGTCAACCTCGCCCGCCGCCGCCTTTTGCAGAATCTCCAGACCGCCGTTAGGCATGGAGAAGGGGTTATGGCAGAATTCGAGTTCGCCGGATTCCTCGCCAATTTCGTACATCGGGAAATCGACAATCCAGCAGAATTCGTACTTTTCGCGGTCGATATGCGCCGGGCAGAGGTCAGCGACCAGACGGCGCAGCACGCCCGCGGTCTTTTGCGCTGCCAGCTTCTTGCCGCAGGTCAGACCAACGAACGTGTTCGGCTTCAGACCCAGCTTTTCGACCAGTTCATCCTTCTGCTCCTTGACGAACTTCGCAATACCGCCGGCGATTTCGCCCTTCTCGTCGAGTTTGAACCAGTAGACCTTATTCGCCGTCACCACCTCGACATCCGCGCAGAGCTTGTCGATCTGCTTGCGGGTCGCGGTCATGTCACTGACGACAACTGCCTTGACGGTGTTGCCCTCAAAGGGCTGGAAGCCGCAGCCGCCGATGAGGTCGGTCACATCCTGCACTTCCAGATCAATGCGCAGGTCGGGCTTGTCCGAGCCGTAGCGCTCCATCGCGTCGTTGTAGGCAATGCGCTTGAAGGGCGCGCTGGACGCAGTGTTGTATGTGCCGTACTTGGCGAAAATGGGCGGCAGCACGTCTTCAAGGACGCTGAACACGTCCTCCTGCGTCGCGAACGCCATTTCCATATCCAGCTGATAGAACTCGCCCGGGCTGCGGTCGCCGCGCGCGTCTTCGTCGCGGAAGCAAGGAGCAATCTGGAAGTAGCGGTCGAAGCCGGAGGTCATCAGCAGCTGCTTGAACTGCTGGGGCGCTTGCGGCAGGGCGTAGAACATGCCCGGATGCTTACGCGCCGGAACGAGGTAATCGCGCGCGCCCTCAGGGGACGAAGCCGTCAGGATAGGCGTGGTGATTTCAAGGAAGCCGTGCTCGTTCATCGCCTGGCGCAGGGCTGTGACGACGTTGCAGCGCATGACGATGTTCTTCTTCACATCGGGGTTGCGCAGGTCGAGATAGCGGTACTTCAGGCGGATGCTCTCGTCCGCCTCGCGGGAGCGGTTAATCTGGAACGGCAGCTCATTGTAGCGGCAGCGCCCCAGCACGTCGATTTTCTCCGGCTCGACTTCAATGTCGCCCGTGGGAATTTTCGGATTCTTGTTGTCGCGCTCGCGCACGATGCCGGTCACGGAGATGACGCTCTCCTTGTTGAGGCTGCGGATGATTTTCATCTGCTCCTCGTCATCAATAACGACCTGCGTCGTGCCATAGAAATCGCGCAGGATGACGAACGCGAGGTTCGCGCTGACGATGCGCACGCTATCCATCCAGCCGGACAGCTGCACGCGCTTACCCGCGTCCGACAGCCGCAGTTCGTCGCATGTATGAGTACGGTTCTGCATATTTGCAGCTCCTTTCTTAGTAGCGAAAGGGAGACGCGAGGGGCGCTGCCCCTCGACCCCGCCAAAGGGTCTTCGACCCTCTGGACTCCCGCTTTCGCGATTGAGTTGGTGACTTCTTCTTACTTCTTCCGCGTGTTGATTTGGGGGAGACGCAAGGGCGCTGCCCTTGACCTGCCAAAGGGTCTTCGACCCTCTGGACTCCCGTTCGCGCGATTGAGTTGGTGACTTTTTCTTACTTCTTCCGCGTGTTGATTGGGGGAACGGCGAAGCCGCGCTTCGTGGGTTAACCCAGCATGTTGCGGATGCCGTCGGCGATATTATCCAGCGCGATGGTCTGCTCTTCCTTCGTCGCCATGTTCTTGACCTTCACCACGCCGCTGGCGATTTCCTCGTCGCCCAGCGTCGCCGTCAGCGTTGCGCCCATCTTATTGGCATACTTGAACTGGGCCTTCAGGCTACGTCCGGTATGATCCATATCTGCCTTGAAGCCCGCGTCGCGCAGTTTCTGCACCAGCGAGAACGCTTCCACCTGATGCGCGCCCATGTAGGTGACGAACACATCGTAGAGCGTCGGCTTCGGGATGACCACGCCTTCGCTGTCCAGCAGCATCAGCACGCGCTCGATGCCCATGCCGAAGCCCACCGCGTGCAGCGACGGACCGCCGAGCTGCTCCACCAGATTGTCATAGCGCCCGCCGCCGCAGACGGTCAGGTTGCCATTTTCAGTCTTGGTAATCAGCTCAAAGACGGTCTTGGTGTAGTAATCCAGACCGCGGACGATGCGCGGGTCAATCTGGTACGGGATGTGCGCCGCGTCAAGGTAGGACTGCAGCTGGGCAAAGTGCGCCTTGCAGTCGTCGCAGAGCAAATCCAGCATGGACGGCGCATCCGCCACAAGTTCCTGACAGTGCTTTTCCTTGCAGTCCAGCACGCGCAGGGGATTGCGGTCAAAGCGCGTCTGGCAGGTGCTGCACATTTCGCCAATGCGCCCGGACAGGAACGATTTGAGCGTCGCATGGTACTTCGGGCGGCAGTTCGGGCAGCCGATGGAGTTGATGTTGACGGACAAGTTCTTCACGCCCAGTCCGCTCAGCAGACGGTACGCCAGCAGAATCAGCTCCGCGTCCGCCGAAGCATCCCGTGCGCCGAAGCATTCCAGGCCGAACTGGTGATGCTCGCGCAGGCGGCCGCTTTGAGGCGCCTCATAGCGGAAAATCGGGGCGTTCAGGTAGTACATTTTGCAGGGCAGCGTGTCGGCATAGAGATTATTCTCCAGCAGGCAGCGCGCCGCGCCCGACGTGCCTTCGGGTTTGAGCGTAATGGAGCGGTCGCCCTTGTCCTTGAAGGTGTACATTTCCTTCTGCACAATGTCCGTGGTATCGCCCACGCCGCGCAGAAACAGTTCCGTATGCTCAAACACGGGCGTGCGGACTTCGCGGAAACCCGCTTCCGCCGCCGCTTGGCGCATCTTGCTCTCAACGTACTGCCAACGGTAGGAATCAGCCGGCAGCACATCCTTTGTGCCGCGGGGTGCTTGCGTCAGCATTGATGGTATTCCTCCTTCTGTTTGGGTGATACAGGACACAAAAAGCCCCATACCAGCCGTCAAATGCTGCATGGGGCGAAAAGATTCGCGGTGCCACCCATTTTCGCGCGGAAAAACCCGCGCCTCATTCTCCCCTGTCACGCGAGGAACGCGCCCGGCTCTCGCCGGGAAGCTCCGGATTGTCCGGCGAACGGTTTTCGGCGGGAGCTTTCAGCCGATGACTCCCTCTCTGACAGCCGCTGTCCTGTTCGCCCTGTCCTTCATCGCCCAATGACAACGCAATTATACCAGTCCGCCGCCAAAATGTCAATTGCATTCGGCAGGATTTTGCCCCTTTCGCGTCGTATTCTATGAATCGAACCCGAACACATACGAACAGGAGCTGTTTATGGCAACTTTCCATTCCGGCAGCGAAGGGCAGACGCAAAAACTGCAAGCCCTCCGCCGCCGACAGAAGTACTTGGCATTCCGCGCGGTGATTGTGCCGCCTGTCTGCTGGGGGATTTGCGCTGCCAGTGCGCCGTGGTGGTTTCCGCCGCTGAAGGAGACGCTGGGGGTGCGCTTCGACGCGCAGACGCAGGGCTGGATTCTGCTGGCGCTGATGCTGCTGATGATTTCCCTGCCCGTGCTGATTTCCCTGCACCTCAAGCGGCGGGCGCGCGGCGCGAAGTACGCGGCGACGCTCGTTTCCTCCGGCATCCGCGGAGAAGAGGACGCCCGCGCGCTGCTCAGCCGACTGCCGGGGCGCGTGCACCTGTTCCCGAACCGCATCGTCCACGCGGGGAATCGCAGCGAATGCGATTTGGTGGCGCTGTGCCGCCGCGGGGCAACGGTCATCGAGGTGAAAAATCACGCTGGGACGGTCACGGGCGATTTGTCCGACCATGATTTGCTGCTCACCCGCAAAAACGGCACAGAGCTGACGTTCTACAACCCCGCCATGCAGGTGACGACCCACGCGCAGACGCTTGCCCGCGCTTTGGCGGAGGTGGGTGTCCCCTGCCCGGTCAAGGGGTGCGTGCTGTTCATCCGCGAGGGCACAATTGTCCGCCTGTCCGACCGCTTCCACCGCCGCCGCGTCACCCCCGTGTTCACCCGGCGAAACCGCTTCCGTCTGCGCTGGTACATCCTGCACCGCGGAAAACGCCTGCGCCGCCGGGAAGTCCGCGCGCTCCGCCGCATTCTGGAGGATATGAAATGAAGCAATTCGGTTTGATCGTCTCTGACCCGTCGCAGGATTCTGCCCTGCGTCAGTCGATTTCATCCCTGCTGTCCGCGCAGGAAATTCCCTTTTCCGGCTTCACGGACGCCCCCGCGCCGCTGTTTGCGGACTGTCCGGACACTCGCGCCGCATTCCTCTTCCGCGCGGCGTATGCGCTGATGCAGCCCGGTCAGCCGCTTCCGGCGGATTTGCTCCTGCGTCACCTTTCCGGCGACGCGCAGCCGGGCAACGTCATCCGCAAATACACCTGCCTGCAATTATCGTTCCTGCCGTACCTGCGTCCCGGACGCGCGATTCTCCCGCTGGACGGCGGCGTTCGCATCGGGGATGACCTGCTTGTGCTGCGTCTGTCCGACGAAGGCACGATTGATGCCTCGCTCCCAGACGGGCTGTGGGCGGAGTTGTCCGGTCTGTGCTGGACAGGGCGCTGCCGCCAGATTCGCGGCTACAATGCCCTGCCCGTGCTGATTCGCGAAAATGCGCTGTTCCCCGTCGGCGTGAACGACCGCACAACCGACGCCGACGATGCCGACCGGGTCGTCCTGCACTGGTTTCAGCCGGATTTCACGACTGAATGCACGCTTGCCGACGGCACATTCTACCGCGTGACGCAAATTGGCGCTGGTTTCCGCTGGGAAACAAACGCGACGAAGGAGTGGCACCTCATCATCCACCGCGGCAGCGAAGAGCAGTTTGTAAGGTAAAGAAAGCACCTTGATTGCAGCTGAATGCATCAAGGTGCTTATTTTGATTGTCTTATACTATTTCCAAATGAGAATGCGCCAAGATGCGCCGCGAATTTTTCGTTCTGGCTAACGGGAGTGAAATGCAGCGTAGCAGCGCTACGCTAAATGGAACGACCGGACGCCAGAGCGGAAAAGGCGCAAGCAGATGGCGCAGGTGAATTTGGAAATAGTATTACCCTTTCTGTGCCTGAATCTGCTCCCACTTTTCCTGCAAAAACAGCCAGCGCTCCGTGGCTTCGTCGAGTTCCTGCTGGGTTTTCGCCTGCGTGTCCATCAATTCCGTCACTTTTGTGTAGTCGCTGGCGTTCGCGGCGATTTCCTGCTCCAGCTGCGCTAATTTCTCCTCCAGCGCCGCCACGCGGTTTTCAATCGTGTCGAAATCTCGCTGTTCCTTGTAGGAGAATTTCAGCTGCGTCTGCACGCGCACACGGGTGTCTTTCGGCTTTGCCGCGGCGGGCTGCTTCATATCCGCCATAGCTTCAGCTTTCGCTTCCTGCGCGTCGAGGTAGCTCTGGTAGCCGCCGATGTAAGGCACCATGTGCGCATCCTCCACGGCAAACAAGTGTGTCGTGATGCGGTCGAGGAAGTAGCGGTCGTGGCTGACGGCGATAATCGCGCCTTGGAAGGAATCAAGGTAGTCCTCCAAGATGTTCAGCGTCGCGAGGTCAAGGTCGTTCGTCGGCTCGTCGAGAATCAGCACGTTCGGGGCAGCCATCAGGATACGCAGGAGGTACAGCCGCCGCTGTTCGCCGCCGGAGAGACTGGACACCTTCTGATACTGCATCTGCGATGGGAACAGGAACGTTTCCGCCATCTGCGACGCGGACAAATCCCCGTCGGGCGTGAAGACGTGGACGGCAACATCCTTCACGGCGTCAATGATGCGCGTTTCGGGATCAAGCGCGGGACAGTGCTGCGCGAAATACCCGATGCGGACAGTATCCCCCTTCTCAATTACACCGGAGAGGGGCGGAAGCTCGCCGCAAAGCGTGCGCAGGAGCGTCGTCTTGCCTGCGCCGTTACCGCCAATAATACCCAGCCGATCATCACGCAGGAGCGTATAAGAGAAGTCGCGCACGAGCGTGTTTTCGCCGTAGCCGATGGACAAGTTTTCCCACGAGAGAATCTTCTTGCCCAGTCGGCTGGCGACGGATTTCATGGTAAGCTCGGCTTCCGGCGGCGCTTCTTTGATGGCCTCCGCCACCGCGTCAAAGCGCTGGATGCGCCCCTTCGCCTTTGTGGATCGGGCGGGCGCGCCGCGGCGAATCCACGCCAGTTCCTTGCGGTAGAGGGATTTATTCTTGCGCAGGGTGGCAGCTTCCATTTCCTCGCGCTGAGCGCGTTCCTCCAAATAGCCGGAGTACGTCGTGTTGTAAACCTCCACCTTGCCGTCGCCGACCTCAAAGATGCGGCTGAACGCGCGTTCAAGCAGGTAACGGTCATGGGTGACGACAATCAGCGTCCCACGGTACTTGAGCAGCCGGTCTTCCAGCCACTGCGCCATGTCAAGGTCAATGTGGTTGGTCGGCTCGTCGAGGAGCAGCACATCGCTCTTGCGGCAGAGTGCGCCCGCGAGCGCCACGCGCATCTTCTGCCCGCCGGAAAGTTCCCGCACGGGCTGATTCAAATCAGCAAAGCCCAGCTGCGTGAGGATGGTCTGCGCTTCATAAGCGGCGGAGGATGGGTCTTCCCCCTGCCGCGCGGGCAGATAATCCAGCGCCGCCTGCGTGATGGTATCGTCCTCGCGGAGCACCGGTGTTTGCGGCAGATACGCCACGGACATGCCGCGCTTGACGCTGATTTCGCCGTGGTCGGGTTCTTCCTTCCCGCTGAGCAGGCGCAGAAAGGTGGATTTTCCCGCGCCGTTGCGCCCGACAACGCCGATGCGGTCGCCCTCGGAGATGGTCAGGAAAACGTTGTTCATCAGCTCTTTTTCGCTGTAAAAGATGGTTACGTCGCTAAAAGAATAGGCGCTTGCCACTGTTCAGTCCCCCTTGTCAGGGGGTATTCTATCATATTTGGGGGATTTGTGCAAGGGTAACACCGCACAAATGAGGTGGTCGGCTGACGAATGGATTTTTCGTCAGATGCAAATGCAAATTTCGAAGGTTTACTGGCGGTAA
>ERZ857969.779-NODE-779-length-49915-cov-8.280505_pt1 | contig 49915 bp, 51 predicted proteins | sample MGYA00519864_ERZ857969 | MGnify/ENA primary metagenome ERZ857969 (study PRJEB31778, sample SAMEA3449382) | human gut metagenome | biome: human gut; feature: human-associated habitat; material: faeces | place: United Kingdom | collected 2010/2012 ...
CCCGAGCTTCCATAGGATGGTTGCTCGGGCTTGGGTGTTGAGTTATTTTACAGCGGCTTTAAGCATTGGCTACAAATTGGCTACAACATAAAAGCCACTTGCAACTACTTCATATCTTGATATTTCGGTATCAAAATGGTATCAGAGAGCAATTTGAAGCCTGTTAAACCGCATTGTTGTGCGAAATTTCCGAAATTGGCGATTATTCCCACTCGACTGCCCTAGAGTGAAATCTCGTGATAATATGCACTTATAATGCGTGTTTTATCCGTTTATTATTTATATTTTGCGAATTGCTGTTTCGTTCGTGAAATTTTTGTAGCCATTTTGTAGCCAGTACTTTATTTATCTTAATCGCCAAACAATGCTTTGTTTAGTATTCTGCTGAAATTATGCATTATAGTTTTGACAGTCATCTTATCACAAGCACAAGAGTGGGGATTCAGATAAGGATAATTAATAAACAAGATTAGAAAATCGACCCAATAGTGAGACTTTGTTTGAGTAATATAAACTATCTAAGTCTTTGTTTAAGCACATCATAAAATCTCGCAGTTTCAGATCTGCGTTTTTCTGCTGACTCATAAATTGCTCTATATTCTTTCTGAACATCAGTACGGGCTTCAATATACTTTCTAATATCGCTTGGTTGCTTTAGGCGCGGCCAATATGATAAGAAGTCTGGTAGTGATACATTTTCTTGCAAGAAAGTTGCTGTCGGCATATCGTTCTGGGCTGACATACCTACCTCAAATGGAACCCATTGTGAATATCTTGTTGTTTCAGACATTACGACGATTATATCTGTGCAATTATTAAGATTCTTTTTTATATGTTCAGTAAGTTCTTTACCACTTCCTGTTATACTTGAATCTAAAATATCAAGGTAATATGGTACATTCATGGATTGGAGTTCGCTTGCAATTCTATTAGCTGAATATGAGTCTTCTTTTTTATGTGATATGAATATTTTTATCATCGTGCGCCTCCAATTAATTGTTTTAGGTTTTCCCAGGTCCATCTGTATATTTTGTCTGACTCTTTTGCAGCAGGCTTTACACATGTATAATCCGCTCTTCCCCACAATAGGAAATATGGAATAGATTCTTCTTGAGCAATTTTTAGCTCTGAACTTACTCCAGCGGCAGAGTCGGTATATCGACCACAAATTACAATAACAATATCGCAACCTTTTATTCTTCTGCGTGCATACTCTTTCCAATCATTGGAAACAGCTTCTTTGATAGACATATCTGTTATTTCAAATGGAGAATCAGAATTCTTTGATTGACCGACTAAAAGAGATTTCAAATCTGAATCGTGGTCGTAATCAAAACTAATAAATACTCGTCTTTTTGCCATTGAATATTCCTCCTAAATAAGTTTATCGTGGACTAAGCGCCAATACTGTTTACCTATTGATGTTAATTCGCATGCCTTGGAGTTCATTGCCGCAAAGTACATATGCTCTTCTCCGACAGGTACAACTAGCCCAATTCCTTCCAATTTCTGCAAGTCGGAAAACACCTCTGTGTTTGTGGGATTGGCATACGGTTCAATAACCTTATGCGTTATACTAGGAGAGTTTGTTGGCTCAAAAGATGGGTCTATTGCAAACTTTTCATTCTCGCTAGTAAAGTAAGTACATATCTTTCTAATAATAGATATATCTACTTGTGGTATCACATTTCGCAATGAAGTAAATCTTGTGACATTTGTTTTAAAGACAGGTCGCTGTTCCCATGGGCCTAATGCCTTGTCAATAAATGCATACACACCACCCGGAGTAATATTACCTGTTATGTCTGCTGCACCACCAGACAAAGCCTCAAGAAATAATGAAGTAAAAAGTCCATGCCCGTTAATTTCAATTGATGATTCAGTTGAACGGCTTGCAGTTAAAATAGTAACTCCATTGTTTATAACAGCTGTGTTTTGCCTAGCATTAGAAATACTACCCATAAAGCCAGAAAAGCAACTATCTAATACTATGATTTTTTCCTTGCATTGCGAGCCATTTGCTATTGATAAAATATCTTGAAGCGATACGCCGAAATCATAATCCGAGAAATCAGGGGTTACTAAATAACCGCCAACAGAGTCAATGTGACCATGACCAGAATAATAAAACAGGGCGACATCACTATCACCAGAAAAACAATCCTCAATAAGCTGTCGAAGTTGTCCCTTTGAGCAAACATTCTTTTCTAGTTTTACGGAAAAATTGGGGGAACCATCCTCGTTAGTTTCCAAAAGAGTAGCGACAGCATCAGCATCATTACAACACCCCTTTAAAGGACATTGTGTATAGTTATCAATTCCAACAATTAAAGCTTTTCTCATATAGGTTCCCTCCTCTATTAATTTCTTGGTCCTAAAAACTTATCACCGTTTAAATGAATCATGTGGTTTGGGTCAGCAGCAATCCAAACCTCCGTTTCCCAAGCAAGGGACTCAGAAAACCTCTTGTATGTTTTTCTATCTAAAAATGCTGTAACAAAAATTTTTCCTGCTGTGACATTGGCAGTCATCTCTTCGATTTCCTTAATGCGCTTGGGATCCATGGGTCCCACAGATGTAACAGATTCAATGAAGAACAGCCAGTTCTTTTCTTCCAGATATAGGACAACATCAGGCATTTTGTCGTGAAGTGTGATTTCGAAACCCAGACTGCGCAACTTGTCCACATTCTTAACCAAATCCTTTTCAGTTGTATCACCGACATAGAGGCATTCGGAGTTCGGGGCAAAGCGTGGTGCAAATTCCTCGATAATCGCCTTCTGCAACTCGTTATGCTTACCCGGAGAAAATGTGAAATTATCACCATTGATTTGCACAGGCATCTTCCTCATCTCCCTCTTAGAAGAATAAATCTGAACAAGGGAATCGTGATTCTGTTGAAATGCAGCGAGATTATCTGCCCATGTTGTTGTTCCGAAACTTTGAATTAGCGCAAGCATTTCATCAGTCAAATGATAACGGTAGTTGGGACTATTAGTAGCCCTTCCGTTGTCCTCAATGAATGCAGCATTTCTAAAGTGGTGCATAGCTTGTTTGCGGAATGTTTCACGGCTGTTTTCTGCATATGTGGTTTCGTAATAGTTATTGGAGAAAGCAATAACATCGTGAATACGAATCCAATCATTTGAGGCTTGCTGCCATGAGGTGTCCTCAGTAATATTTGCCAATGCCAGCAAAACACAGCAGCACATACCGTTTTGTTGTGTTTCTGGTACTTGCAAAGCATTCAATATTTCCTTTGCTTCTTCTAATTTACTCATAAGTAGCTCCTTAAAATGTTGTCACATGAACCTTCGGACATATCTTTAACACGAATAAGTTCCTTTCCCATCTCCTCAATTACGCTCATGGGAGGAACAGGCATTGAATTGATTTCGGTGGAGTTAACCTGCGTTGACCCGTTAAGTATCCGGTAATAGCAATCATATAGTGTGGAATTGAACAGCACATACAACCCGTATACAACGCATTCTGAAAGATTTTTCAACCCAGAAATAAAGTTAATCTTATTCTGTGTACTAATCTCTGTATACTCAGGATGTTTTCTTGCTAAATAGATACCACATTGTAATCGGCGATGTTCCTCCTTAGCTGTAAATCGCTTTACAAACAAGTAGTTTGTATTAGGTTGCCTAAGCCCTTTTTGCTCTGTCACAATATATTCGTGCGCTTTTCTAACGGGGAATACAACCTTGCCATTTTGAATGTGCTGCGAGTAGAACAATGGTACAGCATTTTTTTCAGCGCTATCTCTTAGGCTTTCACGAACTCTAAAATCCACCGTTAAGCCAGTTTTCATTCTCAGGCCAATGCTAGGCAGGGTCTCTGTAAGCTTATTCAATGCACTAAGCGTATTTACATCTTCCTCGCTCGTTACAAGATAAACATAATCCTCTTCTCCATTGACTACAGTTTCATACGGTGCACTAAACATAGTTTTATCGGCAAAATCACTATTGTCTTGAGTGGTAGAAATTGTAATTGTATCTGGCCTTTGAGTCGTCTTCTTTACCTTGATAATGATAGTTTCCTGTAAAACACTTTCTTTTTCAAACACCTTATCTCGACTTACAAATAGATGGATATGTTCTAAAGCAGCAGTATTTAAGAAATTCTGGCGGAATTTCTTAAAATAGGCACCAGATGTCCAAGAACGAGGAATAATATATACCATTTCGCCATTGTCAGAAAGGTTAAATAAGCTCATGGACGCAAACAAGAAATAAAGATTTGGTGCACCGTAGCATATATCTGGCATTGCCAATGCTTCGGGAGCATTTTTTGCTACTTTCATATATGGAGGATTGCCAATAACCAAATCAAATTTCTTGGGATTTGGGTTTGCGTCGAGCATATAATTATAATCAGACATCTGACTCAAAATATAGTTATCTGTTATTATTTGATAAGATACTTCTTTGAGCGAATGCGCACATGTCCAATCAAGATTTGATTGCAAAAGTCCCAGAATATTGGTGTCATTTTCATAACAAACCAACTCAATCTTTTCAACATACGGGTCATTTTGCAGTTGCTCAATTATAGCAACAGATAGAATACCAGAACCAGAACCAGGGTCAAGAATAGTAATTGTTTTATGGTGAGGAATCGTGAATAAACTTGCCATAAAAACGGCTGTCTCAGGACTAGTAAAGAATTGACCATACTTTTTGCGCAATGATTTTGGCATGTGGTCTATGTATTCAATTGTCTGCAGGAATACATAATCAATCATACTCATAGTTTGTATACTCCATTATCACAAATCCAGTGCTTATAATAAGGTCGACTATAGAACAATAAATTCATTTTTTGCCTATAAGCGATTCCACTACTCGCAATAGATAACAGAAGTGAAATAATTGTTGATTTCTATATTATTATAACACAAATACCATGAATTTTCAAGGCTGTTTTTGTAAATCATAAAAAACTGCATGCAAAACAATTAAACAGCATTTGTCTATTGTGTGTTCAACGAATATCATATGCTCACCAACAATATCATTAACGCTTCACCCCTCTCGCCCTCTGCTTAAGAAACTCCTGCAGCTTCTGCGTAAGCTTCAGGCTCTCGATAAAGTCCAGCACTTTCTTGTACAATGCTTTCAGACTCCCAAGCTCGTTCTTGGTTTTACGGAGTTCCTCTCGGAGCGGGTAAATCTCCTGTACCTTCTGCTCCAGAGCTGTGTTCCTTGCAGCGGCTTCCTCGTTCTCCTTTTTCAGCTTTGCAATCTCGGCGGTCAGCTCGCTTTCTCTGTTCTCGGCGGCAATCTGCTTCTTGGAGAGGTCGGTCAGCATTCCGTAATCCTCTTTGGAGAGCGTAACCTTACCGCCGAACATTGTCTTGCCGGTTTCAATCTCGTCTATGAATTTGAGCTTCGTGACCTTTCGGGCGCTCGTTTCAAGCAAGGTCTGTTTATCGGCAAGCTCGGCGGTGGTCTGCGTTAGAGCCGAGGATTTCTCTGCTATCTCCTCGTCCAAATGAGCAACGGCAGCGTTCTTCTCTTGATACTGCTCGTCCAGAACATCAATAACAGATTCGACCTGCGTTCGCTGCTCCTCACGGTGCTTCAAGAGGCTACCTGCGTACTCGGCTTGTTCATCAAGCCGAGCGACTTCCTCTTTCTTCTCCTCAACCTGTTCCGTTATCTTGGCATACTCCTTGTACTGCTCCACCGTCAAACTGCCACGGGACTTTTCGGGAGCGGCGATTTGTATGCCGTGCCGTGCGCATATCTCGGTCAGCACCTTGCATTCAGCTTCACGCCAACGGCTGATAGTGTCCTTACCGCTGCCGAGCCCATTTCTTTCAGAGCCTGCGCTATGCCGTTTTGAGTGTCAACACCCATTTTGTAATGCCCGACAGGGATATAGTCGATATGTAGGTGCGGAGTAGCTTCATCTAAGTGCAGAACAGCGTTGAACACATAGAAATTCGGGTTGCGTTCTTGAAAGCTTTGCATATACTCGGTCAGGCAAGCGGTAGCGATTTCAGCGTCAGGCGTGCCAACGCCCGTGTTCTTCATATCACCAATCTGCACCACATCTTCATAGAAGCTCTTGCGTTTATCAGCGGAGGTAACAACGGATTGCGAAATATCTCGCTTGAAAATATGCTTGTAATAGCTTGTGTTTATCTTCCTGTCAGCTCGTTTCTGCCTTGCGTTATAACGCTCAACAGCAGCACCGAACAGGCGTTCGTATGCTTCTTCAATAGGCTGTTGAACGAAAACTATGTTATCCTTCGTTCGGGTATCGTCAACGTTCTTGGCGTTGAACTTTCGGTTGTTGTGGGTAAGGCTTCCTTTGCCTTGACAATGGGAAATGCGTTTTTCGCTCATAAGTATAATCTCCTTTCGTTGTGGTATTTTTACTGTTGTGCCAACAGTAACGCCATAATACCCTTGACATTGATTTCGCAAGCTTCATCAACATCAAGGGTATGGCGCTCTCCGAGGGGCAAAGGGAGTGCCCTTTGCAAACCCCGTTACTGCTTCCTGTTCTCCCTCTCTTTTCTAGCGACAACGCCTCCAACTCCAAATCTGAAAAAAGAAAATGTGGCAATTTGCTTGAAAGACGCTCGGATAGGGGCAGGGTGCTGCGGCAAGCAGTGACCGTTTCCTTTTTTCAGCCTTGCACGAAAACTTGCTATTCTCCGAAAATCGGGCAGAGCTGAAAAAGGGGTTGAATTTCTTGGTTGTTAATGGTATAATAATGTCAGCGAAACATTGATATTTGACGAGGTTCAAGATGAAAAGATCATTTGCTGCTTTAGCATAACCAGAAACGATATGCAAACAGAAATGAAATATGATGGCTTAAACAGGAGGACAATATATGAACTATGTAAGCAAAGGAAATGAACTACGCCGTGCAATCAAGGAACATGTCTTAGACTTTATGAATAACTCGCCTGACTGTGCAATATATGCTGACGGTCTAAGGCAAGCCGAGATTTTTCGTGAATGCGGCTTAGATTGGGGTGAGTATCCTAATGCAACATCATCCAATCAGCAATATTGGATTGTTGCTCTGCTGAGAGAACTGGAATCAGAGGGAAAAATTCAACAAAACTGTGACAGCAAAAAATGGAAGATTAAAAAATGACAAAAGAAGCTGACCGATTCCTTCTTGTCGAGCAGTTTACATATTCACATTTAGCCGCACCCACCACCGAGTGCGGCTTTGCTTTCATCTAGCGACAACGCCACCAACTCCAAATCTGAAAAAAGAAAATGAGGCGATTCGGCTGAAAGGCGCTCGGATAGAGGCAGGGAGCTGCGGCGAGCAGTGACCCCATTTTCTTTTTTCAGCTTTGCAACAAATTCGCAGTCCGCTAAAATCAAAGCAGAGCCGAAAAGAATTATAAGGAAAATTGAGCCGCTTTTGGTGTACAGGCGTACATTCCGCAAAACCAAGCGGTTTTATGGGCTTTCCGCTGATGTACGGCAGCGTACCAACCTTGTACTCTGTACGCCATTGTACACCCTATGTACACGCCTAAATTGCCGATATTCCGCATTGTAAAGCCAACTGTACACCCGTACACCGAATTTACCTATTAAGAGAAATCCCCTCAAACCCTCGGACACGCTTGCCGTGTGGAGTATCTGACGCTGTATTTGTCGGCGTTGGATTTCAGCCAGTTAATAAAGGTTTCTCGTTTCAGGGTGGTCAAAGCATTCTCCTCACACCAATCGCAATACACCCTGTGCAACGTGTTGGAGCTGATAGACGAACTCTCGCTCAAGACCGCCGCTTCCGCAAGGAAATCCACGATATTGCAGTTCTCCGCAACCGCTTCGGCTACGTTCTCCTTTGTTTTCTCGCTTACCGTAAAGCGAAAATTGTTCTTGATAAGCCGCCGCAGACCGTCCAGCATCCAACAGAATATATTTTCTTTTTCAGCAATGAATTTATCTGCAAGAAACGGGTCGTCCTTTCGGTCAACGGGTTTGGGTTTAGTTGAGAGGATAAGCAAGCGCCGAGCAAAGCCGTCCGACTTATCGTACAAGGCTTTCGGAGAGCCGTTGCCGAAGCACAGAAAGCGGCTATATACCTGCGCCTGTTGGGATTGCTTGCCCTTTGCTTCAACATCAATCGGTATCTCTGCGGTGATGATGTTCTTGATGTAACCCGTTGATTTAAGGGCGGTCATCTGCATATCGTCATCATTCATCAGCAGCTTGTTGATGAGGTTGTAGCGGAAAAACTTGTCGTCCTCTACACGCTGAAAGTTGCCCGACAGCATAGCCGAGCCGAATATCGCATTCATAGCAACGCCGATACGGCTCTTGCCCTCGCCACCGTTGCCGATGATGAACAGGGCAGTCTGCGCTCTTGTGGACGGTATAAGGCAGTAGCCGAGATACTCTTGCAGCGTTAATATATCTTCCAAATCAAGCAGTTGTAAAAGGAATGTCTGAAAGTGTTCGGGATAGTACCTATGCTCCCAGATTTCAGGGTCGTAGTTGATATTGAGCCGATTTACGCAGAATTTCTTTTCGGGTATGAAAGTGGGCGGCTTGCCATAATCGCCGTCCACCTTTACAACGCCGTTCAGGACGTGGATTTCTTCCTCGTTCGGCTTAATGGGAGCGCTGTGGCAATAGAGCTTCAGCGCTTCAAGCAGCGACTTTGATCGCTTGGCAATTCCCGTTGTAATGCCGTTCTGAATAAGCATTTCGGAGATTTCAGCGGCGATTTTATATTGGCTCTCCGCTCCGTCCACAGAATAGAATATGCCGTCAATGCACTTTAGCTCACGGCTTTGGCAGAAGCTCTCGCAGAAAAGCGGCTCGTTTATCTTCTTTTCGTCCGATAACCACTTGATTTCGGGCGGCGGTTGTGGTATAATAACGTTGTTAAGACTTTGAGAGGACTGCCCCTCATCTGCGCCAACAGATGAAATAGGGGCGGTCTTTTCGTTTTCAGCCATTGTTTTCACCACCTCCGACTGCGTTTATGTCGAAGCCGTAATACTTCTTCTCCATATAGGCTATGGGGAGCTTTCCGGCGATTGTGATGAAGCCCTGCGCCTTTAGCTCCTGATTACAGCTTCGGATAATCTCGTAAGCCTTGCCACGGCTTATACCCATTATCGTCTGTAGTTCCTCTGCTGTTATGTACTGCTTTTGCATATTTAACACCTCTCTTTCTATTTATACGCATTTATAGTGCGCATTATCATTATAATACGTTTAATCCCATTTGTCAATATGTTTTTGGAAATAATAAAAATATTTTCAATATGTACTTGAAATTCGTATTTATTTGTGCTATAATATGGACGAGGTGATACAAAATGGACGATAGAGATATCCAAATCGGACAGCGAATAAGGAAATTCAGAAAGGACAAGGGCATAAATCAAAGCGAGCTTGCCGAGAAAATCGGAAAGTCCCTGCGTACTGTTCAGAAATACGAGAAAGGCGAGATTGAGGTCGCCGTATCGGTAATAAGCGATATTGCTGCGGTACTCGGCATTTCCTCGTCCGATATACTCGGCTATAAATCGGGCATAGAGCATATCGGCAGCCTTTCGGATATAATGGGCTTCCTCTTTATGTTGGAGAATGTTCATGATGTTGATTTCAATGTAAATGTCAAAAAGCCGTCGCAGGGCGGTCAATGGGAATGCTCCATATCCTTTGACGGACAGCGGAACGCAAAGTACAACGCCGACTTGTGCCTGTTCTTGGAGAGGTGGGCAGAGGAACGGGAGAAATTCCGCACCTATTTCTCATCTCTGGAGGACTATTCTCGTTGGAAAACGGAAACTCTTGCGTACTACTCACAATCCGAGGTTGAAATCGCAGAACCCACCGAGCTTGACTTTGAAACAAGGCTGAAAAAAAGAAAGGAGTATATGGAAGCAGAACTGAAAAAGAAGAAAGACGACTGATGAAAGGAGCAGCTTATGTCGGTTACGAAAGACAGCAAAACGGGCAAGTGGATGTCCCAGCTTCGTGTTACAGACTGGACGGGAAATGTAATCCACAAGAAGAAAAGGGGCTTCGATACCAAGCGTGAGGCTCTCGAATGGGAGCACGAATTTATTATGCAGGCAAGCGGCAGCATAGGAATGACCTTTGCGGACTTTATCAAGCTCTATTTTGAGGATATGGAAAAGCGGCTCAAGCCCTCTACGGTTGCTAATAAGCGGTGGCTGATAGACTTGAAAATAACCCCGTATTTTGAGAAGAAAGCTCTGAACGAGATAAAGCCTACCGATATAAGACGGTGGCAGAACAAGCTCAAAAGCTATCGTGATGAAAAGGGTGTGCCTTACTCCGAAACCTATCTGAAATCAATCAACAACCAGCTTACCGCTGTTTTCAACTATGCCGTAAAGTATTACGGGCTAAAAGAAAATCCCTGCCATAAAGCAGGGAGTATGGGCAAAAAGAACGCCGAGGAAATGCAGTTCTGGACAAAGGACGAGTTCAGCTTGTTTATCGACAGCAAATACTTTGATAACAAGCCCGAAAGCAGAACGGTGTTTATGACATTGTACTACACGGGTATGCGAGAGGGAGAGCTGCTTGCGCTCTCGCCCGCCGATATTGACCTTGAAAAGAAAGAGATACGGATTAACAAGAGCTATCAGCGGCTTAAAAAGAAGGACGTTATCACCACGCCCAAAACGCCAAAGAGCGTTCGCACCATTACAATACCCGACAAGCTCTGCGAGTGCCTGCGGGAGTATATGGAGAAATGCTATGGGCTGAAACCGAACGACAGGCTTTTCCCTTACACAAAGAGTTTCCTTTACCACGAAATTGAAAAGGGCAGTAAGGCGGCTGGAGTAAAGAGAATACGAGTACACGATATTCGGCATAGCCACGCCTCGTTACTTATCGAAATGGGTTTCTCACCGCTTCTGATAGCCGAAAGGCTCGGTCACGAAAAAGTTCAGACAACTCTGGATACCTACAGTCATCTATATCCGAACAAACAAGCAGAGGTAGCCAAAAGACTTGACGACATCTGATAGTCAAGCGTGTTGGCTACAAAAAAATCGCTCAAATGTAGCCATTTTGTAGCCAACAGCAAGATAAAACCCCGAAAATCCGCATAACCTAGGGATTTTCGGGGTAAATATTTTTATTCCCACTCGATCGTAGCCGGTGGCTTGCTCGTAATATCATAAACAATGCGATTGATATTCTTAACTTCGTTTACGATTCGAACGGAAACTTTCTCCAGCACATCATAGGGAATGCGTGAGAAATCAGCGGTCATGAAGTCGCTGGTAGAAACACCGCGGAGTGCGAGCGTGTAGTCATAGGTTCTGCCATCGCCCATAACGCCAACGGAGCGCATGTTAGTCAGAACTGCGAAGTACTGATTGATGCTTCTGTCAAGTCCTGCATTAGCGATTTCCTCTCGGAAAATAGCGTCAGCGTCCTGAAGAGTAGCTACCTTCTCCGGAGTGATGTCGCCGATAATTCTGATTGCAAGGCCGGGACCCGGGAACGGCTGGCGCCATACGAGCTTCTCGTCCAGACCGAGAGTGGTTCCAAGAGCGCGTACCTCGTCCTTGAACAGGAGGCGCAGAGGTTCGATTATCTCCTTGAAATCAACGTAGTCAGGCAGACCGCCAACGTTGTGATGGCTCTTGATAACTGCCGCGTCGCCAAGTCCGGATTCGATCACGTCGGGATAAATAGTACCTTGAACAAGATAATCAACCTTGCCGATCTTCTTAGCTTCTTCCTCAAATACGCGGATAAATTCCTCGCCGATTATCTTGCGCTTTGCTTCCGGTTCTGTAACCCCGGCAAGCTTGCCCAGGAAGCGTTCGCCAGCGTTCACGCGGACGAAATTAACTCCGCTGTCAGCGAATGCAGCTTCTACCTCGTCGCCCTCGTTCTTTCTCATCAGACCGTGGTCAACGAAAATGCAGGTAAGCTGGCTGCCTATAGCCTTTGCAAGCAGCTTGCAGGCAACAGAACTGTCAACGCCGCCGGACAGAGCCAGCAGAGCCTTGCCGTCGCCGACCTTCTCGCGGATATTCTTGATTGCAGTTTCAGCGTAACTTTCCATTGTCCAGTCGCCGCGGCATTCGCAGACGTTATACAGGAAGTTGCCCAGCATGTCAAAACCGCGCTCGGTGTGATTTACCTCCGGGTGGAACTGCACGCCGTAGAACTTCTTCTCAACATTCTGGATAGCGGCGTAGGGGCACTTGGCAGTGTGACCGCACACCTCAAAGCCCTCGGGGAGCTTCTTGATATAGTCGTTGTGGCTCATCCAGGTTATTGTAGTCTTGTCGATGTTTTTGAACAGCAGGGAAGTGGTGTCGACCTCTGTTTCGGTTCTTCCGAACTCAGACAGCGAACTGTCGACCGCAGTGCCGATCTCGCCGCCCAGGGAGTATGCCATGAACTGAACGCCATAGCAGATACCCAGAACGGGTACGCCCAGCTCGAATATCTCCTTGGACATTCTCGGTGAATTCTCGAGGTAAACGCTGTTCGGACCGCCCGTGAAGATTATTCCCTTCGGGTTCATCGCGCGGATCTCCTCGATAGGGGTCTTGTAGGACTTTACCTCGCAGTAAATTTTATGTTCTCTTACGCGGCGGGCGATAAGCTGATTGTACTGACCGCCGAAATCGAGAACGAGAACTAACTCGTGGGACATGATTACCTCCGTATATCAGTGATGGAACAGACGAATGCCTGTGAATGCCATTGTAATGCCGTACTTGTTGCAGACTTCGATAACGTTATCGTCGCGGATAGAGCCGCCGGGCTGCGCGATGTACTGCACGCCGCTCTTGTGCGCTCTCTCGATGTTGTCGCCGAACGGGAAGAACGCGTCAGAGCCAAGGGAAACGCCCTTCATAGTGTCAAGCCATGCGCGCTTCTCCTCGCGGGTGAAAACAGCGGGCTTTACCTTGAAGAACTTCTGCCACTCGCCCTCAGCGAGAACGTCCATGTAGTCGTCGCCGATGTAGAGATCGATGGTGTTGTCGCGGTCAGCGCGGCGGATACCGTCAACGAACTGAAGTCCCATTACCTGGGGGGACTGTCTGAGATACCAGTTGTCAGCCTTGGTTCCTGCAAGACGCGTGCAGTGGATACGCGACTGCTGACCTGCCCCGATACCGATCGCCTGACCTCCGCATGCATAAGCGACAGAGTTGGACTGAGTATACTTGAGCGTGATGAGAGCGATAGCAAGGTCGTGCTTTGCGCTCTCGGGGAGATCCTTAGCCTCGGTGGGAATATTCGCGAACAGCTCGTCGTTTATAACGAGTTCGTTTCTGCCCTGCTCGAATGTGATTCCGTAAACCTGCTTGCGCTCGATCTGAGCGGGGACATAGTCGGGGTCGATCTTGATTATGTTGTAGTTGCCCTTTTTCTTGCTCTTGAGTATCTCAAGAGCTTCAGGCTCGTAACCGGGAGCGATAACTCCGTCAGAAACCTCTCTGTGGATTATTCTTGCAGTAGAAACGTCGCAGACATCGGACAGCGCGATGAAATCACCGTAGCTGCTCATTCTGTCGGCGCCCCTGGCTCTTGCGTAAGCGCATGCAAGAGGGGAAAGCTCACCGAGATCGTCGACCCAGTAGATCTTTGCGAGGGTATCGGTCAGCGGGAGACCGATAGCGGCGCCTGCCGGAGAAACATGCTTGAAGCTTGTGGCGGCAGGGTAGCCGGTAGCTGCCTTGAGTTCCTTTACAAGCTGCCAGCCGTTGAATGCGTCGAGGAAATTAATGTAGCCGGGACGTCCGTTCAGAACCTCGATGGGAAGCTCAGCGCCGTTTTCCATGTAAATTCTGGCGGGTTTCTGATTAGGGTTGCAGCCGTACTTTAATTCGAATTCCTTCATAGTATCTCCTTTTTATACGTTCTTATTTACAATTCTGCTGTCGTACTTTCCTGTTTCCAGGTCGATGTAACGTACGAACAGAGAAACCTTGTTGTCCTTGTTGAGATTGCTCCAGAGGTAATCGGTAAGCTTGTCGATGTCCATATCAGGAATGATAACGTTCTTCGGCTCGCCTTCAAAGCTGGGGAGTCTGCGCACGCCGTCCTGCTCTATCTCGTCGCCCGCGTAGGTGTGGATAAAGCTGCCTTTTCCTGCCATGGGATTGCTGTAGGCGTATGTGTATCTGCGGCAGGAGCTTCCGTCGCCGTCAGCAGATTTCAGAATGGACATTGCGTAGTTCATAGCGCCGTTCTCAAGGTGAATGATACCGGAAATACGCGGTGTGTAGTTGGGCTTGTCGTCCTCGAATTCACGGGTGCGCAGGGACTGCTCGAAAGTCATCTGCTTATCCATCAGTTCGTAGATGGTGTCTGTCTGGTCGCCGTTGGTGACGATGGTTTTGTTTCCGAGAACACGCACCGGAGCGTAAATGATAAGGTGCGGGTCAACCATCTTGGAGGGGTCGAACGCCTGGGTGCGTATACCCTCGCCGTCCTCAACGAAAACGCGGTTGCGGCTGTTCTCGCTTCTGCCCATGATGAAGTAAGCGGTGACTGCCTTCCTGCCGTCAGGGGACTTGCCGATGATTATTCCTCTGCCGTGGTAGGCAAGAGAATTGAGTTCCTTGTCAAGCTCAATGTAGTTCATATCGTGTATCCTTTCAGAATTTTCCTGTATAGCATGTTGTCGTGTAGCTTACGGCGACCTTGCCGTATGTATGCGACTTGTCGAAAAGGGAAAGCAGTTCGGTGACGAACGCCTTGTAATTCTCATCGCCCTCTTTTGGTGCATACGACCTTGAAAGTGCGTCTCCGAGAAAGTGCTCCCTTGTCATTACGACCGGGGTTTCCATTTTGAAAACATCTACCGATGAGAAGTACTCGTTTCGCAGGAATCTGTCGCCCTCATATTCGGAGCGTTTCCCGACATGACCGGACCGCTCTGCAAAGCTGGGACAGTATTTCGTGTAAATTTCGTCGCGCTTTTGAGTTATATCGCCGTTCAAGCGGCTGTTGAAAACTACCGCCAGCCGTCCGTCAGGCTTGAGCATGCGCCTGCATTCGTCGCGGAATTTTTCCTCGTCGAACCAGTGGAACGCCTGAGCCGCCGTGATCAGCTCGAAGGAATGTTCCGGAAGTCCGGTGTTCTCCGCCGACGCCATCACGATTTCAGCCCTGCCGCCAACGCATTTCAGCAGTTCACGGCACATGTCGGTGTTGGGTTCGACTGCGGTAACATTCCAGGGCTTGAGCAGCAGCTTTTCAGTGAACTTTCCAGTTCCTGCGCCGATGTCCGCGACATTCGCCGCATGGGTCAGCTCATACAGTCTGTCTACGACAGCGGTAGGGTAGGAGGGGCGGTACTTCGCATAAATCGCCGCTTTGCCAGTGAATTTATCCTCGTTCATATCAACCCTCCCCGACGTAGTTCCAGGATTTCCGGAGAATCTTTTCGTCCCACGGAGATACTCCGATATACTCCCCGGCATATACCGCCTGTTCGCCGCGGACTGTCCATTCAATGTACTGGTCGGCGACGGGGGAGAACGCGAATTTCACGCTGAACGCCGCCGGGGAATCCTCCTCGGAAAGCAGCCGGAACGACTGCGTGTGCAGTTCCACTGGAACAATAAAAGGAGCAACGTTCTGCGCGTTGAATTCGATAACGTCAAACGCAAATTCGCCCGCGTGTTCCTCTAACATATCGTTCAGATAAGCGGCAGTCGCCTGTCGCAGCTTTTCTGAGATTTCTCCGGGCAGGGTATCAAAATAATCCGCGCACCTGGTGAGGTACTCCTCACTGACATTTTTCCCGTATAGCATTACTTCCGCGCCAAATCGTGACGAATAAAGCACGCCCTCAATGGTGTTGAAATAATCAGCGCTTTCTCCGTTGATAACGACTCTGCTCATCTTATTTCAGTGACGCCGTTTTTGACGATAATCCTGTCCTCGCAGAACAGGGAAACCGCCTGCGGAAGTATCTTCCACTCGGCTTCTTCCATAATGCGCTTCTGGAGTGTTTCAGGGGTGTCGCCGTTCTTTACCTCAACAGCCTTCTGGAGGATTATCGGACCTGCGTCGCAGTCGGCTGTGACGAAATGAACCGTAGCGCCGGAGACTTTCACGCCTTTTGCCAGAGCGGCTTCGTGAACATGAAGACCGTAGAATCCCTTGCCGCAGAAGCTGGGAATGAGCGCGGGGTGAATATTAATCATTCTGTTCGGGAATGCGTCGCACACCTGCTCGTCAAGTATCGTCATAAATCCGGCGTAAACGACAAGATCAGCGTTTTCCTCAACAAGTGCGTCACGCATTGCCTTGCTGTAGCTTTTGACATCGGGGAAGTCCCTGCGCGCCAGCACGCGGGTCTTGATACCGTTGTCCGCGGCGCGGGTCAGCGCGTAAGCGTCCGCTTTGCTGGCGATGACGCAGGTGATTTTTCCGCCCCTAATCTCACCGCGCTTTTCAGCGTCGATAAGTGCCTGAAGGTTAGTTCCTCCGCCGGAAACAAGCACAACAATGTTTTTCATAAATTACCTCCGCTATTCCCCGGTCAGGGATATCTCAACGCAGTTGTATCCGCCGTCGTCCGGAGTTTCTCCGGAGAAGGGGTCTGTGTATTCCGCAATAACGGTGTACCCTCCAAGAACCAGCTCGCGGAAGAACTCGCTGTCAACGCCCTGCATGATCGCTTCCTGCCAGGGCTGACCGTTTATCGTCAGAACTCCGCTGAACATTTTCTTGGGGGAGTGCTTCAGTTCCAGCGTATTGCGGAACATAAAGCCGAAGCTGCTTATAACCTTGCCGTTCCTGGTGTAGCAGTATATTCCGAGGTCGTCCCAGGTGTAGTTGACGCAGTTTGTGACCATACCCTCGCCGTAGCTGTTTTCCAGGAATTCCTTTGTCTCGGCGGAAGTGTGGTATTTCTTGCCGCGCGGCGTGCCGAGGAGTTTTTCAGCCGCCTCGAGATGGACGAGCACGTCAAGCTTTGTGCCGTTGATCACCATGCCGTTTTTTGAAATATCGACCGCGCACTGCTCCCCGGTGAAGGGAGCGGCGGTCTTTCTTTTAAATAAACCGAACATTATTCGATGATTACGCCCTCGTTGCTTGCAACGGTCTCGCCGATGATGAATGCGTTCTCGCCGTTTGCCTTGAGGATCTCGACTGCCTTGGCAGCGTCGGCCTTGTCAACTACGAGCATCATGCCGATACCCATGTTGAAGGTGTTGTACATGTCGTGCTCGGAGATATTGCCGGTCTGCTGGAGGAGCTTGAAGATAGCAGGAACCTCGTAGCTGTTCTTGCTGATCTTTGCAGCAACGCCGTCAGGAAGCGCGCGCGGAATGTTCTCGTAGAATCCGCCGCCGGTGATGTGGCTGATGGACTTCACGCTTATCTTGGAAATAACGTCCAGAACGGGCTTTACATAGATCCTTGTAGGAGCGAGGAGCGCCTCGCCGAGGGAGGTGCCAAGCTCAGGATAGAAGGTCTTGAGGTTCTTTTCGTTTACGTTGAACACCTTTCTGACCAGTGAGAAGCCGTTGGAGTGTACGCCGCTGGAAGCGATACCCACGATAGCGTCGCCGGGCTTAACTGTGGAAGGATCCAGGATCTTGGACTTGTCCACGATACCGGTGCTGTAGCCTGCGATGTCGTATTCGTCCTCTGCCATCATGCCGGGGTGCTCAGCGGTCTCGCCGCCTATCAGTGCGCAGCCAGCCATTACGCAGCCGTCAGCCACGCCCTTGACGATAGCGGCAACCTTCTCGGGAACTACCTTGCCGATAGCGATGTAGTCCAGGAAAAACAGAGGCTTTGCGCCGCAGCAGATGATGTCGTTGACGCACATTGCAACTGCGTCGATACCGATCGTATCGTGCTTGTTCATGAGCATTGCGAGCTTGAGCTTGGTGCCTACGCCGTCGGTGCCGCTTACCAGTACGGGTTCCTTCATGCCGGTAAGGTCAGGCATGAACAGACCTCCGAAACCTCCGATGCCGGAAATGCAGCCGGGGGTGTTGGTTCTTGCAACATGCTCCTTCATGAGTCTGACGGACTCGTATCCGGCGGTTACGTCTACGCCTGCTGCCTTATAGCTTTCGCTGAAACTTTTCATTTTACTGCCCTTTCTCTAAGGACGCGCCGCAGGATACGGAGCACCTTAATTTAATGTTTTGTCAAGTCCGGGTCATTCCTCGAACTTCATTTCAAATTTGTCTTTGGGGATATCCTTCGGTACGTCGATGGGGTACTTACCGGTAAAGCAGCCTGAGCAGAAGCCGCAGCCCGCGTTCTCGGCAATTTTAACAACGCTGTCGGTACTGAGGAATCCAAGAGAATCAACGCCGATGATCTTTGCAATTTCCTCAACTGAATGCTTGTTTGCAATGAGGTTCTCCTTGCTGTCGATGTCGGTTCCGAAGAAGCACTCGCTTATGAACGGCGGGGAAGAGATACGCATGTGGATCTCAGTAGCTCCGGCGTGGCGAAGTAACTTCACGACCTTAGCCGAGGTAGTTCCGCGCACGATACTGTCGTCGATAAGGACGACGCGCTTGCCCTTGACGGTCTCCGAAATTGCATTCAGCTTGATTTTAACGGAGTTTTCGCGCATTCCCTGGGTCGGCTGAATGAACGTTCTGCCTATGTAGCGGTTCTTGACGAAGCCGACGCCGTAGGGGATACCGCTCTGCTGAGCGAACCCGAGCGCAGCGTCAAGTCCGCTGTCCGGACAGCCGATAACAACGTCAGCCTGAACGGGGTGCTCAAGCGCAAGGTAATGCCCTGCGCGAAGCCTTGCACGATGTACGCTTGCTCCCTCAATGACCGAATCGGGACGTGCGAAATATATGAATTCAAACACGCACATTGAGCTTTTCTGACCGCAGTGCGTTCTGATTGTCTGTATGCCGTTTTCGTCCGCGACAACTATCTCGCCGGGTTCAACGTCTCTGACGAACTCAGCGCCGATGCTGTCGAGTGCGCAGCTCTCCGAAGCGAACACGTAGCCCGCGCCGTCCGGGAGCCTGCCCATGCACAGCGGGCGGAATCCCTGTGGATCTCTTGCTGCGATGAGCTTCTTGGGCGACATCACAACTAGTGAATAAGCGCCCTTTATTTTGTACATAGCTTTCTCGACCGCTTCCTGAATGGAGCCGGTCTCAAGCCGCGCCTCGGTAACTGCGTAGGATATGACCTCAGTATCGCTTGTGCTGTGGAAGATAGCGCCTTTCAGCTCGTACTGCCTTCTAAGCTCGAGTGCGTTTATGAGATTTCCGTTGTGCGCGATGGCGAGTGCGCCCTTTACGTGGCGGACGGTCATGGGCTGACAGTTCGCGGTATTTACGTTACCTGTTGTGGAGTAGCGTACGTGACCGACTGCTATCCTGCCCTGACCGAACTCCGAAAGAACGCGTTCGTTAAACACTTCGTTCACAAGTCCAAGTCCCTTGTGAGTCTTGAACACGCCGCGGTCGTTGACAACGATGCCGCAGCTTTCCTGACCTCTGTGCTGAAGCGCATACAGTCCGAAATAAGCGGAGTGCGCCACGTCGGACGGCGTATTGCAGTAAATGCCGAATACGCCGCATTCCTCGTGTATATTACCTGACAATTGGGATCATTCCTTTCCGTTCCAGCAGTAGCTGCAAAGCCCGCTTTCAGGAAGTCCGACAGCCTTTACGGTACCCTCGAGAGACTGGAATTCAAGCGAGGTGAGCTTGAGCCGCTTGCAGATCTCGGATCTGAGGCGCTGACCGCGTTCGGTGTTGGTGTCGCTGTACTCGTTGATGTACTTGACGCCGTCCTCGCCTTCAAATTCGTGGATTATCCGGCGCGCGATTAGATCAAGCTCGGAGGTGCTGCGTGAGAAGTTGAGGTACTTGCAGCCATACATGATAGGAGGACATGCGGAGCGCATGTGGACTTCCTTAGCACCGTTGGCGTACAGGAACTCAACAGTTTCACGGAGCTGAGTGCCTCTTACAATGCTGTCGTCGACAAACAGGAGCTTTTTACCCTCGATAAGCTCGTGAACGGGGATAAGCTTCATCTTTGCAACCTTGTTTCTCATGGACTGGCTCTGCGGCATGAAGCTGCGGGGCCATGTGGGTGTGTACTTTATAAATGGGCGTGCGAACGGAATGCCGCTTCTGTTTGCGTAACCGATTGCGTGCGGAACGCCGGAATCCGGAACGCCGCAGATGAAGTCAACATCGGGAAGGTTGCCGCTCTGGATATCGTGTTCAGCCATGATCTCGCCGTTTCTGGTGCGCATGGTCTCAACGGTGACTCCCTCGTATACCGAGTTGGGGTAGCCGTAGTATGTCCACAGGAAGGTACAGATCTTGAGGTCGTTGATGTGACCCTCGCTGAGCACCTCTGCGCGCTTGGACGTTATCTTCACGATCTCGCCGGGGAGCATTTCACGGTATATCGCGTATCCCAGCTTCTGGAATGCGAAGCTCTCAAAGGAAACACAGTATCCGTCGTCGCGCCTTCCTATTATAATAGGAAGCCTGCCGTCCTTGTCCCGGGCAGCGATGATACCGTCCTCGGTCAGGATAAGCAGGGACATTGTGCCCTTGATCTTTTCCTGAGCATACTTGATTCCGTCGACGATGTTGTCGCGCTGCGCGATGAGCCCTCCGATGAGCGTGGAAGAATTAACCTTACCGCTGCTCATTGCCTCGAAACTGGCGCTGGAATTGCTGAGCAGCTCGTTGCAGAGCTCCTCAGCATTGTTGATTATGCCGATGTTGCATACCGCGTAGGTACCGAGCCTGGACTTGAGAAGGATAGGCTGCGGGTCAGTATCGCTGATGCTGCCGATGCAGAGATTGCCTTCCATTGCGTCTACGTCGCTCTCGAACTTTGTGCGGAACGGAGAGTTTTCAATGCTGTGAATGCTTCTCTGGAAGCCCTTCTCAGGGGAATATGCAGTCATACCGCCTCTGCGTGTGCCGAGGTGAGAATGATAGTCGGTGCCGAAAAATACGTCGCTGATACAGTTATGTTCAGCAGCCGCTCCAAAAAAACCGCCCATATAAAGTTATACCGCCTTTTCTGTATGTACCAACTAAACCGGGGCAGGATGTTTCCTGCTCCGGATAGTCAGCGTAATATCCCGATCCCTTAGTTAAAAGCTTAGCTGCTTACTTGTTCTCGCCGAAGATACGGTGCATGATCTCCTGGTAAGCGTCCTCAACGCCGCCCATATCTCTGCGGAAACGATCCTTGTCGAGCTTCTCGTGGGTTGTGGAATCCCAGAAGCGGCAGGTGTCCGGAGAGATCTCGTCAGCAAGAATGATCTGACCGTGGTAGCGGCCGAACTCGATCTTGAAGTCGATGAGGTCGATGTTGAGCTTCTTGAAGAAGCCGAGCATGAACTCATTTACCTTGAAAGCATACTTGGAGATGGTGTCGATCTCCTCCTGGGTAGCAAGACCCAGACCGAGTGCGTAGTAGCTGTTGATGAACGGATCGCCGAGGTCGTCGTTCTTGTAGCTGAACTCGAGGGTAGGAGTCTTGAGGGGAGTGCCTTCCTCAATGCCGAGCTTCTTGGAAAAGCTGCCTGCTGCAACGTTTCTTACGATAACTTCCAGCGGAACGATCTCAACCTTCTTAACAACGGTCTCGCGGTCGTTGATCTCCTCAACCAGGTGGGTAGGGATACCCTCCTTCTCGAGAAGGCTGAACATGTAGTTTGTCATCTTGTTGTTGATAACGCCCTTGCCGTGGATCTGACCTTTCTTCAGACCGTTGAAAGCGGTAGCGTCGTCCTTGTAGGATACCATTACGTAATCAGGGTTCTCCTTGATAGCGAAAACCTTCTTAGCCTTGCCTTCGTAAAGCTGTTCTGCCTTTGTGTAGCTCATGGTGATATCTCCTTTGATCTTCTGTATGTATTTTCCTGCCGGGGCAGGGAATAGACTTAGATTTCCTTTGCAGTTTCCTGCATTTTTGCGTCAGCGGCGAGGTTCTTCTCGTTCTGCTTCTTCTTGAAAGCAAGCAGCTTTTCCGCGATGGAATCGTCGCTTACCGCGAGGATCTCCGCAGCGAGGTAACCTGCGTTGGCAGCCGCGTCGATGCCTACTGTTGCAACGGGAACTCCCGGGGGCATCATAACGGAGCTGAGCAGTGCGTCAACGCCCTCGAGCGCCTTAGCCTTTACAGGGATAGCTATTACCGGCAGGGTAGTGTTGCCTGCGATTGCTCCCGCGAGGTGAGCCGCCATGCCCGCTGCTGCGATGATAACTCCGAAACCGTTTGCGCGGGCGTTCTGAGCGAACTCCGCAACCTCCTTAGGGGAGCGGTGAGCGGAAAGCACTCTCATCTCGAACAGTATACCGAACTCCTTGAGAGCCTCGGCTGCCTTGCGAACAACGGGGAAGTCGCTGTCGCTGCCCATTACTATGCCGACTTTTTTTTCTGACATATTATCTTCCTTTCGTCTTGCTTGATAATAAAAATAGCTGTATGCGGAATACAGCTAAAAAGTTACAATTGTCTTATGGTTGCACTTATTCTGTAAAAAGAAGCCGTAATTCCGCCAAAGCAGCTATGATGTGAGTTCGGACGCTTCATCTCATTGCTCTCCCTTTACAGTTATTCCGCCGGGATCCCCGGTCGGCTGGATAAATAAAACCATAAATATATTTTACTATATAATTGCCGGAATTTCAAGTGCTTTTTTAAAAATTCCACAAATTTTATCAAAAAGCTGCACAAATGAGACCGAAATCCGGCAATATATCCCTAAATTACCGTCAGAGGAGAATTGCGTCGTTTATCCGCAGACCGAATTCCACTCCGAGAAACGCCGCGGCGCGCCGGCAGAGCTTCATTCTGTCGAGGAAAATCTCGAAATACTCCATTATGGAAGATATTGACTGGTCGATCGTGAGGTCAAGGATAAGGCGCTTTTTGTCGTCGGTGAAATACAGCGACGATTTCTCAACGGCGTAGTTCACGCGGTCGTGGATATCCCGAGCGAGATTCTCCGAGCTTGGAACGAAAGGCCCGTCAGCGGAACGCACTCTTGACCTGCGTACATCTGACTTGTCCGCGATGATAAGCGCGGCAGCTATCGGAGTCACCGGGGCGGCGGTGTTTTCGTCGTGGTTTCCGATCGCTGAAATTATGAGTGAAATCTCGTTCGCTGGCATTCCGAGATTGTCTAGCAGACGGAAAGCCATAATTGCGCCGCTCTGCGCGTGATCAACGCGGTTTATAACGTTGCCTATATCGTGCATGTAAGCCGCGATTTCCGCAAGCTCGCAGGTGCGCTGTTCATAGCCGAGTTCGGTCAGTATCATGAATGCGGAAGCCGCAGCGCGCTCAACGTGCGCGTTGGAATGCTCAGTGTAGCCTATTGTGCTGAGCGCCGCGTCGGCGTAATTGATGTAGGTCTGTATATCCTTGTTGCGGCGGATATACTCGTAGGTAATGTTGCTCAATTGTCTTTCCTTTCATTTCCGGCTTTTTTTCTGAAAACCAGCAGCTTGCTGAGAACGTAGTTGAGGATCAGTATAATGACATTTGAAAACAGCTTACAGCCGAGTTCGTACCAACTGTTCTGTATACCGGTGAGGTCTACCAGCAGGAACATTATCACGAGATCCACGAAAAGCGTCGCAAGCCGCGCCGCATAAAACGAAGCCGCTTCACGGAGCACTCCGGAGGCGCGTTTTTCAGCGCTTCGGAAAACCACGGTGCGGTTAGTGACAAACGCGAACGTTACCGACAGTATCCAGGAAATGATAACAGGGAGGGCGGTCGCGCTGTCGGTTCCGAAAACTGAGGTTATGCTGAAAATCCATCTCAGCCACACCGGCACGGACTGCGCGTCCGGGAAAATCCAGCGTGCCGCATAGTAGCTTGCAAAACTGATGATGGTTGTCAGCACTCCGAACACAACGTACATTATTATCTCGCGGTATTTTGCGTAAAGCTGCTTCCTGCCGTCCTTAGTTTTCAGTCCTGCGAATATCTCGCGGATAGTTCCCTTTCCGATTTTCATACGCGGGTAAGCCTGAACATTGCAGCACCGTGCGGCTTGACAAAGGCAGTTATCTCGCCGGATACCTCGCTGTCAGCGCCTGTCCAAATCTCACGCGCGCTGAATGTGCAGTCTATCGGAAGCTCCGCAGTGATGGAGCATTCCTTTTCGCCGCAGTTGAACAGGGCAATATAGTACGAATTTCCATCGGTGCACGAGGTGAACCATGCGATCTGTTCGCCGCCGTCAACCGTCTTTCTGAACAGCGGGTGAGCGGAATGTGTGTTGTTCAGGCAGCCTATCAGGTCTGCATTTGTCAGCAGGCTCATTGTGAAATCATCGAACTTTGTCATTTCGCCGCCTATCATCAGCGGGGAGCGCATAATGCACCACAGCGACATCATCGTGATCTGCTCGACCTTTGTGAATTTAGTCCAGCCGTCGGGACCGTAATCCTGGAGTATAGCGCCGACGGGGAGCATGTCCGCGTCGGGGAAGTGCCCCGCGCCCGCATGAATGCACCATGTTTGTGCGCGGCTGAACATATCGAGGAGCTGCGGCCAGTTGTCCCAGAAATCGTCGGTGATGCGCCACATGTTGCTGACCTGCTTGTAAAGCTCCGCCTTTTCAGGGAGCGCCGCTCCGGGAGAGAGGCTCAGCACCATATCACGGCCGCAGGAACGCAGCGACTCGCTCAGCATTACAAGCTCGGATTCCTCGTGCGGGAGTTCGCGGCAGATGTCGTCGACCTTGATGAAATCAACACCCCAGCTCTTGTAAAGCTCGAAAATGCTGTCATAGTACTCGCGGGCACCCTCCTTTTCGGGGTCAACGCCGTACATGTCAGTGTTCCACTGGCATATGCTGGAGGTCTTGGCAATATCACGTGCGGTTCTGGACGTGCCCTTGATTGCGGTATTGCGGTGAACCGCCTGGCGGGGAATTCCGCGCATGATATGAATGCCGAATTTAAGCCCCAGCGAGTGTACGTATTCGGCTAAAGGTGCGAAGCCCTTTCCACCAGCGGCGGAGGGGAACCTCTCTGCCGCTGGGATAAGTCTTGAATATTCGTCCATGCAAAGCTCAGTGAACGGCTGATATTCGTGGTTCTGTGCGATGGGATTGCTCCACTGGATATCCACGACTATGTACTGCCAGCCGAACTGCTTGAGGTTTTCCGCCATGAATTTTGCGTTGGCGCGCACGGTCTCCTCGTTGACTGCGGCTCCGTAGCAGTCCCAGCTATTCCAGCCCATGGGCGGCGTTTTTACAAATGATGTATTGTCAGACATAGGTTAACTCCTTATAATTATAAATTCATACCTTTCAATTATACCATGAATCGTTTCTATTTTCAAGCCGTTATTCGATTTTTTTTATCGGGTATGTTTCAGGGGCAAAACAAAAAGAACCGCACAGCAATGCGGTTCTTCTCGATTCTGGCGGAGACGGCGAGATTCGAACTCGCGGGGGCAAAGCCCTAACTGATTTCGAGTCAGCCCCGTTATGACCACTTCGATACGTCTCCAAAGAAATAACATTAATATTTTACACCAAAAAAACGTTTTTGTCAAGTACCCGGGAAGCAAAATTGCAAAAAAGCCTGGAAAATTAAAAAACGCCTTGATTTTCCCACACATTTCCTATATAATATTCCTGAGAAACCAAGCCGAAAGGCATAACGGAGGACGTAACATGACAATTACAGATCTGAGCGGCCGCTGGGAAGTCTGCCTTGACGAAAGCAAAGCCGACGCGCTGCCCACCAAGTATCCTGATAGAATCGGCCTGCCGGATTCCACATCAAATGCAGGGCTAGGAGCATTGAACACCGAGATGGAATACGGCTGCCTGACAGACCTTCACAAGTTTGAAGGCTTCGCATGGTTCCGGCGCGAGGTGGAGATAAGACCCGAGATGTCGGGCAAAAATCTCACGCTGTTCCTTGAGCGCACACGAAAGACCCGTGTCTACATTGATGGTAATCAGATAGGCGAGTATTGCTCGCTTTGCACCCCGCACCGCTACGACCTCACTGGTCTGCCTGCAGGAAAGCACGAGCTGATAATCCGGGTTGACAACACGGATTACCCCACCGGCGGCGGGCACCTGACCTCCCGCGACACCCAGACAAACTGGAACGGTATAGTAGGCAGGATCGAGTTACAGTCGTACTCGGCATATCCTGAGTATGTTTACGCGATCCCTGACCCGGACAAAAAGACCCTTCACGTTCGCGCATGGATAAAGGGAGCGCACTGCGGAACCGCTTCGCTTCGCGTGTTCGACGTTACGCAGGAGTACGGCTCAGCGGCGGCTGAGTTTTCAGATGAAAAGCCGCTCGAGTGCGACATTAAACTCTCGGATTCCGCGCCGCTCTGGAGCGACTCCGACCCAGCGCCGCTCAGCCTGGAGCTTGACCTAGACGGCGACCGCTGTACAGTAACTACCGGACTGCGCAGAATGAGCGCCGACGACCGCACGCTGCTTATCAACGGAAGGCAGACATTCCTGCGCGGAAAGCACGACGGCCTCGTATTCCCGCAGACCGGCTATATGCCGACAGATGTGGAGTCCTGGCTGAAATTCTTCGAAACCCTCGGCGAGTACGGGATCAATCACGTGCGCTATCACACCTGCTGCCCGCCGGACGCCGCGTTTGAAGCCGCGGATATCCTCGGAATCTACCTTCAGCCGGAGCTTCCGTTCTGGGGAACCGTTCCCGATGAGTTCGGCGCGGAGCATGAGTTCCTGCGCGAGGAAGGCTGGCGTATGCTCCGCGAGTTCGGACACCACCCGAGCTTTGTGATGATGAGCATGGGCAACGAGCTGTGGGGCAGCAAGGAGCGCCTTAACGAGCTCATCGCGGGCTACAAGGCGGAATTCCCGGACAAAATGTACGCCGGAGGTTCTAATAACTTCCAGTTCGTGCCGTGCGTGCTTGAGCAGGAGGACTTCTTCAGCGGCGTACGCCTCGGCCGCGACAGGCTGATACGCGGAAGCTACGCAATGTGCGACGCTCCGCAGGGTCATATCCAGACAGAGCGTCCCAACAGCGTGCATAGCTACGATCCGCTCATCGACGAAGCTGCCGCGCTCGCCGGAACCCAGGTAATCGACGAGAACGGCGAAATAATGATACAGTACGGCACGGAGATGAAGAAAGTAAAGGCGGAAAGCTGGGATAACATATCCGTACATGTTCCGGTCATATCGCATGAGGTCGGTCAGTACGCGGTATTCCCCGACTTTGATGAGATAAAGGACTACACTGGCCCGGTCCGCCACGAAGCGTATGCGGCGTATAAAAAAGGTCTTGAGGATGCGGGAATGCTCCACCGCTGGAAGGATTTCTTCCGCGCGTCCGGCGCGCTTGCCGTCGACTGCTACCGCCGCGACATCGAAGCAGCTATGAGAAGCTCCATGATGAGCGGCTTCCAGCTTCTTGATATTCAGGATTTCCCTGGGCAGGGCGTTGCCACAGTTGGTATACTGAACGCGCATATGAAGTCCAAGGGGCTGGTAACTCCGGAGGAATGGCGGCGTTACTGCGCTGAAACTGTAGTCCTCGCGGAGCTTGACAGATTCGTCTACAGCGCCTCCGACGAGATAGAGTGCGGACTGCTGGTATCCAGCACCGAGCCGGGATTCTCAGCGGAGAAGATACTGTGGGAGCTTTCCGTTGACGGAACCGTAGTTGATTCCGGCGCTTCCGACATCAGGGAGCAAAACGGCCGCATTTACCGCGCGCAGAGCGTTTCGTTCACGATAAGCTGCGACAAGCCGACAGAAGCGCGCCTTCACGTATCGGTCGAAGGCGAGGCGGAAAATGAATACACGCTCTATATTTATCCCAACATCGACATTGAGATAACCGAGAATTACATATCCGGCAGCGGAAAGCGCATTGAGATCACGCATGATCCTGAGACCGCGAAGAACGGCGGTGCGCTTTGCATACCAACTTCGGACGAGAATTCGCTCCCCGGGGAGTACTGCACGGATTTCTGGTGCTATGGAATGTTCAAGAGCATTTCCGAGAGCATGGGTAAGCCAGTCCCGACTGGTACGCTCGGACTTCTCATCGACAATAAGTCGGAGCTTCTGAAGGATTTCCCCTGTGATACCTTTACAACTCCGCAGTGGTACGAGATCGTTTCGCACAGCCGCTGCGCAGATCTTGACGGAACGGATATCGAGCCGGAGGTGTGGGTAATAGACAATCCTGAACGCCGCAAGAGACTCGGACTGCTGTACCGTAAGGATGGAGCTGTCTGCTGCACGTCGCGGCTGTGGGAGATCGCCGACCGTCCCGAAGTGAAGTGGTTCGCATACAGCTTGATGGAATATCTGGGTAAATAAGGTTTCACCGTAAATTCACCCAAAAGCCGTTGACAAATGGCTGCAATGGGGTTATAATCGGAATCAGAAAGGGGTAATCACTATGAATGAAGCATTAAAGAATATCATGTCCCGCAGAAGCGTAAAGGCGTACAAGCCGGAAATGCCGTCTCAGGAACTGATAGACCAGGTAGTTGAAGCAGGAACTCACGCTCCTACCGGAATGAACCGTCAGTCTCCGATAATCATTGAGGTTACCGATAAAGCAGTGCGCGACAAACTTTCTAAAATGAACGCCGATGTAATGGGAGCAAAAATCGACCCGTTCTACGGCGCACCTGTCGTACTGGTCGTGCTTGCGGATAAGTCGGTCGGAACCTACAAGTACGACGGCAGCCTTGTAATGGAGAACCTCATGCTTGCCGCAAACGCAGTAGGTCTCGGAAGCTGCTGGATTCACCGTGCAAAGGAAGAGTTCGAATCCGAAGAAGGCAGGGAGCTTCTAAGACAGCTTGGGATCAGCGGCGATTACGAAGGTATCGGTCACTGCATTCTTGGCTATCCCGCCGGAGATATTCCCGCTGAAAAGCCGCGCAAGGAGAACTGGGTCTACAAAATCTGAGAAAATATTACCCACGCACCGTTCAAGCACGGGGGTAATTTATAGAATCGACATAAGGTCACCTCTAAAAACCTCATGTGAGCGAAAATGGGAAGTGCGCGCCATCTTCGCTCTGCAACATCGTGTTGCACCTCCTCGTAAGGCATACAGCCTTACTTCGTCGGCTTTCCTAGAATCTGGCACACCCTGCCCATTTTTGCTTTTCGCACCGGTTTTTAGATGTTCCCATAATTAAAAACACCCTTGCATAAACAAGGGTGTTTTTGGTGCCGCTGACCGGACTTGAACCGGTACGGTATTGCTACCGAGGGATTTTAAGTCCCTTGCGTCTGCCGATTTCGCCACAGCGGCATAACAACATTATTATTTTATCATAATTACGGTGATTTGTCAAGTGCTTCGTCTGATTTTTTCAAAACTTTTCCCGCGGAATTATTGGAAAAAATACCTTGACAATGTTGTAAAGTACAGGTATAATTGATATAGGGCAACACCGCACAAAGACCATTTATTGGAGTTTGCACGTGTCTTGCTTGCATCTTTCTAGTTTGGTGTAAAAAATCACATGATTGTTCAACAAACTTGTTTCGTGTTGCGCCAAACTTGCATCTTGCACAATTCGTCCTAGCAAGGAGTGTCTCCCCTGCTGGGGGAGGTGGCACGAAGTGCCGGAGGGGCTAGTTTGGCACAATATATCACCGCCTGCTATAAGTGCAATGTTACATTTTGTGCCAAACTAACGAAAGACCAGCCTTGCGTCGCTAGTTGTTGACTTGAAAATGCTATCGCTTCCGTCAACAACTCCTCATTGTACAATCTGACGAAAAATCGAGTTTTGCCAATAAGCGAAGCGTATTATTGGCAAAACTGACTGCGCAATACACGCACAATCTTTGTGCGGTATTGCCATAGAAATAATACGAAAGGAATACCGCCATGACCGTCAACACTGAAAACAACCGCCTGACCGCCTCGTTCGGAGGCGCACGGCTTATAGTTGAACCCTGGGGCGAAAGCTCCATTAGAGTGCGCATGTACCCCGCGCTCTGCGATATAGCGGAGGACGAGCGGCTCAGCAGCTCGCCGTACTACAGCGCGCTTACCGAGCAGGTAAGCCATAACTGCACCATAAGGAGCGAGGAGGTCGATACCACCGACCCGTGGTACAAGGGCGACGAGTACGCTCAGTACCACCAGACCGGCACCGACTATTATCTCATCAACGGAAAGCTCACCGTGAAGCTGGACAACGAGGGCAGAATGTCATTCTATAATCAGCGCGGAGAAGTGCTCACCGAGGAATACTGGCGCGACCGCAACCGCATAAACCGCTACTGCGTGCCTCTTCGTATAGTTGCAAGGGAGCTGAAACCGCGCCAGGGCGGTACCGATTACGAAGTTACCGCGCGCTTTGAAGCGTACGACAACGAGAAGATATTCGGCATGGGTCAGTATCAGGACAGCCATCTGAACAAGAAGGGCTCCGTGCTGGAGCTTTGCCACCGGAATTCCCAGGCAAGCGTTCCGTTTTACATTTCCAGCCGCGGCTACGGGTTCCTCTGGAACAATCCGGCGGTCGGGACGGCGACGTTCGGCACTAACAAGACGGAATGGTATGCAAGATCGGCGCGTTACCTTGATTACTTCATAACCGCTGGCGACACTCCGGCGGAGATAACCGAGCACTACACTGCGGCAGCCGGAAGAGCGCCGAGAATGCCGGAATTCGGTCTGGGATACTGGCAGTGCAAGCTGCGCTACCGCACTCAGGATGAACTCCTGGCAGTGGCGCGTGAACACAAGCGGCGCGGGCTTCCCATGGACGCCATCGTTGTGGATTTCTTCCACTGGACGCGCCAGGGCGATTTCAAGTTTGAACCCCGCGACTGGCCTGACCCGCAGGCGATGGTCAGGGAGCTGAAATCCCTCGGAATTGAAACGGTGGTTTCGGTCTGGCCTACAATCGACGAGCGGAGCGAGAATTTCGGAGAAATGGCAGACAAGGGCATGCTGGTATCCGCAGACCGGGGCAGCGGTCTGCACATGACCTGGATGGGCAATACCGTGTTTTATGACGCGACAAATCCCGAAGCCCGCAGGTTCGTCTGGGATAAGTGCCGCGAGAACTATTACAGCAAGGGTATACGCTGCTTCTGGCTGGACGAGGCTGAGCCGGAGTACGGTCCGTACGACTTCGACAATTACCGTTATTACGCCGGAACCGCGCTCCAGTGCACGAATATCTACCCGCTGATGTACGCGAAGGGCTTCTATGACGGTCTGAAGGAAGCCGGCGAAAAGGACGTGCTGAGCCTTGTGCGCTGCGCCTGGGCAGGAAGCCAGAAATACGGAGTTCTCACCTGGTCGGGAGATATTCACTCCAGCTTCCGGGCTATGCGGGAGCAGATACAGGCGGGTCTTTCCATGAGCGTGGCGGGTATTCCGTGGTGGACTTCCGACATCGGAGGATTCCTTGGCGGAAACATTCAGGACGAGGGCTTCCGGGAGCTTCTGGTGCGCTGGTTCGAGTGGGGCTGCTTCTGCCCGGTATTCCGTATGCACGGCGAGCGCTCTCCCTGGTACGAGCGCGAGGAAGAATTCATCGACGGAGTGCGCCAGCTTACGTCCGGTCAGGATAACGAGGTATGGAGCTTCGGCGACGACAATTACGAGATACTCAAGAAATACCTGTTCGTTCGCGAGAAACTGCGCCCCTACATGAGAAAAACGATGGACGAGTGTTCAGCGGTCGGAGCGCCGGTTATGCGTCCGCTGTGGTATGAATTCCCGGGCGACCCGGAGGCGTGGGAGACCGAGGACGAGTACACTCTCGGAGCCTCTCTGCTTGTAGCTCCGGTAACGGAGGCAGGCGCGGCAGAGCGCAGCGTGTACCTTCCCGCCGGAACAGTCTGGAAGGATTGCAGCACCGGAACTGTTTACAAGGGCGGTCAGCGCGTTACCGTTCCGGCTCCGATAGATGTTATCCCGGTATTCGTCAGGGGCAACGAGGATATCGAGGTCTACTGATGACCTACGATAACATCGTACACGGCATATTCCTGCGAAGGCTGAACCGCTTTGTGTGCGAAGTGCAGGTCAACGGCGAAGTATTTCCGGCGCATGTCCGCAATACAGGGAGATGTACCGGGATAATCGCCGCCGGCGCGGAGGTCAGCCTGCAGCGGAGCACTGACTCGTCAAGGAAAACTCCGTTCACGCTTATTGCGGTCAGCACGCCGCAGTATGGCTGGGTGAACATTGACAGCCTAGCTCCGAATGTCATGGCAGGGGAGTGGCTGAGCAAACAGGGGTTTGAATTGATCCACCCGGAGCATGAATTCGGTGAGAGCCGCATTGATTTTTACATGGAGCGTTCCGAAGAACGATACATTATGGAGGTCAAGGGCTGCACGCTTGCGGAAAACGGGGTCGGTCTGTTTCCGGACGCACCCACGCAGCGCGGCTCAAAGCACCTTCGGGAGCTATCAAAAGCGGCGGGGCAGGGGTACCATGCAATAATTGCATTCGTTATCATGCTGAACGGAGTTGAGACTGTAGAGCCAAATGAAGCCATTGACCAGGCTTTTGCCAGGGAATATTCAAAGGCGGCCGCTTCCGGAGTTGAAACGAAATTTATAAAATGCAGATGTTCTGCCGACAAAGTTGAGCTAATATAAGGGAACCTCTAAAAACCGGTGTGAAAAGCAAAAATGGGCAGGGTGTGCCAGATTCTAGGAAAGCCGACGAAGTAAGGCTGTATGCCTTACGAGGAGGTTTGACGACGAAGATGGCGCGCACTGCACATTTTCGCTCACATGAGGTTTTTAGAGGTGACCATAAGTAACCCCCGCTGGAATTCCGGCGGGGGTCGTGCTTTGCTTGATTGTGTAATCAGGCGGCTTCTTTAGTATCTACGGTAGATACTTCCGCTGTCGATGACGATGTAGCGGCAGTTTGTTCAGATGTTGCCTGAGATGCCTGAGCGGTCTGCTGTGCATCTGCGGTGGAAACTGTCTGCGCCGTTGAAACGGTTTCAGTTGTAGCAGCCGCGCTTACCTCCGCAGTAGAGACTGTCGGAGATGAGGAAGCCGGAGCGGAAGAATTCTTCTTGGAATTCGCCTTGCTTGCTTCCGCGGTTGCTTCTGCTGTGCTTGCCTTGTAAGTTTCGATGGTCACAGAGGAAATTATCACGTCCTGGATAGGCATGGATTTTTCACCGGAAGCATTCGTAGTGACATCTACGGTGTTTATCTTGTCTATAACGTCAAAACCTTCATAGACCTGACCGAACACCGTATAACCGCCGTCGATCTGGTAAAGTCCGCCGACCTTCTTGTATTTTTCAGCAGCTTCCGCGCCGTTCTTCTTGATGAAGGAAGCGTTGTTGCTGTAGTAGGTCTGCTGGTAGGTCAGCAGCTTGGTGTCGGAGTTGTCGGTTTCTGCGGCTTCTGCGGTTTCTGCTGTCCCTTCCGGAGTGCTCTCTGCCACGCTCTCGTTTGCCAGTTTGGAGGCAAGCTCGTCCGCCTTCGCCTGTACCTTTTCAGCGCTTATCTTCGAGGTATCCGCCGGAGTCTTGTTGCTGACAATGTAGAACTGCACGGAGTTGTTTCCATACGCGTCAGCGGCGTAACCGAGTGCACCGTAGAAATTTCGCGCTTTCTCGCTTACCTCGATCGGGAAGGTGGTCGCGTTTTTGGCAGCGTCCTCGCCGACGTAAGCGGCGGTGCCGCCTGTTCCGTCGCCGTTGAGTGAACCTCCCTGAATATAGGTGTCCTGAATAACACGGTGTATCTTCAGACCGTCGTAGTAACCCTGTTCGGCAAGCTTTATAAAGTTCTCAACGCCGACCGGAGCGATATCGGGAAACAGCTTTGCCTTAACAGTGCCGTAGTCTTTGAACTCTATGACAGCTATCTTGTCTCCGTCCGCGAAGGTGATATCCCCGATGTTCCCCGAGGAAGCACTAGAACCGCCGCCGAACAAAGAGCAGCCTGCAGATGAGATCATAACTCCCGCAGACAGAACTGCGCTAAGCAGAATGCGTTTGATATTCATTGCGTTATTCCTTTCCGTTAGATCGTCAGTCGGCTGTGTAGACCTTCACTGACTTGATGATGATGTCCTTTACAGGCTGGCTGCTTTCGCCGCTGGAATTCTCCTGCACCTCAACGCCGGAAATGCTGTCGATGACGTCGAATCCGTCAACGACCTGACCGAACACGGTGTAGCCGCCGTCGAGATAGTAAACTCCGCCGTTCTTGTATTTTTCTTTGACCTCATCCGAAGCGTTCTTTATCCATTCAGCAAGATTGGAGTACTGGTTAGCCATGGATTCGTAGTAACTGTACTCAGCTGTGTCGGGAGCTGCAGAAGCCATAAGCTCCTTTGCCTGCGCGGCAACATCGGAAATGCGGCTCGTATCGAGCGAACCGATATCCTGCGCCTCTTTGCTGTTTACGATGTAGAACTGCGTGGAATTCTGACCGAGCGCGTTAGCGTAGCAGAGCGCGCCGTAGAAGTGGCGTGCATTCTCGTTAGCCTCAACGCCGAAGGAATCAGAGGAGCTTCCCTCGCCGGAGTAAGCAGCGGAGCCGCCGGTGCCGTCGCCGTTCTCAGAACCGCCCTGGAGCATAAAATCGGAGATCACGCGGTGGATATTCTTACCGGTGTAGTAACCGTCCTGTGCAAGCTGAATGAAGTTCTGAACGCCGACAGGCGCGATATCGGGGAACAGCTTTGCCTTGATGGTTCCGAAGCCGTCGATCTCAAATTCAGCCACGATATCGCCGGACTGTATCGTAACATCGCCGATATTTCCGCCGGTAGCTGGAGCGTTTTTCACCATCTCAGCCGCCGTGGAGTCAGAGGAAGCGCTGCCGCCGTTGTCGGAGCTTTCCGAAACAACGGAGCTGTCCGCGCTGCTTGTGTTGCTGGAGCAGGCTGTGAAGCCTGCAGCGCATACCGCTGCAAGCATACATGCCATGAGTTTTCTTATCTTCATTTTGCGTCCCTTTCTTATTGCTCTGCCGTGCCGGAGCTTTCGCCGTCCGCATGGTATTCACTGATAGTTACCGACTTCACGAGCACTGTATCAACGGCGCGGTAGGTGTTTTCGTCCGACTGGATATTACAGAGCTTTTCCACCACGTCAAGACCTTCGTATGTCTGACCGAAAACCGTTACCGAGCCAGACATTCCGAACACGCCTCCCACCTCGATGAACTTGTCGAACAGGTTCGAGAGGTTAGCTTTTTCAACGTCGGTGCGCTTTTCGCTTTCAGTCATGGATTTTTTCAGCTCGTCAATCTGCTCCTGCGTCATTGTGTCGTCGTTGTTGCAGACGAGGTAGCGCGCGTCGGAGTAACCCGGAAGCTCCGAGTAGGTAACGAGCGCGCCGCGGAACGGCCAGAGATCAACATTGTACTCATGCGCGAGCGCTTCGTCGTCGCTGTCGCGCCCGGTGTATACTCCCTTGTCGTTTTCATGACCGCCGGTGAGAAAATAGGTGTCCTGAACCACCGCGTAAACCGGCAGACCGTCGTACTTTCCGGCGTTTGCGCGCTCAACGAACGCAGCCACAGTGTTCGGGCAGTATTCATCGTAGAGCACCGCGCGAAATTCACCGAGGTCGGTGTCAAATATAGCTATAGTGTCGCCCTCCTGCGGAGCCTCAAGCTGAACAAGCTGAATGCTTGAAAAATCGTAGTCCTGCATTGCGTTGTAGTTCGAGCTTGTGAACGTGCACCCTGAGAGAGCGAGAGTGCTTCCCAGCACGGAGAGAGCCGCGAGCGCGGCAATAATTCTTTTTTTCATCAGTATCCTCAAATCATGCTTTCTTGACGATGGTGCCCTGACGGGTCTCCTCAACTACCCAGCCGAGCGCCTTTATCTGGTCGCGAATGGAGTCTGCAAGTGCGAAATCCTTAGCCTTGCGGGCTTCCTTGCGCTTTTCGATGAGCTCAGTGATCTCAGCGGGGATCTGCTCCTCATCGTTATTATTATACAACAGACCGAGCACGTTTGTCAATGCCGTGAACTCGTCGTTATACGCCTTGAGGGTGCCCTTAGTCGCATTACCTGCGGAAACTGCGGTATTTATCTTGCGGACAAGCTCGAATATCGTCGAAATTCCGTCGGCGGTGTTGAAATCGTCGTCCATTACGCGGATAAATTGCTCCTGAGCCTCCTTGACATCTGCGAGAGCCTGTGCGGAAGCCTCGCCTTCGGGAGCCGCCTCGATTGCGCGGTTCAGGGTGTCGCGGCAGGTGTAAAGTCTCTGGAGCGCAGCCTTGCAGCTTTCGATAACATCGAGTGTGTAGTTGAGCTGGCTTCTGTAGTGAACGGAGAGCAGCATGAAGCGGATAGGCTCGTAGCCGTATTCCTTCGAAAGATCTCTTACCATGAAGAAGTTGCCCTTCGACTTTGACATCTTGGTGCCGTCGACATTGAGCATTCCGTTGTGCATCCAGATATTTGCGAGGGGCTGACCGGTAGCGCATTCGCTCTGTGCTATCTCATTCTCGTGGTGCGGGAAGATAAGGTCTGCGCCGCCGCCGTGAATGTCGATGGTGTCGCCGATGTAGTGGCGGCTCATAGCGGAGCACTCGATGTGCCAGCCGGGTCTGCCCTTGCCGAACGGGGAATCCCAGTAGGGTTCGCCTGGCTTAGCAGCCTTCCATACTGCAAAGTCCATCGGGTCGCGCTTCTTTTCGCCGACCTCTATGCGCGCACCCGCCTGGAGATCCTCAAGCGGCATGTGTGAAAGCTTGCCGTACTCCGGGAACTTGGAGGTCTCGAAGTAAACGTCGCCGTCGGCCTCGTAAGCGAAACCCTTTTCAATGAGGGTCTTTACGATGTCGATGATTATATCCATGTTCTCGGTTACCTTTGGGTGAACGTCGGCACGGCGTACGTTCAGACCGTCGGCGTCTGTGAAGTATTCTCTGATAGCATTCTCGGAAACCTCGTGAGCGGTCTTGCCGAGCTCGTTCGCCTTCTTGATTATCTTGTCGTCGACATCGGTGAAGTTCTGAACATAGAAAACCTTGTATCCGCGGAACTCAAGATACCTGCGGAGCGTGTCGAATACGCACAGGGCGCGGGCGTTTCCGATGTGGATAAGGTTGTAGACCGTAGGACCGCATGCGTAGATTTTTACGGTGCCGGGAGTGATGGGCTTCAGCTCCTCTTTCTGTCTTGTCATGGTGTTGTAGATCTGCATATTATTTTTCCTCCTGAGAGTTATTGTTCTTGCTGTCAAGCTGTTTTTTCAGGTCGTCTATCTCCTGCTGCAAACACTCTATCTTGTACATGTGTTCGCAGAGGAGCTGAGAAACCGGATCCGGAATGTGGATCTGATCGAGGTCGCTGTTGCCTACGCGAACGCCGTCGCGCTTCACGACCCTCGCGGGAACACCGACTGCCGTGCAGTTCGGCGGGACTTCCTCAAGAACTACGGCGTTGGCGGCGATTTTGGAGTTGTCGCCTATCTTCATCGGTCCCAGAACTCTTGCGCCCGCGCCGACCAGCACGTTGTTTCCCAGGGTCGGGTGGCGTTTTCCGGTGTCCTTGCCGGTGCCGCCGAGTGTGACATTCTGGTAGAGCGTACAGTAGTCGCCGATTTCAGTAGTTTCGCCGATAACGACGCCCGCGCCGTGGTCGATAAACAGACCCTTGCCGATCTTAGCGCCGGGGTGTATCTCAATGCCGGTTCTGTTGCGGCAGCTCTGGGATATCCACCGGGCAATGAAGAAATGCCCGTGTTCGTAGAACCAGTGCGCCCTGCGGTAAGACCTCACCGCCTTGAACGACGGATAAAGGAATATGACCTCCAGCGCCGACCGCACGGCGGGGTCGCGCGCCTTTATCGAATTTATCTCTTCTTTGAGACGGTCAAACATAGTAACCTCCGGGTATCATGCTAAAAGGAACTGCACACCGCGTACAAAAAAACCTCCGCACCGGTGTGGTGCGAAGGCGTTTTACCGCGGTTCCACTTCGCTTCGGGCAAATGCCCCTCAAAGCCCCTTAACGCGGGGAAACGCAGACGGCTACTGTGATTTCGCCGGCCGGGCTCACAGCCGCACTTTCACCGGATCCTTCCGCAGCGCTCTCACCAATGCGCCGCTCTCTGGGGGAGGGGAACCCGGGTACTCTGACTGATCGAAGCCTTTGTTACAATTAAGTATATTATACTCTATCCTGCGAAAAATTTCAAGTAGGGACAACGTTTTTTTTTAATTTTCATCAAAAATTCACGTCAGGAGAATGAACGCAAGCGCCGCAATGAGCTTCATATCGGCTTTTTCGCGCCATAGAAGGATTATAAGAGCGATGATAAGCAGCGAATCCCTGTCCCCGGTAAGCTTTTGCAGAATTCCTCCGATGTTTCCGGGCGGCGGGGAGCATTTCCGCGGCTGTTCAGAGCGGCATTTTCCGACTTCCGGTGCGGCTCCGCATTTCGGTTCCCCGCACTGACGTTCAACGGGATCTTCCTCCGGCTTGCACGTGGAATTATTGAAGGACTCCACCGTGCGGTAAAGCGGTGACTGCTCAGAATTCCAGACCATATTTATCCCCCCAGTTTCCCGAAAATACCGCTTTCTTTCAGCAGCGGGAGCAGCTCGATGAGCTTCAGCAGCCGCATCGCAGTGTCGACCTTGCCGCGGTTTTCTTCCCGCAGAAGGGGTTTCAGCGCCATGAGCAGCTTCTCATCGTCGGAGGTGTTCCCGGCAGCGCTGAGAAGTCCAGCGATTTTTGCCATGCTCCCGAGGTCAAGCCCGGAAAAAAGCCCGCCGTCCTGCGAGACTTCGTCTTTGGAGCCGCTGTCCTCCGGTGCGTCCTCGGCCAGCGCACGGAGAATATCTTCTATATTGTCCATGCGCCGTACCTCCTGTTCGCGCTATTTCATGCTGCCCAGCAGCTTGAGTACCTCCTCGGGTGAGCCTGCGGATTTTAGCTGTTTCATCAGTTCTTTATCCGCAAGGACGCGGCGGAGCTTTTCTTTGTCGCTCTTTGTCAGTATCGACGAAAGCGCGTTCAGATCCTTCTTTTCGATTGTTTTCCTGAGGCTTTCGGGCGATGAGCCGAGCTTTTCACTTGCAGACTTTATCAGATTGTCAAACTCGTTGTTATTCATGACATGTACCTCCTGTGATATGGCAGATTGTGTAAAGCTGTGTGAATTTTTCGTGAAAAAACCTCAAAGCCCCCTTTAATTCAAATCATTTTTATGATATAATATGTATAACTAGAACGTAAATAGAAAAATTATACCATTCGGAAAGGAAACCCATAGCTTGAAAATATTAGTTGTATCAGATACGCACCGCAATTTTGCAGTTCTGGACGATATCGTAAATGAAAACCTGGACGCAGACCTGATAATACATCTTGGCGACGGCGAGAACGAAGCGCGGGATATCCACAATCTCCACCCGGAAAAGCCGATGATCTACGTTGCGGGCAACTGCGACTACGGAATGCACCGTTCAAAGGAAATCGTGACCGTGAGCGGCTACAAGATCTTCTGCTGCCACGGTCATAATCAGAATGTGCATGCAGGTCTTGAGGAGCTGGTCGAAGAAGCCAAGCAGAACGACTGCAAAATCGCGCTTTACGGACACACGCACCTCCACCGCACCGAGGTGATTGACGGAGTGTACGTAATGAATCCCGGCAGCCCTGACAGCCCCAGGAACCACACCGAGCCATCTTATGGGATAATAAACATCTCCAGTGACGGCGAGATTAGAATGAGTCTGATGAAGGTGAAAAAGAGTGCTGAACCGGATAATAACGCTTGACGAGGTCGATTCGACCAACAATTACCTGAAGCTGAACCGCGGCGAATTACCCGACGGGACCCTTGTGACCGCAAGAATACAGACCGCCGGAAAGGGAAGGCGCGGTCACGAATGGCTTGCCGACCAGGGAATGCTGCCGCTGTCGCTTCTGCTGAAACAGCCCCCGCACCCTGACACGCTGACGCTGTGCGCCGGTGTCGCGGTCTGTGAAGCTCTTGAGCCGCTGCTTCCCGGCGAGGAGCTTGGAATCAAATGGCCCAACGACATCATACTGCACGGTCACAAGCTATGTGGTATTTTATGCGAGAGCGTATGCTTTGGTTCCTCAATGGATATAGTATGCGGTATCGGCGTGAATCTCGCTCAGACTGCGGAATTCTTTGAAAAGGCGAATATCCCCCACGGCGGCTCGGTGGAAATGCTGACCGGTGTGACGATAAACGACAGGGATAAGCTCGCGGAGGACATCGCCGAGCGGCTTTACAGCTACTCCAGGTCAGGCTTCGAGTCCGTGCGTGAAAAGTACGTCAAACGCTGTCTTACCGTTGGGAAGAAGATACGCATTATCGAAAACGGCAGCGAGCGCGAAGCGTTCGCCGAGGGAATCGCTCCGAACGGGTTCCTGGTCTGCTCCGACGAAAACGGCAGGTTTGAGGTAAATTCCGGAGAAGTCAGCGTACGCGGGCTGATGGATTACATCTGAGGTGCTGAATGATCGAGAACGAATTCAAGATAATGCTTTCAAAAGAGCAGTACGATGCGATCCATACATTTTATAGCTGGGACACCGAGGTAGAGCAGGTCAACTGGTATTACGACAGCGAATCCGGTGAGCTCAGCGGACGGCATATCACATGTCGTGTACGTACTTTAGGCGGCAGATTCTATTTGCAGGTGAAACTCCCGGCGCACGAGAACTCAAGCGGCGCCGTTTCCAGAATCGAGCTGGAGCGCGAGCTTACCAGTATTCCCGAATTCATATCAGGTCAGGAGCTTTCCGAATTCAGCGGCGCGGCTGGACTTCCCGATGTAAAGCTGCTCGGCTCGCTTTCGACCTACCGGAGCGTGAAGCGTTTTGACGGCGCGGAGATCGACCTCGATAAAAGCGAATATTTCGGCAGGACGGACTTCGAGCTTGAAGTCGAGTACACCGACGAAGCGTCGGCACAGGCTGTCATTTTTGAGATAGAACAGCAAGTCACACTCGACCGGAAGGCTCCGGTTACTGGAAAAATCCGCAGGTTTCTTGCCGAGTACCAGAAAAATCACAGATAAGCAAATCCCGGAGCGAGTACTCCGGGATCATTTATTGCTCTGAAAGTTTCTTTTCATCGGCGGCTGAGTAGTTCACCACGAACCTGCCAGTGGCTGAATCAGGCGGCGCGGAGCCTTCATCGTAGTATTCGTCAAGCGGCGTAACCCGCACACCGCATTCAGTGAATATTCCAGGAAGCCCGGAGTCCGCAGGAATGTCCATCAGGAAGTGAAGCCCGGCGTTTTCTTCGGAAATGCTGTCCTCCCCGCAGGTGCGCACCGCCAGGGCGAGGGTGAGTTCCCGTATCCTGCGGTAGTACTTGCGCATGCGGCTGATGTGGCGCTCAAAATGACCGCTTTCAATGAACCGCGCAAGCGTGTACTGCTCGAACGCGGGTACCGGGCAGGAGCAGAATCCCAGGCGCTCCTTCCAGCGTTCGTAAAGTTCCTGCGGCAGGCAGACGTAGCTTATTCTGACCGACGGGGCAATAGTCATGCTGAACGTATTCATGTAGATAACGCGTCCGGAGGCGTCCATGCCGAACATGGTTGGAAGCGGCTTTCCGCCCCAACGGAATTCGCTGTCGTAGTCGTCCTCGATGATGTAGCCATTGCGCCTGGAAGCCCATTTCATAAGCTCCAGCCGCCGGGAGATCGGCATAACTATTCCGGTGGGGAAATGGTGAGCCGGGGAAATATGAGCCACGTCCACATTTTTATAGTACAGCTCGTCGGCAAGTATTCCGTGCTGATCGATTCCGATTGGGAGACAGAGCGCGCCGTTCAGCCGATAGATACGCGCGGGCTTATGATATCCCGGGTTCTCAACGGCGTAGGTAAGACCGCTTCCAAGAAGCTGCACCAGCAGGTTATTGAGGTATTCAGTACCAGCTCCGACGATTATCCGGTGCGGAGGTACCGTTATTCCACGGTAGCTTCTCAGGTGAGCCGAGATAGCCGCCTGAAGCTCCGGAGCACCGCCCGGCGGAACCGGAGCAAGTATTGCGCTCCCTTTTTCAAGGATCACCGTTCGCATTAGGCGCGTCCATACTGAAAATGGGAACAGCTCGTTTCCAAACTGCTGCGGAGGTTCTGCGGTTGATTCTTCACGCTCGTCATTTTCAGCTTGTGCGGAAGTTTCGGCGGCTTGCGGCGCGGGGAATTCCGCAGCGCAGACATAGTAGCCGCTGCGCTCCCTTGCGGCGATGTAGCCCTCCGCCAGAAGCTGCGCGTATGCGTTCTCAACTGTGACTACGCTTATTCCGAGCCGCTCCGCCTGAGCGCGCTTTGAAGGCAGCTTCGCCCCTTCTTTGAGCTTTCCGCATATGATCTCCTGCTTTATTTCGTTGTACAGCTTTTCGTAGAGACTGGTTCTGCTGTTTCTTTCCATTGTCGTCACTTCCCGGATTCTAAATCGTAACTTGCTGAAATGTAATTTGTTTTGATAAGCGCCTTATATTTATTATACAACATTTCAGCATTATTTGCAATAGCAGGAAATAGTAATTGACTAATGTTGTTTTGTGTGATATAATCATTATATGAAAATAATGGGAACCTCTAAAAACCGGTTTGAAAAGGGAAAATGGGTAGAGTGCGCCGAATGCGATGAAAGCCGACGAAGTAAGGCTGTATGCCTTACGAGGAGGTTTGAAGAAGCAGTCGGTGTGCTATACACATTTTCACTCAAACAAGGTTTTTAGAGGTGACCTAATGTCATAAAGGAGATTTTAACATGAGCTTCAATATACATGACCTTAACCGCAACGCCTGTATGCTCAAAGGACCTCTGCGCAGCGAGGGCTACGACTGGTGGTGGCACAGCTTTACCGGAGTCAACGTACGCACCGGAGAGGAGCGCTCGTTTTTCGTGGAGTTCTTCCTCTGCAACCCGGAATTTGGCGGCAGGGCGCCGACATTCGGTCAGCTTCCGTTCTGCCGCGATAACGGCGTAAAGCCATCATACCTGATGGTGAAAGCCGGCGCGTGGGGCGAGGGAGCCAAGCAGATCCACCGTTTTTTTGGCTGGAATAAGGCGAGCGTCAGCCAGGTTGCTCCCTACTCCGTTTTAGCCGACGACTGCTTCGCTTCTGATTTTGTGCTGAAGGGCAGCGTCGACCTTTCCGAGGAGGAATGCGCAGAGCACCCGGAATATATGTGTTCCGCCGGGAAAATGCGCTGGGATCTCCGGCTTGACAAGCAGATTGCATTCAATGTGGGCTACGGAGCCGCAAAGCCTTTCCGTGCGGCTCAGGCGTTTGAAATGTACTGGCATGCCGAGGGCATGAAAACCGCCTACGCCGGCGAAGTTGAGTTCGACGGCGAAAAGTACGAAGTCACCCCGGAGCGCTGTTACGGCTACGCAGACAAGAACTGGGGCAGGGGATTCACGTCGCCCTGGGTATGGCTCAGTTCCAGCGACCTGTTCAGCAACCTGACCGGAAAGGCGCTGAAAAACAGCGCATTCGACATCGGAGGAGGTCAGCCGAGGGTTGCCGGAATATCACTCGGCAGGCAGCTTCTCTCCGCATTTTATTATGAGGGCAGGGAGTTCGAATTTAACTTCTCGAAGCCCGCGCTGTTCACACAGACCAGATTCGACTGCGGCGAGACGGAGACTGAAATCAGATGGCATGTTTCGCAGACCTCCGCATACGGAAAAATGGAGACTCGTATAAGCTGTCCGAAGTCGGAAATGCTGTTCATGAACTATGAAGCACCGGACGGCTCCATGCCGCTGAAGCGTCTCTGGAACGGCGGAACGGGCAAGGGCAGAATAAAGCTTTACGGCAGGGACGACGACGGAAAGCTGTTCCTTGTCGACGATATACGCGCGGAGCATGTCGGCTGCGAATACGGAGAGCGCTGCAAGTGAATCAAAGATGGAATTACGCTGTACGTTCAATAGTCTGTATTGCTCTTGCGGCAGCAATGGTTGGCGTATCGGAGCTGCTCGGTGAAAAGGAGATAATATTTCCGGAAATAACCGCGCTAACCGTCGGAGCAATTGCCGCTCCGAAGCACTCGTGGAAGGTCAGCCGCGCGCGTATGATAATTCTTATCGCGGTATGTTCTGTTATCGGAATACTGATAGTAAGGTTCAGCCCGTTTCCCAAAGCGGTAGGATTAACAGCGGCTTTTGCTCTGTGTCAGGTGATTTATCTGATGTCCGGAACTAGTTTTGCGCCGCTTATTTCTGCTGCGGCGCTGCCTGTTCTTATGGATACAGAAACAATAATTTATCCGATATCGGCAGTGACTATGACGGCTCTGACCTGCCTGGCACAGTACATTCTTGAACGCGCTGGTGTGTGCGAAAAAGAGAATTTTGTGCCTCTGGCAAAGCCGGATAAATTCAGATGGATATCTGCTATAGTAAGAGTAGGAGCAGCTGCAGTTCTGGCGTTCCCGCTGATACATTTCGGAGTGCAGTTCTGTATTGCTCCCCCGCTTCTGGTTGCGTTCACGGAGTTTTCAGATCCGCAGAGCAAGGCGCGCTCAAAGCCGGTAAAAACCGTGCTTATAATTACGGGCTGCGCCCTGACCGGCGCTTTGCTGAGGTATCTGCTGTGCTGTAATGCGGGACTGCCGCTGACCCTTGCGGCGATTCTGTCTGTTGCTGCGGCGCTTATCATAATGAAGTTCGCCGGGCAGTTCATTCCGCCGGCGGGCGCGCTTGGAGTGCTTCCGATGATTATACCGCAGGAAACTCTGCTGATATATCCTGCTGAAATCCTTGCAGGAGCCGCCGTATTTATGGCTGCCGCGCTGTGCTTCCGAAAAAAAGAGACATAAGAAAACACCCTGCTGTCAGCGGGGTGTTTTAAATTATTGCAGCAATTACGAAAGATCAGCGCGCATTTTCCTATGAAACACAAAAGAAGCGAGCACCGAGAACAAAGCTGCATAAGCCGCGACGATCAGAATATGAATGCCGATTCCGCTGAATTCAAGCGCAGCAGCCATTCGTGCCGCTTTAACGCAGTGATAGAAGGGAAGCGCCCTGCATACGCCGAGCATAACTCCGCCCGCGCCTTCCGCGTCGAACCACACGCAGCCAAGCAGCGAGGCAAGAGAAATTATGATCGAGCAAAGCCCGGGAGCCGCCTTTTCATTGAAAAGCGAACCGAACAGCAGTCCAGCGGCGATAAAGAACACCGCGCCGGGAATCAGCACAACTACAGCCATTAACGCACCGCCTGCACTTATCGTGTTTGTTCCTATCACAGCCCCAGCGGTCATGGAAGCCGCAAAAGTGATAACAGACTGAATAACAGAAAGCACAAGCACGGGAAACGTGTAGCCTGCAATAAAATCAAAGCTTTTCATCGGGGACGCATACAGCCGCGTCAGGAACGCTCCGCTGCGGTCTTTTGAGACCGACAGACATGTGAAAAGCATGATGAACGACTGCCCGAACATCGCGATACCACCGGCAAGATTCTCAATATTGAAAATCGTCATTCCGGCTTCGGGAGGTATGCTCTGATTTACAATGCTCATTATCACCAGCATTACAAGCGGGAATCCAAGGCAGAATATGTAGCTCAGCGGGTCACGGAGGAGTTCCTTCAGATTCCGGCCGGAAAAAGCGAGTACTCTGTTCATGCGTTCATACCTCCCTCGCGAGCTTCAGCGATTTTTATAAACGCGTTCTCCAGGCCTTTTTCACCGGTCAGCGCTTCAAGTTCGGACAGGGTTCCGACCGCGCGTAGTTTCCCGCTGACCATAATTGCAATACGGTCGGAAAGCTGTTCTGCTTCCTCCATGTAGTGGGTGGTCAGTATCACGGTTATTCTTCCCTTAAGTGACTGTATAGCGCTCCAGAGTTCGCGGCGCGCTAGTACGTCCAGACCGAGCGTAGGCTCGTCAAGGAAAAGCACCTCCGGCTCCGAAATAAGAGCCATCGCGATGGAGACCCGCCGCTTCCAGCCGCCGGAAAGCGTTTTGGTGCGCTGTTCCATTACTTCGTCGAGCTTGAACATGCGCTGCATTTCCGCGACGCGTTCGTTTCGTTTCTCTTGTGTAAATCCGTAGATTTTCGCCATCAGCTCGAGGTTTTCCCGAACGGTGAGATTCTCTGCTACTGCGGTATCCTGCGGGGAAACTCCGACTGCCTTTTTCACAAGCACGCTCTCTGTAGATACGTTGTGTCCGCAGATGTAAGCCTCGCCGCCCGTCGGTTTCGAAAGGCATGTGAGCATGCGTATCGTTGTGGTTTTTCCTGCACCGTTCACTCCGAGAAGCGCGAACAGCTCGCCCTTTTTAACGGTTATGTCAAGGCTGTTTACCGCTGTTTTTCCTTTGTACCTTTTTGTCAGCTCTCTTGCCTGTACTGCTGTCATTGCGTTTGCCTCCTGACGCATTTCTGGCGTCCTGTATAACTCCGCCCAGCTTCACGAGAGCCATTCCCTTGTCCTCGTCCCCAAGAACAAGTATAGCGTCGCCGGGGTTGAGTTCGAATACCTCGCGGCATTTCTTCGGCAGAGTTATCTGTCCCTTGTCGTTCATTTTGGAGAAGCCGAATATGTGCTTTTTGCCGTCCTGACTGTCGGAGACCTCCGTCAGATTGCGCACCAGCATGTCTACGGTGGTGCCGTAGATATCAGCAAGCGCAATGCAGTTTTCTATATCTGGAACCGTCTCGCCGCTTTCCCATTTTGCTACTGCCTGCCGTGAAACGTTCAGCTTTTCGGCTACTTCTTCCTGGGTAAAGCCGTTCTGCTTGCGGAACAGCTTGAGATTGTTGAACTCAATGCTCATGTTTTCACCTCGTCATAATTATACATCAGTTTGTTGCTCAATTCCACCAACCGCAGCTTACATAAATGTTACGTTGGGTTGCATTTTCGGAATTTGTCCAGATAAATTGCTTATTATGGAAACATCTAAAAATCGGTTTGAAAAGCAAAAACGGGCAGTGTGCCAGATTTTAGGAAAGCCTCCTCGTAAGGCTGTATGCCTTACGAGGAGGCTTGAAGAAGCAGTCGGTGTGCTATACATATTTTCACTCAAACAAGGTTTTTATAGGTGACCTTATATAAAACAAGGCTGCAATTAAAGCAGCCTGATTATCATTTGTTTTTTTCGACGGCGAGAATAGGGTAGCCGTCCTCGTAGGGTTTCACAGATTCGGGGAACTCAGCCGCATGACTGAACAGCATATCGGCGAAACCGTCAGCTTTCACGAACTCGCAGAGCGTTTCCAGCGGAAGTTTCTTTACCGCCGGACAGACCGGCGAGAGCGTAATAACATACATATCGTTTAGCTTGTTCACGCGGAACGGCCATATTTTGCAGTCGAACGGACGTTTGTCACCTAGTACGCACCCGTGGTCGCTGGCGGCAGGGCAGTAGATTATCTCGTCTCCGTTGAATTTCATATCGAAAACGCAGCTTTGAGTTCCTGGAATCTTCCGAACCGGTGCGAATCCCTCAGCGGTTTCTGTTTCTGATTTTCCTGTAAAAAGCGGGATCTCCCACTTGTCGCTTTCAACGAAAGTGCAGCATAGCCTGCATTGAGCGCAGGTGTCATGCGAAAGGATCTTTCTAATCATTATCTCACCCGATGAATAACTGGCACCAGTAGTTGCACCAGCCGTTATTGTAGCATGCCAGACCTATGTACTCGGTATCGGGATTCAGAATATTTCCGCGGTGATAAGGGTCGTTCATCCAGCACTTCATTGCCTGTTTCGCGGAGGTGTAATAGTATGCGAGGTTTTCGGCGCGTATATTCGTTTTCAGACCGTAAGCGGAAAGGATAGTGTCCCATCTGCTTCCATCGGGGCGGTAGTGCGACTGATAGTACGAGTACTCCTTTGCGCGAACCTGAGCGGCTTCCGTCAGTGCTGTGTGAGCCTTGAGCGGCGACAGTCCGTACTCGGCGCGGGTCTCGTTGACAAGCTCAAAGAGCGCCTGGCACATCGGGTCGTCGAAATCGGTCTGCTTGATGACGTATTTTTCGGTAACTACCTTGCTCCGGGACTTGTCCGGTGCGATGGTCGCGAATTTCAGCGTAGTGGAATCGCTGATGGTTATTGCCTTCTTGTACTTTGCCGAATCCTTTGTGGGGGTCGAGCCGTCCGTAGTGTAATAGATTACCGCGTCAGGGTCGCTGCATGTGAGCTTTACCTTTACAGAATCGCTGTATTCGCCGCCCTCAGCTGACGCCGATGGTGAAGCGGTACGTATTTTGATAGAAGCCTTGGCGGTATTGATAAGATCCTCGCCGCTGTAAGCCGCAATTCGTACGACCGTGTTTTCCGATACGGAGATCGGAGTTCCGTCGTACAGCGCGGAGTCAGTACCGGGCTTGGAGCCGTCGGTTGTGAAATAGATATCGGTTTCATCATCGTAGTTTACTACCGTGACAAGCTGGGAATTGTCGTAATAACCGCTGGAATGAGAAAGTGCTGTAGAGTTGTCCGCGGCGGAAGCGTTAATTGTCGTGAAGGAAGCCAGGGAGATAAATGCTGCAATTACAGCCGTATGCTTTTTGATCATTTAGGTGCTCCGTTTCTGAAATATGCCTTGGTTTTGTGAATAATGTGGTTTTTAGTGAAAATGTCAGTTAAATTAAACGATCCACAAGATATTATATACTATTTGCTGAAAAATGTCAAGTCGGTTACAAAACGATTACAAATCGGTAACAGTTTAAAAGACATAAAGGTTAGCAGTGTTGTATAATCAACAAAAATCCGATGAAATAGGCGCTGAGCAGGAGTATTGTGAAATTGACTATCATTCAATTATCGTTTAGGCTCTTGTCAATTTTCATCAATTTTTCACCTAATGTTTATTGACTTTAACGAAAAAAATTGTTATAATATTAATAGTTGATTAGTAAACTAACTTTTCGATGCAAACTCAACTGAGAAAGGACAAAACGATGAAAAACAGCAACAACAATACCTACATGTTCAAGGGAAACGAGACAATAAAGAGCGTGAACGACGCTTCGTTCATGTTCGGCAAGTATGTATGCCGCGAACTTGAGGCAATCGGAATGCGTTCCTCCTACCGCCACGTTATGAAGCCGCTGATGGAGCAGGACGGCATGACCCAGCTCGAGCTTGTAAACCTTACCCAGCTCAAGGCCCCCACGATCAGCATTACGCTGCGCAACATGGAGCGCGAGGGTATCGTGCGCCGCGAGAAGAACGACGTAGACCGCCGCGAGACACACGTTTACATCACCGAAAAGGGCAGAGAGATGCATGCAAAGATCCTTGAAGCTTTCGACCGCGCAGAGCAGCTCATGCTGAAGGACATCTCCGAGAAGGAGCAGGCAACCGCGCGCAAGATCCTTGCAAAGATGACCGAGAACCTCCGCAGGGAAGTTGGAGGAGACATAATTGACTAAGGTACTGAAATACCTGAAGAAATACTGGTATTTTGCTTTACTGACGCCGCTTTTCATGGTTCTTGAGGTCAGCATGGACCTGGTTCAGCCGAGCCTCATGTCCAGAATTGTTGACGAAGGTATCGTTGCAGGGGACATTCAGCTTATTCTGAACCTGGGCGGTCAAATGCTGATTTTTACGGTCATCGGCTGCCTGGGCGGCGTGCTTTCCGGCGTGTTCGGAAATATGGCGGCTCAGAATTTTTCGAACGATCTGCGCAAGGACGCATTCGCAAAGGTAATGAAGATGTCCTTTCAGCAGACCGATAAATTCACCATCGGTTCGCTCGTTACCAGACTAACGAACGACATAACCGCCTGTCAGGATTTCGTCTGCATGGCGCTTCGCATGATGGTGCGTACACTTATGCAGTTTATCGGCGGCATCGTAATGGTGCTTTCGATAAATGCAACATTCGGCTACATACTGCTTTTCACCCTCCCGATACAGATAATTATTATAGGGCAACACCGCACAAAGTCCACAAATTAGAAATTAAGCACGATTAGTAAACA